>OLOR01003654.1_pt1 | contig 10588 bp, 9 predicted proteins | sample 1672521 | NCBI WGS metagenome assembly OLOR01 (sample SAMEA3136695, study PRJEB25190) | human gut metagenome | biome: human gut; feature: human-associated habitat; material: faeces | place: Austria | collected 2013
AAGTAGGGATCCTGAAGATATTATTAATGAAGTTAGAATTAAGAGCTGAATGGGTTCATTCATTAAAAGAAAAAAGAATGGTAGTTTTAAGTTTGACTAAGAGGTTATCTAATAAATTTAATGTTTCTGTATCAGAAGTACAATATCAAGATATTCATCAACAAATAGGAATCGGTATTTGTGCAGTAGCAACTTCAAAGGATGTGTTGAGCGCATTACAAGAAAAAATACTTGATTTCGTGGAGGACAATACTGATGCTGAATTAATTAAAATAGAAGGTGATATTACAGAGTTCTAATTTATTCCATGAATCTATGAAAAAATTTCTAAAGAAATTATTGACAAAATAGACAAACTAATGTATATTAATATCAACAAAGCAAAACAATTAAATATTTGAATCTTATCCAGAGTGGTGGAGGGACTGGCCCTGTGAAACCCGGCAACCTGTTAATAGTTAAAACTTAACAGTTAATAGTTGAAATAAAAACAAAAATGTTTTTATTTTTTAGAAATTTAGTAAAATTTCATAAATAACTATTAATTATAAACTAAAAACTATTGACGTTGGTGCTAATTCCTGCAGTTTTATAACTGAGTGATGAGAGAGTAAATTAGTAGTGATTTTTATACGCGCTTGAGTTTATTCTCTAGCGCATTTTTTATTATCTAAAATTAGATGTTTAGTAATATGGAGGTGGACAACTATGATTAAAATGCAAAATGTGAAGAAAAGTTTTGGAAAAACAGAGGTATTAAAAGATATTTCTTTAAATATAAATCAAGGTGAAATTTATGGGCTTATAGGACATAGTGGAGCAGGAAAATCAACTCTTTTAAGATGTATAAATGCCTTAGAGGATTATAACGAAGGTTCAATTAAAGTTATGGACAAAGAGGTAAAACTTTTAAGTGAAAAGGGTAAAAGAGAATTAAGAAAAGAGTTAGGAATGATATTCCAAGGATTTAATCTTTTAAGTAGAAAAAATGTGTTTCAAAATGTGGCATTACCATTAGAAGTATGGGGATATGATAAAGCATTTATAAATAAAAGAGTAAATGAACTTCTTGAGATAGTAGGACTTTCTGAAAAGGCTAAAAGCAAGCCGGCGGAATTAAGTGGTGGACAAAAGCAAAGGGTTGCAATAGCAAGAGCTTTAGCGTTAGAGCCAAAAATTCTTTTATGCGATGAAGCTACTTCAGCATTAGATCCAAAAACAACAAAGGATATACTTTCATTATTAGAAGATATAAATAAAAAATTAGGAATTACTATAGTAGTAGTTACACACCAGATGGAAGTTGTTAAGCAAATATGCCAAAAAGTTGCGTTACTTCAAGGTGGAGTACTTGTTGCAGAGGGAAAAGCTGAAGAAGTATTCCTAAGGCCAGAAGTATCATTGAAGAAATTTTTAGGAGAGTTAGATGATGATACTTTACCAAGAGAAGGAGTTAATATTAAATTGTTCTTCCCAAGTGATTCATCAGAAAATGCACTTATAACAAAAATGGCAAGAGAACTTAATATTGATTTTTCTATTGTAGGAGGAAAGCTAGAGAAATTTAGAGATAAAGTTTTAGGAACTTTAACTATAAACATAAATGAAAAGGATAGGGAAGAAGTAATGAAATATCTATCAGCTAAAGATATTATATTGGAGGTGTTATAAAATGGATAGTAAAATGATAAATATTATAATTGAAGCACTTGGACAAACTATTTATATGGTATTTTTCTCAACATTATTTGCAAGTGTTTTAGGCTTTATACTAGGGATAATAGTAACTGTTACATCTCCAACTGGATTAAGACCCAATATTTTTATATACAAGTCTTTAGATGTAATAATAAATGTACTTAGAAGTTTTCCATTTATAATCTTAATAGTTTTTATTATTCCATTAACAAGAGCTATTGTTGGTACACCAATTGGTGAAACGGCAGCAATAGTACCGTTAACAATAGCGGCAGCGCCATTTGTTGCAAGAATAATAGAATCAGCGCTTAAAGAAGTTGATCCAGGAGTAATTGAGGCAGCTAAATCATTTGGAGCTTCAAATCTTCAAATAATTTTTAAGGTAATGCTTAAAGAAGCAGTGCCAGCAATAATTTCAGGTTTAACATTAACTATAATTAATATAATAGGATATTCTGCAATGGCAGGTAGTGTTGGAGCAGGAGGATTAGGAAAGGTAGCAATAAGTTATGGATATCAAAGATATCAAACAGATGTAATGATTGTTACAGTTATTATTTTAATAATAATGGTTCAAGGACTTCAAAGTTTAGGAAACTATTTATATAAAAAATTAAGTTAATTAGTATATTTATAATAAATTTAGGGGGAATTCAAAATGAAAAAAAGAAGTATTTTAACAGCAATAATAGCAGGAATAGTATCAATTGGATTAATTGGGTGTGGAAATAGCGCAGGATCATCTAATGATAGTTCTTCAAATGGGGATGATAAAGTAATTAAGGTAGGGGTTTCACCAGTTCCACATGAAGAAATTATGGAAGTTGCAAAACCACTTTTAGAAGCAAAAGGATATACAGTAGAAATAGTTGAATTTACTGATTATGTATTACCAAATACAGCATTGGAATCAGGAGAAATAGATGCAAACTATTTCCAACATATAGCTTACTTAAATTCATTTAATGCAGATAATGGAACTCATTTAACTTATACAGCGGAAATTCATTTAGAACCAATGGGTGCTTTCTCAAAGAAATATAAGACAGTAGATGAAGTTGAGGAAGGAGCAGTGGTAGCAGTACCAGATGATCCATCAAATGAAGCAAGAGCATTAAGAGTTTTAGCTGCAGCAGGATTAATTGAGGTTAATGATGGTGAATTAATTACTACAGCAGATATTACTTCAAATCCTAAAAATTTAGAGTTTAAAGAGTTAGAAGCAGCAACTTTACCAAGAGTATTAGAAGATGTTGATATATCTGTAATTAATGGTAACTATGCTTTAGAAGCTGGTCTTGATGTTAATAATGATGCATTTTATGCCGAAGATAAGAATGTTGAAAGCTTAAAAGAAAGAAGAAATGTTTTAGCAGTTAAAGAAGGTAATGAAAATAGTCAAAAGATAAAAGATTTAACAGAAGCTTTAACTTCTGATGAAGTTAGAGAATTCATAGAAGAAAAATATAAGGGGGCAGTTGTTCCAGTATTTTAATCATATAAAAGCAATAAATAAAAAAATATAATAATTACTTGGGGAATTAGTTATTATAAGGGGCTTAAATAGAGAAGAGGGATTTACAATTAATTTTGTAAGTCCCTTTTATAGTTTTTTATAAATGTTTAAATGGTATTTCAAATAGCAAGAATATGAAGACATGCTTTAAAAATACCAACAAATAAAGTATACTGTATATTATGTATAAATATAGAAAAATATTATGTAGATAATAGCACAAGTTTAAAAGGTTTAGTTAGAAGGGAGACAAGCTATGAATGTTTCAAGTATAAATGTAGGATTAACAGGAGAAGATTTAATAAGTATATATAATGATTTTGTAGCGATTAAAGAAATTAAAATTAGTAATATTGATGTAAAAGAGGACATAAGAATTTCAGGATCTTTTACGAAAGGATTAACAATAAACTTTGAAGTGAAAGTTAAGCTGAATTCTATGGAAAATGGATTGATTAATGGGGAGTTAACTGGATTTAAAATATTAAATATAGGAATACCTTCATTTATAAGAAAGACAATATTAAAATTTGCATTAAAATCGCTAAGTGATGTAGGAATTAATTATGATAAAGGAAAGGTTATTATTCAATATAAATATTTATTGAAAGATATACCATATGTAGATTTTGATATATATAGTATTTATTGTGCTTATGGAGTTTTTAATGTTGAACTTAGAAATGCTAAATTCTCTTTAGGAGGAGAATTAAAGAAAGAAATCGAATTAATAAATTTAATAGATATAAATTTAATTCAAAAATTTGAAGATGACTTTGTATTTGATATACAGTTTAATGAAGAAGATATAAGTAAAACAGAAGATTCGTATACTAAAGGAAGAGAGAAGATAAAAGATAAGTTGCCAAATAATGCAAAGAAATATAGTGACTATATCTTTGTATTACCAGATATTGCAGCGTTAATATATAGATTACTTAAAGATAAAAGAGTAAGCATGAAAACAAAGTTAGTTATATCAGCAGCTGTAGCATACATTGCAGTGCCATGTGACATTATTCCAGATAAGGTGCCTTTTATAGGGAAAATAGATGATATTGCAATAGGCGTTTTTGCATTAAATGTTATAATGACAGATGTTCCATTAAATGTAGTATTAGAAAATTGGCAAGGTAAAAATGATATATTAATAGTGTTGAAAAACGTTATTGATTATGCAACTAATTTTACAGGAGCAAAAAATATTGATAGTATTTATAGGGTTATGGAAGAGGTTTTATCAGTATAAATAAAATATTTAATTTTTAAATTAAAATATAAAAATTGATAATTATAGAAAATATAATATGAATAAATAAGAAAGGATGATTGAACTTGAAGTATTATGCTGTTTACAGAGGTAAGTCAGGAGCACCTAAAATTTTTACTTCATGGGATGAATGTAAAAAAGAAGTAATAGGCTTTAAGGGAGCAATATATAAAAGTTTTCCAACGGAACAAGAAGCGGTGAATTTTATTTCTATAAATTCTAATGGGAAGTTAGGATTTAAAGATGATGCTGAAGCTACAGAAGATGAAAAGGGGCTATTTATTTATGTTGATGGTAGTTTTGCTGTTGATAAGGGAAATTTCTCTTATGGGTTAGTTGCTGTACAGGATGGCAAAATTATTTATGAAGATAAAGGTGAGGGTTTCGACAAAGAAGCAATTGCTTTAAGAAATGTATCAGGAGAAGTTCTTGGAGCAAAAATGGCTGTTGAATTCGCACTTAAAAATAATTTTAAAGAAGTAACAATAGCATATGATTATCAAGGTGTTGAATCCTGGGCTTTAGGAACTTGGAAAAGAAATAATAGAATAACTTCAGAATACAATGAATATATGCAAAATAAGATGAAAGAAATAAATGTGAAATTTAAAAAAATAAAGGGTCATAGTGGACATAAATATAATGATTTAGCAGATAAATTAGCTAAAGAAGCTTTAGGGATAATATAATTTCTACATTGTTAAGGAATATGTACTTATTTGACGAAATTAAGGACTATAATACTTTAAAAAATGATTATTTTATAATAAAAATACACATACTACTTTTAGAAATTAAAAAGAGAGGTGTTTTTTTTGGGAAAAATAATTAAAAGTTTAGCAATAGGAACTGTTTTTGGAGTAGCAATGGGAATGATGATTTTACCAGAGCTAGATAGAAAGACTCAAAGAAACATAAAAAAGACAAGTAGAAAAATTATGGGTGCTGCAGGAGATGCATACGATAATATTTTAGATTATATTTACTAATAAAAAAAGGTTAAAACTGTTATAGAATTCTATAACAGTTTTTTTGAGTTATTTTAAATATAATTGAAATTAAAAGTCAAAAAATATATTTTTTTGGGTTTCTTTATGTTATAATATAATTATTAATGAATGTGTAATTAATATAAATGTAGATAAAGGAAGAAAAAAGCTATGGAGATACTTACTTTAGGTGAAAAGATAAAAAGGCGAAGAAAAGAATTAGAAATGACACTTAAGGACTTAGCAGGAGACAGAATTACACCAGGACAAATTAGTTTAGTTGAGTCAGGAAGATCAAATCCTTCAATGGATTTATTAGAGTATTTAGCAAATGCGTTACAGACATCAGTAGAATATTTGATGGAGTCAGAAGAAACTCAGGCAGAGAAGATATGTGTATATTATGAACAAATGGCAGAGACATATATTTTAAATCAGGACTATATAAGTGCTGAAAAATACATAGAAAATGCATTGTATTATGCTGAAAAGTACGATTTAGAGTATAGGAAAGCAAAAAATTTATTTTTAAGAGCGAACATATGTAAAGCAAAGAATGAATTGGTATTAGCACAACAATTATATTTATCAGCAAATGTAATATTTATTAAGAGAAATAATTTTGAACAGGTAATAAATACTTTTTTAAATTTGGGGAAGATAACTTTAAGTTTAAAAGCATATCATTCGGCAACAAGTTATTTAAAACAAGCTGAAAAGGTATATTTAGATAATAATATTGGAAATGATTCTTTATTAGGTGAAATTTATTATGAAATGGCTGAAAGTTATTTTAAAATAGATGACATAAAAAAGGCGATAGATTATACGTTTTTAGCTAAGCAAAAATTTGAACAAGTTCAACATCGCGAAGAATATGGAAAAGCATTATTATTATTATCTCAAGAATATAATAAAAAAGGTGACTTAGTAAATGCAATAAAATACTCTAAGAAGACATTAGAAGTATATAGAGAATTAGAAGAAGAAAAAAATATTTCAGCAATTGAAAATAATCTAGGAAAGTTATTTTTTGAATTTGATAATATAGAAGAAGCATTTAGACATTATAATGTTGCAAAAGAAATACGTATGAGAAATAACGATACTAATGTAATAGAAACATTGATAAATATTTGTGAAGGATATATAAAAATCAAAGAAATTGATAAATGTGAAGAAGTATTAGAAGAAATAAAAACGTTAATAGATGGAACTGATGTTGAACAGATAATAGAACAAAATTTATTATGGTATAGAGTATATACTATTAAAGAAATGGCAGATGAAGCAGAACTTGTATTATTAGAAACATTTAATTTAGCTAAAGTAAATGGCTTAGAGAAAAGGGCAGCGGAGTTAGCTATACTTTTAGGCAGATACTACATAGGGATTAAGAAAGACTATGAAGCAGCTAAATACCTAGATGAAGGTGTTAAAATATTTAGAAATTTAGGCATACTAAATAACTAAACTGGGGGTAGCTATGGAGATATTATCAACAGGAGAAAAAATAAAAAGAGCAAGAGTTTATAAGGGCATTACTCTTAAGGAGTTGTGTAGGGATAGAATTTCTATTTCTAAAATGAGTTGCATTGAAAATGGTAAAATTAAAGCGGATGAAGAGTCACTTAAGTATATTGCTGAAAAGTTACAGATTGATTATAATTATTTAACCCAAGATGTATATGAGCAAATTAAATCAAATATAGAAAATATTAAAACAAATAATTATTCTTTAGAAAAATTAGATAAAATGATTGGCTATAATTTAGAATATTCATGTAAGCATAATTACAATGATTTAGCATTAGAGCTAATACATATTTTATTTGAAGTATATATACAAAATAATAAGTTAGAGAAAATACAGCTAATAATATCAAAATATTATGAGCTGTATCAAGGCTCTAAAGATAATGAAGAGATTATTATTTATTATAATGATATGGCAAGATTCTTTATGAAGACAGGTGAGTATCATGAAGCAATAAGTTATTACTCAAGAATAAGGGATGTTTTTGAAAAAGAGGAATTAAGTTATAATGATAAGTATATTTATGCGTGTTTTTATGAAGGGATTTGTTATAAAAATATCAATTTAATAGAAAAATCATACGATTGCTTAAAGAAAGTAATTAATTATACTGAGAAATTTAAAACAGATAAAGATAAAGGTGATTATTATCACGAATTTGCTATTGTTAATATATTATTATATAAGGTTGAAGCGGAAAAATATTTAAATATGGCGCTTCAATATAAAAAGAATGATTCTATTGAATTGGCAAGATTTAAAGAAAAAAATGGTGAAATTTATTTTAAGGTTTATCAAGTAGATAAAGCTATGGAGGAAATAAGAGAGGCTGTTAAAATATATCCTAGAGCTGAAAAACGTGGATGTGGAGAGTTCTTAATACAAGCTATATCAACTTTATATAAAAATAGGCAATTTGATGAAGCATTTAAATATACTGATGAAGCACTAGATTTAGCTATTAATATAGATGATGAAAAGTTAATAGAAAAAGCATATTATTTTAAAGGCATGGTGCATCAGAAAAGACATGAATATATTCAAGCTGAAATGTACATGAATTTAGCAACAGATTTTTTATTAAGATTTGCTAATAATGAGGAAAGATATATAAGATATAATGAAATGGCTGAGTTATATTATAATTTAAATGAGTTAAAAGACTCAATAAAATATTTCACTTTAGCAATACAGTTAGAGAAAAAGTTATAAAAATAAGAGGGAGAAAAATATTTTTCTCCCTCTTATTTTTATATTTATATATTAAACTTATAGAGCTCATAATAATTATTTAGTTGTCATGATGTAAAAGGTTTGACATCCATATCCAAAATGACCACTTTGTTTTAGTGTTATTTAATAAAGATGGATTAAAAAATAGTCCCCTCATAAAAAAAACGCCCCTTTGCTTTAAACTTTATATTATTAGTATATAGCAAAAAAATAAATATTGTATTCACGGTAATGCTTTAGATTTTGTACAATAAGTGTTAAATGAAGAAAAGGAAATTTTCTTTAAAAGCATAAAAACACCTAAAAAAGGTGTTTTTAGTACATTATTTAGTATTTTTAAGTACAATTAGTTTAGCACCATATCCTTTTAGTTCGGTTATAACATTTAAAACTGAACTTTTCTTTGAATATTTAAATTCTATTTTAGGATAGGAAGCTTTATGAAGTATTTCTTTTTCTTCCTTACTAAGTCTATCAGGAGAGCCCATAGAAAGCCAGTAATTATAAGAAGAGCCTGTTGTTTCATTAACTTCATAAGTTATTATCCTTGAAGAGCTTTTAATATTAACTATATTAAGTGAATATTTTCTCTCAAATGATTTTTTTACTCCACTTTTTTGGTAAATATCTTCATAACTTGCTAAAGTGTTAACATCATCATTGTGAGAATATAATAAAATTGCATAATAGTTGTCAGCTTTAGTTACTATATAGCCATCATCTAAAGAAATTATATCATTGCCAAGTTTACTGAAAAGATAATAAGCATAGTAAGAGGGTTTTCTAATTCCCATATCATTTACTATCCCAGGAGCACCAATAAATACCTCGTTAGTAATATTGATTTCCTTTTCTAAAACATCAAATGCCTTTAAAAAACTTAGTGAATTACCTTTGAAAAGCATATTGTGAATAATATAAGGTAACATATAGGCAGTATCATATATAGAGTTTAAGTGTGAACTAGAAGAAAAATCAGTAGTAGCTACATCTAGTTCATAGTTAATAGTTATAAACTCTCTTAGATTTTCTTTTATAGAAGATGATAAGCGGGAATCAAATTGAAATTTAAATTCATTTATATCCACTATATCTAATTCGTTAAAATAATCAATAAAACTACTTAGTATATTTTTATATTTTTCTAAAGAGTATTCAAGGTTATCTAGTAAAATTAAAGGCTTAAGAGAAATTGTTGATAAAAAGTCTAAAACACCTTTAGCTTTATTCCAGTTATAAAAATCTGAGTCTAAAAATACTCCCATATCACTATGGAACATTTTTTCAAGTCTTCCATATTCAAAATGAATTTCTTCTTGAATTTCTTCTAATATATCTTTATTATCTTCTATAAGTAAGTCAAATGATTCGCCTAAGTTGATACACTCTTTAAAGTTTTTTTCTAAAGGTTTAATAACTTTATCCATGTCTACGTGAATATTCCACAACTTATTTTCAAAGTTAAATCTGCTATAATTATCTAAACAATATGATAATGAATCTAAAGCGTCGGCTAATGAAAGTTCCGTATATTGTTTAGATGCTTCGTATTGCTTTTCAGTAGTTGCATTTTTCTTTCTATATTGAAGAGGAGTACACCCATAATAAGATTTAAAATTTTTATTGTAATAACGAACATGAGAAAATCCTATTTCATCTGAAATTTCTGATATACTCATATCACTATCTAATAATAACTTGATAGATTCTTCTATTCTTGTTAAGTTAATTAAATCTGTAAAGCTATAACCGGTTGCATATTTGATTTCATGAGAAAGATAATGTGGACTTAAAAATTCTTTCTTTGCAATTTCTTGTAAGGTTATATTATTGTTGTAGTTATTAAATATATATTTAGATATTCTATGATACCTATCTAATTGTTCTGTCTTTTCTTTAAGCTCCTCTTTTTCATGTGTTAGATAATGAAAATTATTAATAAGATGATAAAGTAATTTTATTAGTAGTTCTTCTATTTCCTCATCGTAATCTTCAAGTTTTTGTACATATTCACAAAGCGTTTCTGAAAGAAGTGTTTTTAATTCATCGTATTCCTCGCCATTTTGATTTTCATTAGCATTAGAATTTGTATAAAAAAATACATTATTTATATCTTTATAATATTTACCAAAAAAGTACGGATCTATATTAAAAATTAAAACTTTATTATCATCATCGCTTTTTATTTCATGTGACTCATCTGAATTTATAATTTCCACTTCCTTTTCGTTAAGCACAAAAGAGTCAGTATCTATTTTTATATGTAATGAACCCTTCAAAACATATATAATCTCAATAGAATTATGCCAGTGAGTTGGATAGTTCTTTATATTTAAGTAGGAGAT
>OLOR01003658.1_pt1 | contig 10575 bp, 10 predicted proteins | sample 1672521 | NCBI WGS metagenome assembly OLOR01 (sample SAMEA3136695, study PRJEB25190) | human gut metagenome | biome: human gut; feature: human-associated habitat; material: faeces | place: Austria | collected 2013
CGGCAGCTCTCTGCAGCATTCCTTCCGGGTACTTTTTCTCGTCATAGCCGTAATACTCTTGGTGACATGGAGTATACTCCCCTGCAAGGGCAAAGTCAATAGAATTGGGCCTTCTGATTTTTCATGAAGTTCATTTCAGGAGTGAAAGTGGCTCACGTAGCAAAGCCGCCCACCCATAACGGGCAGACGGCCTTGCTGTTTCTGCGGTTTATTCGCCTTTGGCTTTTGTAAGCAGCATGTGCACGTATTCCGCGCAGGCATCCCAATCGCGGGCGGCGGCCTTGTCCTTCGGCATCAGGCTGCTGGCAAGGCCCACGCCAAGGCAGCCCGCCTTGCGGAACTCCGGGATGTTCTCCGGCGTTAAACAATGCTCCTTTCCGGGTCTTTGGCAAAAAAGAGGGTCAGGCCGCTTCCACCCGGGAGGGATGAAAGCAGCCTGACCTCTGCACGAATGGTTTCTGTTTTGGGAGATCGTTGGGAAGTAATGGAGAATGCAAAGCATGGGATAGGAGATTTAGGAGAAAATTTAGAAAAAGCTTTTCATGAGCATCTGCTGTCCGGCTGCAGATCAGGCCAGCATGTTGGGGATGGTCAGGCAGATAGCCGGGCAGTAAGCAACTGCGAACAGCACTGCGATGAACAGTGCGATGAATGGCCACATTTCCTTGAGCAGATTGGTGAACTTGATCTTTGCAACAGCGGTTGCGATGTACAGGGTAACGCCAACGGGAGGAGTGATGCCGCCCAGAATGAAGGTGAGCACCATGACCATGCCGAAGTGGATGCCGTCGATGCCGGCAGCTGCGGCGATGGGGTAGAAGATGGGCACCATGATGATGGCGGCAGAGGTGGTATCCATGAACATGCCGATGACGCACATGGCAAGGATCATCAGGAGCATCAGGACGTTGGGGTTGGTGGAGATGCCGGTCAGCAGAGCGGACACCTGCTCGGGGAACTTCTCAATGGCCAGGCAGTAACCAAATGCGGTGGTGCTTGCCACGATGAGCATGGTCATGCCAGAGGTGCGGGCTGCGCTGAGGACCGTCTTGATGGCACCCTCAAAGGTGAACTCCTTGTAGACGAAGATGCCGATGATCAGACCGTACGCACCGGCGATCGCACCGGCCTCGGTTGCGGTGAACACACCGGACAGGATGCCGCCAATGATGATCAGAGGCATGACCAGCGCAGGCAGAGCATTGATGAAGGACTTGACCATGCGCTTGAAGTCGAACTTGACCTTCACATCGCCGTCGTACTTGGCAGGGTTCTTCTTTGCCTTGATGAAAGCGTAGATCATCTGACTGACACCCACCAGAATGCCGGGGATCACGCCTGCCATGAACAGCTTACCAACGGAGATACCGGTGATGGAGCTGTACAACACCATCAGGATGGAAGGCGGAATGATGGAGCCGATGGTTGCGGATGCCGCGGTGACGGCAGTGGCGTAGTCGCGGTCGAAACCGGCTTCGTCCATGGAGCCGATCAGCATGCCGCCGATGGAAGCAACGTCGGCAGAGGTGGAACCGGAAACGCCTGCAAACAGCATGGATGCCAGAATGTTGACGTGTGCCAGACCGCCGGGGATAAAGCCGACCAGCTCGTTTGCAAAGCCGACGATGCGCTTGGTAACGCCGCAGGCATTCATGATCTCGCCTGCAAAGATGAACAGCAGAATTGCCATCAGGGTGAAGGAGTCACCACCAGCGAAGATGCGCTGGGTGAGGATGACGAGATCCTTACCATTCAGGGCCAGATACAGCATGGAGGAGATGCCAACACCGAACGCAACAGGCACGCCGATGAGCAGCATCAGAAAGAAGATACCAATGATCATCCACATATTACATGCCACCTCCCATGTCGCCTGCATCTAATTTTTCGCTGCCGCCCTTGCCCAGCAGGAGAAGCAGCTCTTCAATGAACATACCGGCACTGCCAATGACCATGGCCAGATACACAACAGACATGGGCAGATGCATGGTGCTGGAACGGTTGGTCCAGTTCTCCATAACCATGCGGGTGCTCATGCAGAAGAATACGGCCAGATAGGCAAGAACCAGCACGCGGGAGAACTTTTTCACGATGGTGCGCAGCGGCTGTGGAAGAGCATCCACCACGATGTCCAGACCGATGTGACCGTCGTCGCGCATGACGTAGATGGAGCCGAGATAGACCATGCCTGCAAAGGTGTAGCGGCCAAACTCGACTGCAAAGCTCAGCGGCGAGTTAAAGACATAACGCATGATAACGTTCAGGGTGGTAACACCGAACATTGCGATGAAGAGAACCAGAATGCACACATTCAGGATCTTATCCACCGTTTTACGCACATTTTTCATGCGGGGGTTCATCTCCTTTTATTCAATTAAGTGCGGGCAAGCCCTTTGTGGCCTGCCCGCGCATTTTTTCAGGGAAAGACGGACGGTCTATCAGAGAGCAACACCCATGGAAGTCAGGATCTGCTTGCCGACATCGGTCTTTGCGCAAGCATATGCGTTGTAGTTGATCTTTGCCTTCAGGCTGTCAACATCGGTGTCCACCACTTCCAGACCGGCACCTTCCAGAGCGGCGAAGTTTGCATCGCTGCCGTCCTTGGTAGCATTCAGGCCAAACTCGCAGGCTTCCTTAGCGGCCTCGGTCAGGATGTTCTGCTGCTCTTCGGTCAGCTTCTGGAATACCTGCTCGGAAACGGAGATGGTGGTGGGTCCAATGATGTGGTTGGAAACGTTGACGTACTTGCACACTTCCTGCATGGAGGCAGACATGATGGACTCGGGGATGTTCTCCACAGCGGACACCAGACCGGTATCCAGTGCGGTGTAGGTCTCGCCCCATGCCACAGGAGTGGGAGCAGCGCCCAGCTGGGTGAAGGTCTCTTTATAAGTAGAGGAGTCCGGGATGCGGATGATCAGGCCGGACATATCGTTCACGGTGTTCAGAGGCTTATCGGTGGTAAAGATCTGACGGAATGCCAGCACGTAGTAGTCCAGAATGCGGACATTGGTCTTGTCCAGGATCATCTGTGCAACAGTGGTGCCAGCCTCACCGGCCAGCTTCTCAGCGCAGTCGTCGTAGCTGCTGTATACGAAGGGCAGGCACAGGCAGCCAGCCTCGTCCACGTAGTTTGCATAGAACTCGGCAGCGATCACGGCCAGATCCAGAGTGCCGTTAGTCAGGGCCTGCAGGTTCTCGGTCTCGGTGCCCAGAGTTGCAGCGGAGTAAACATCCACCTTCATCTTGCCCTCGGACTTCTCAGCGACCAGACGAGCGAACTCCTCAGCAGTCTTGTTGATGGAGTGGCTTGCAGCCATCTGGTGGCTCATGGTCAGGGTGACATCGGCCTTGACATCATCGTACTTGCCGGCAGCGGCGGTGCTGGATGCAGCCGTGCTGGATGCAGTGGCGGTGGAGCCGGAAGTGACACCGCAGCCAGCCAGAGCAGCGGCAGCTGCGGTCACGCCAGCAGCCTTCAGGAAATCACGGCGGTTGATGTACTGTTTCATCTTGTTGTCCTCCAATTTTCTTAAACATCATGACCGGGCTTGTGTCAGCCGGTCTGCACGTACTTTTCTGGCGCCCACCTGCGTGGGGCTTTCTGTTGCCAACATAATAGCATGTAATACAAGCCTTGTCAACATTCTTTTTACAAGTTACATGTTTTTTGTGCAGAGTGCACTTGTTTCAAAATGCAAATCTGTACAATTCAAAGGTAAAGCTCAAGCTTTTTAGCCGCTTTTGTTACACTTTTGACTTTTTTGACGTTTTATCGTTGTCACATCTCTTCATATTCCTGTGCTTTTTGTCCGTTCAAGTTGACGTTTTTCACTTTTTTGGCTTCATTTTCTTCTGCCGGCTTCCACCGTCCACCGCCTCTTTCTCCCCTCTTCCGACCCGATCCGGCACCGCTGGCACAGCCCAACTTGTTTTTGGGCCGAAACAAGTTCATCTTCCGCAAGAGGCATTTATAATAGGAAGTATCCATAAAATGATCCGTCCTGCCGTTTTTTCTGTGATACATGTCCAGTTTCGTCAGAATTCCTGTCCGCAGCTGCTATTCTTTGCCGTATCTTTATTTTTAATGCTCCTTCTATTCCGCTCTTATGTTCTGCCGGGCACTTGTCTTGACATCAGTTTCCGTCTTGTATCACAAAGCGGCAGGCCCAGAATTGTGCAGTTAGTCGAAAATCATCCTTAAAGCCCTGTTTTTTCAAATTTCCTCTTGCTTTTCTTGTATTGTCGTGTATACTAAAGCCAATGAATCTTGTATTACAACAAGATACAACGACGGAACATTTACAAGAAGATCACTGATCACCAACAAGGAGGTCTACTGTTATGAAAGAGTGTTGGGTCACCGAGCCGCTCCACTTTGAGATGCGCGAGACTGAGATCCCTGAACCGAAGGACAACGAAGTCCAGATCAAGATGATGGCTGCTGGTGTCTGCGGCAGCGACATCCATATTTATAAGGGCGAGAACCCCAACTCCCGCTACCCGCTGATCCCCGGCCACGAGAATGTTGGTCTGGTCACCAAGGTTGGCGCAGACTGCAAAAACATCAAGGTGGGCGACCACGTCGTGATTGACTACGTGATCCGCTGCGGCGAGTGCTACCAGTGCAAGCATGGCCGCGGCAATGTCTGCGAGCACGTTCTGGTGCGCGGCAGCGGCACCAACGGCGGCTGGCGTGAATACTGGTGCGTCGAAGAGCCTTACGTCTACAAGATCGACGACAGCATCCCCTGGAAAGATGCCGCTCTGATCGAGCCGCTGACCATCGGCGAGCACAGCACCAGCCGTGCAGGCGTGTGCGAGGACGATGTGGTGTTCATTCTGGGCACCGGCACCATCGGCACCATCATTGCACAGGCCTGCAAGCTCAAGGGCGCTAAAACCGTCATCTGCTGCGACATCAGCGACAGCAGTCTGGAGCGCAGCAAGCAGTTCGGTGCCGATTACACCGTGAACAGCAAAACGCAGGACATCGTTGCCGAAGTGCAGAAGATCACCAACGGCCACGGCTGCACCGTCGCATTCGACTCCGCCTGCTTCCCCGGCAGCCTGACCATGATCATGCAGCCCGGCATCGTGTGCAACGCAGGCCGCGTGGTTCCCATGGGCTTCTGCACCGTGCCCGAAAAGATCACCCAGCAAATGATCAATGGCCGCGAGCTGACCATCTGCGGCACCCGCATGAGCCTGAACCAGTGGGTCCCCACTGCACAGAAGATGGCCGAGGGCAAGTACCACATGGAAGGTCTTGCAACCACCTTCGTCAAGTTCAGCGAAATCGAAAAGGTCTTTGACAACATCGTTCATCCCGATCCGGCTGTCAAGAAGACCGTTATCCTGTTCGACGGCGCAGAGGACTGACCCTCTGGCCCTGATATAAACACGTACATTATAAAATAGAAGGAGATCATTATTATGGCTGCTCTTACTAAGTTTGATATTGCCGGCAAGCATGCGATCGTTACCGGCGGCGCACAGGGTTTGTCCCGCGGCATGGCCGAAGGTCTGCTGGAGGCAGGCTGCAAGGTCGTCATCATCGACGTGCAGAAGGAAAAGGTCGAGAAGGTGTGCGAGGAGTACCGCGCCAAGGGTCTGGAAGCCTACCCCGTCATCGGCAATCTGGCCGACCGTGCTGACCTGAACCGCGCCTTTGACGAAGCACTGCAGATTTTGGACGGCCGTCTGGACGTTCTGATCCCCGCTGCAGGCATCCAGCGCCGCTATCTGCCCGAGGAGTTCCCCGCAGAGCAGTGGGATCTGGTCATGAAGATCAATCTGGACCACGTCTGGTTCATGATCCAGCGTTCTCTGCAGGTCATGCTCAAGCAGCCCACTGGCGGCAAGATCATCACCATCGGCTCCATGGCTTCCTACTTCGGCTGCACCACCGTGCCTGCCTACACCGCAACCAAGGGCGCTGTTGCTCAGCTGACTAAGAGCGTTGCTGTTGACTGCGCCGGCCGCGGCATCAACATCAACTGCATCTGCCCGGGCTACATGGACACCGAGATGTGCGCCAACATGACGCAGGAGCGCAAGGACGAGTGCACCAAGCGCATCCCCGCTGGCCGCTGGGGCCTGCCCGAGGACATGAAGGGTCCCGTCGTTTTCCTGGCTTCCGCTGCATCCGACTACCTGAACGGTGCCCTGATCCCCGTTGACGGCGGCTATCTGGTCAAGTAATCAACACATAAAAAGGGAGGAACCCTGTCATGGCCCCTACCATACGCGATATTAAAGTGATCTGCACCGCCCCCGAGGGCATCAATCTGGTGGTGGTGAAGGTGGAGACCAGCGAGCCGGGCCTGTACGGTCTGGGCTGCGCCACCTTCGCTTACCGCCACCTGACCGTGCAGCATCTCATTGAGACCTATCTGCGTCCGCTGCTGATCGGCAAGGATGTGCGCAACATCTCCGACCTGTGGCAGCTGATGCACCAGAACGCCTACTGGCGCTGCGGCCCCATCGTCAACAATGCCATCTCCGGTGTGGATATGGCCCTGTGGGACATCAAGGGCAAAATGGCCAACATGCCTGTGTACGACCTGTTCGGCGGCAAAATGCGCGCCGGTGTGCCGGTGTACCGCCATGTGGACGGTGCCAATGTGGACGAGATCTGCGAGAACATCGAGAAGTATCGTTCCATCGGTGTCAAGCACATCCGCTGCCAGTGCGGCGGCTACGGCGGCGGCGGCTTTGGCCCTGCTCCGGAGTGGGCAGCCAAGGGCGCAGAGCCGGGCGTGTATCTGGACAGCAAGAAGTATATGCGCGACACCCTGAAGCTGTTCGACGGCATCCGTGCCAAGGAAGGCTTCGACATTGATCTGGTGCACGATGTGCACGAGCGCATCCACCCCACCGAGGCTGTCACCTTTGTCAAGGAGATGGAGCCTTACAAGCTGTTCTTCATGGAGGACGTTGTGCCTCTGGAGCAGGTGGAATGGCTGGATAAGATCAAGCAGACCAGCGTGACCCCGCTGAGCCAGGGCGAGTTGTTCAACAACCCTGCCGAGTACAAGAAGCTGGTGCAAAACCGCAGCATCGACTACATGCGCGTGCATCTGAGCCAGGTGGGCGGCATCACCCCGGCCCGCAAGCTGCAGATGTTCTGCGAGCAGTATGGTGTGCGCATCTGCTGGCACGGCCCCGGCGACATGAGCCCGCTGGCTCATGCAGCCAACATCCACATCGATCTGGCCGCTCAGAATCTGGGCCTGCAGGAGTGGAGCGGCATCGAACCGCCCAACTTCGTCATCCAGAAGCTGAAGGATAACCACGGCGCTCTGCTGGAAGTGTTCCCCGGTATGCCCGAGTACGGCAACGACGGCTTTGTTTACGCCAACGACAAGCCCGGTCTCGGCGTAGACCTGAATGAGAAGGAGGCCGCAAAGTATCCCTGTGAGAACACGGTGACCACCTGGACTCAGACCCGCAACCGCGACGGCAGCCTGCAGACTCCGTAATTTGCAATAATCTTTGACACTGTACGATCCCTGACGGAGAAACACGGCTGGAATCGTACAGTGTTTTTGTTCTCAAAGGAGCATTGCTATGAAGATCACAAAAATTCAGACATGGCTGGTGCGTCCTCGCTGGGCTTTTATTGAAATCAGCACCGATGCAGGCATTTCCGGCTGGGGCGAGCCGGTTCTGGAAGGCCGCGCCGCCACCGTATGCGAGTGCATCCATGAGATGGAGCCGTACCTCATTGGTGCCGACCCCATGAAGATCGAAGACCTGTGGACTGTGCTGTTCCGCGGCGGCTTCTACCGCGGCGGCGGCATCCTGATGAGCGCCATCTCCGGCATCGATCAGGCCCTGTGGGATATCAAGGGCAAATACTTCAATGTGCCGGTCTGGCAGCTGATGGGCGGCAGCTGCCGCGATAAGATGCGGGTGTACAGCTGGGTGGGCGGCGACCGCCCAGCCGATGTGGGCCGCGCTGCACTGGAAAAGAAAAAGCAAGGCTTCACCGCCATCAAAATGAACGGCACCGACGAGCTGCAGTTTCTGGACAGCTACGCCAAGATCGATGCCCTGCTGGAGCGCGTAGCCAGCGTGCGTGAGAGCTGCGGCAAGGATTTTGGCATTGCCATTGATTTTCACGGCCGGGTGCACAAGCCCATGGCAAAGATCGTGGCCAAAAAGCTGGAAGAGTTCGACCCCATGTTCATTGAGGAACCCGTTCTCTGCGATAACATGGAGTATTTCCCCGAGATTGCGGCGGCCTGCAACATCCCCATTGCTACCGGTGAACGCCTGTTCACCAAGTACGATTTCAAGCGTCTGCTGGCCATTGGCGGCGTGGACATCGTGCAGCCGGACCTTTCCCATGCCGGCGGCCTGACCGAGTGCAAGAAGATCGCCGCCATGGCCGAAGCCCACGATGTGGCCCTTGCTCCCCACTGCCCGCTTGGCCCGGTGGCCCTTGCCAGCTGCCTGAATCTGGATACCACCTGCTACAACGCGGCCATTCAGGAGCAAAGCATCGGCATCCACTACAACGAGGGCCACAGCGTGCTGGACTACGCGCTGAACCCCGAGGATTTCAAGTTCGTGAACGGCTTTGTCAGCCTGCCCCAGAAGCCCGGCCTTGGCGTAGAGGTGAACAAGGCTCTGGTGGAGGAAGAGGGCGAAACCCCGCACAGCTGGAAGAACCCGGTTTGGAGACATAAGGACGGGAGCGTGGCAGAATGGTAAACATGATGAAAGCACTGGTGTTCACCGCACCGCATACCTTTGAATACCGGGATGTTCCCCGCCCTGAACCGGCACCGGACGAGGTGCTGGTGGAGGTAAAGGCCTGCGCCATCTGCGGCAGCGATGTGCACGGCAGCAGCGGTGAGAACGGGCGGCGCATCCCGCCGCTGGTCATGGGCCACGAAGCCAGCGGCACCATTGCGCAGCTGGGCGAAGCCGTGCAAAGCTGGGCCGTGGGCGACCGCGTCACCTTTGATTCCACCGAATACTGCGGCCACTGCTGGTTCTGCACCCACGGGATGCACAACCTCTGCGCACAGCGCCGCATCGTAGGCGTTGCCTGCACCGAGTACCGCAAAAATGGTGCCATGGCCCAGTACATCGCCGTAAAGGCCCGCACTCTGTATGCCCTGCCGCCCGCCGTCAGCTTTGAGCAGGGCTGCCTTGTGGAGCCGTTTGCCGTGGGAATGCACGCAGTGCTGCGCAGCGGCCTTGCCGCCGGGCAAACCGCTGCCGTGATCGGTGACGGCACCATTGGCCTGATGACCCTGATCGCCGCAAAAAGTCAGGGCGCACAGGTCTGCATAAGCGGCCACCACACCCGGCCCATGCAGCTGGCCGCACAGCTGGGTGCACTGGACTGCGCTCAGCTGCCGCAGCTCACCGCAGAGCGCGGTGCCGATGTGGTGTACGATGCCGTCGGTTCCCAAAGCTCCTTTACACAGGCCATGGAGCTGGTGCGCAAGGGCGGACGCATCATGGTCATCGGCAACCACACCCGGACCATCGACTTCCCGCTGCAGCGCTGCATCACCGAGCAGATCGATGTGCAGTTCAGCTATTCCTCCGCCGGGGAGTACCCGGTCTGCCTGCAGGCCATTGCCGAGGGCCGCGCCGACCTGACCGGCCTGTGGCAAAGCTTTCCGCTGGCCGAGGGTGCGCAGGTGTTCGACCTCCTTGTGCACCGGGACGAAAGCCTGACCAAAGCCATCCTGATTCCATGAGCAGTTGTCTGCATACATGTTTTTTCTGCCAGTTTTCGCTGATTTTGATTTACTTTTGCAACATCCTATGATATAGTTAAAAAAAGTTGTAATACAAAGAGGTGTTCCACTATGGCCGATAAGGGCAGCGTCACCGGAAAGATCGCCCACTATATCCGCAAAAATATCCGCAACGGCAACTGGACCGTGGGCGAAAAGATCCCCAGTGAGAACCAACTGTGCGAAGAGCTGGGGGTCAGCCGTGTATCCGTGCGCAGCGCCCTGCAGCAGTTCATTGCGCTGGGCATTCTGGAAAGCGTGCACGGCAAGGGCACCTTCCTGATCTCGGACGATCTTTCGGCCTTCTATTCCAATGTGGAGGAACCGGCTCCCACCATCGATGCTACCGAGACCATGAAGCAGATCCTGGAGTTCCGCAGCATCGTAGAACCGGCAGTCTGCGCACAGGTGGCCCAGACCGCCTCGCCGGAGCTGATCGCCAAACTGGAGGGCTACCTCAAGGCCATGAAGGCCTCTGTAGGCAAGTGCGAAGAGTTCATCAACGCGGACGTGGCGTTCCATATGGAGATCATCAACGCCTGCGGCAACGATTACACCATTGCCATTATGAACGAGACCTTCCAGCGCCGTGCTAGTCTGGGTAAGATGCTCATTCTTTCCAACGGTTACTACGGCGGCATCTACTATCACGGCATTTTGCTGGACGCTTTCCGCAAGCACGATGGCAAGCGTGCCCGGGTCATGATGGAAGAGCACCTGCAGCACGGCCTGTACGATCTGGAATCCGATAATCTTGGGCAGGAGAAAAACGACCTCTGAGCCGCTTTTTCCTGTCTGATACGCAAAAAAG
>OLOR01003679.1_pt1 | contig 10527 bp, 10 predicted proteins | sample 1672521 | NCBI WGS metagenome assembly OLOR01 (sample SAMEA3136695, study PRJEB25190) | human gut metagenome | biome: human gut; feature: human-associated habitat; material: faeces | place: Austria | collected 2013
ATCACAAGAGCAATCGCAGATCAGGCGAGAACTATCCGTATCCCTGTTCATATGGTTGAGACGATCAACAAGCTCATCCGTGTTTCCAGACAGCTGCTTCAGGAGTTAGGACGTGAGCCAAGTCCGGAAGAGATCGCAGCAGAAATGAACATGCCGGTAGAGCGTGTGCGTGAGATCTTAAAGATTTCCCAGGAGCCGGTTTCCTTAGAGACACCGATCGGTGAGGAGGAGGACAGCCATCTTGGAGATTTTATTCAGGATGATAACGTACCTGTTCCGGCTGACGCCGCTGCATTCACACTTTTAAAAGAGCAGTTGGAGGAAGTACTTGGAACATTGACCGAGAGAGAGCAGAAAGTTCTGACACTCCGTTTTGGTCTGGAGGACGGCCGTGCAAGAACACTGGAAGAAGTTGGAAAAGAGTTCAATGTAACACGTGAGCGTATCCGTCAGATCGAAGCAAAAGCGCTCCGCAAACTTCGTCATCCAAGCAGAAGCCGCAAATTAAAGGATTACTTAGAGTAAAATGGTAAAGATTTCAAATCGTTTAATGACAGCCGCAGCTCTTGTCACACAGGGATATACACTGGCAGATGTTGGAACAGATCACGGATATATTCCAATCTATCTGTTACAGCAGAAGAAAATTCCAGCTGCAATTGCCATGGATATCAATGAAGGACCGTTAGAGCGGGCAAAAGAACATATTGCTTTATATGGATTGCAGGCATACATACAGACACGTCTCTCAGACGGTGTGGCAGCTTTGAAACCCGGCGAGGTGGAAGCTGTCCTCATCGCCGGCATGGGAGGCGGACTGGTCATGCATATCATAAAAAACGGGGAAAAAGTCTGCCAGTCTGCGAAAGAACTCATCCTGCAGCCACAGTCCGAGATAGAGAATGTCCGTGAATTTTTACGGGAAGAAGGATATGCCATTCTCGCAGAGGACATGGTGTTGGAAGATGGAAAATTCTATCCGATGATGAAAGTGCAGTATCAGGGTGAAAATGCACAGAAAGCTTCGGAAGTGTTGAAACTTTCAGACCTTTATGGTGGATTACTCCTGCAAAACCGCCATCCCGTGTTGAAAACTTTCCTTGAAAAAGAAAAGCTCATATACACAGGCATCAAGGAGAATCTTGAAAAACAGCCGGCGTCAGAAAAAATCCGGACACGGCTTGCAGAAGTGGAAGACATACTGCATTATAATGAACTTGCATTACAGTTTTATGTATAAAAATTGGAGTGTATAATGTGAATATAGAGTTTGGAAAAGAAGAATCGAGAAATCGGTTCTTTTTTCTATCTAAAAGAGAAAATATAAAATTGTTTTCATATTGAGTACAAGAATATAATGTGATAAGATATATCCATAGATATGAAATTTATATATATGAATAAAAACGAGAGGAAAATAAAATGACGATCAGCGAGAGAATATTAAAAGTATTGAAAGACAGAAATATGACACAGGCTGAATTTGCAAAACAGGTTGGGATTGCGACCAGTACCATCAGCGAATGGAAAAAAAGAAAGACAAATCCTACTGCGGATAAAATCATGGATATTTGTAATGTATTGCAGATAACACCAGAACAACTTCTTACTGGAAAAGGTATCGAGGATGAAGAAAACATGAATGTTACAAGTCGTGAGAGTTGTTTTACGCCTTATGATATTCAATTGGTTCAAGATTATCATGGACTTAAGGAAGAACAGCAGAAGCGCCTGATGGCTTATATGGAGGCTTTAAAGAAGATACAAAGTCTTGAAGAACTATAAAATAAATTTGTATATTGTGATTCGGATTTGAGGTTTTGTTTTGGAACTTCAAAATAACCAGAGAGGAAATTTGATGAACGAAATTACCAATATAGTTGAGAAACCAACATTACTGAAGCAGGATATTGAACTATCAAAATTAATATATACGATTTGCGGTCGAAATTTCCGACCGCAAATATAAATCCCAAAAGCAGATATTTACCCCATGTTTTTACCGAACAGGGAATTTATATGTTGGCGACAGTGTTAAGTGGTGAAATTGCAGAAAAACAAAGTATTTTTATAATGCGTGCATTTCGCGAAATGCGGCATTTTATTTCAAGCAATGCTCTTTTGTTTGAAAGGATTAATGCTGTTGAACTGAAACAACTGGAATTACAAAAAGATGCGGAGGAAAATTTTACAAAAATATTTGAATATATATCCAATCATGAAGAGGAATGTCAGAAGATTTTTTTTGACGGACAGATATTTGATGCTTTCAGTTTACTCACAAATATTATTACTCATGCCCAAAAGGAGATAATTCTTATTGACGGATATATTGATATTATAACGTTGAACATTTTGGCTAAGAAGAACATAGGGGTGAATGTTTATACATACACGTTGCCTAATACAAAGTTATCGGCTCAGGATATAGCAAATTTTAATGCACAGTATCCAACACTTACCGTAAAAAAAACAGCATCTTTTCATGATAGGTTTCTGATTATAGATGGTAAAGAAGGATATCATATTGGAGCTTCTCTAAAGGATGCCGGTAAGAAATGTTTTGGCATAAACAGAATAGAAGGAGTCGAGGACATTAAAGATATAATAACTAAAGCACAGCAGACAGGGAAATAAAAGGGGAGTATAATCCCCTTTATTTCAAAAACATCCGCATCATCTTTTCTTTCAATCCGGTATATTTCTGATACCGGATCGGCAGATCCATCCACGTTTTCTTATCGACAATACTGCGGTAATGGCTGAAGGTTTCAAATCCAACCCTGCCGTGGTAGCTGCCCATGCCGCTCTCACCGACACCGCCGAATGGCATATCGCTCGTTGCAAGATGAATGATCGTGTCATTGATACAGCCGCCGCCAAAACGGCAGGTATCTAAGACCTTCTTCTGTGCAGCCTTGTCCTCACTGAAAAAATAAAGCGCAAGCGGATGAGGGTGGGATTCCACGGTATCAAGCGCTTCGTCTAATGTGTCGAAGGTGAGGATCGGAAGCAGTGGTCCAAAGATCTCTTCGCCCATCACAGCGTCGTCCCACGTAATATTATTGAGAACGGTAGGCGCAATGCGGAGCGATTCAGGCTCTGACTGTCCCCCATACACAAGCTTTTCCCCATTGATCAGCCCGAGAATGCGTTCAAAATGCTTTTCGTTGATGATCTTTCCGTAATTCGGATTTTTCAGAGGTTCTTTCCCAAACTGCTTTTCAATCTCAGCTAAGATCGCAGTGATAAGCTCATCACGGATGCGTTTGTCACAGAGAATATAATCCGGTGCAACACAGGTCTGTCCGCAGTTCAAATACTTGCCGAAGACAATACGCTTTGCGGCAAGCCGGATCTTAGCGGTGGAGTCAACGATACATGGGCTCTTTCCGCCAAGCTCTAACGTGACAGGGGTTAAATATTCAGCCGCATGGCGGAGTACCTCCCGTCCGACAGTCTTTCCGCCGGTGAAAAAGATCATGTCAAAACGCTGCTGTAACAGTGCCTGATTTTCTGCGCGACCGCCATCGACCACTGCAACATAATGTGCCGGAAAACATTCTTCGATCATGGTTTTCATGACATCAAACGTGCAAGGGGCGTAGGCGCTTGGTTTTACGACCGCAGTATTCCCGGCTGCTATGGCATCGATCAGCGGATCGAGTGTCAGTAACACCGGGTAATTCCATGGACTCATGATCAGCACGGTTCCGTAAGGGGAAGGGGAGCGGAAGCTCTTTGCTGCAAATTGGGCGACCGGGGTGGAAACACGTTTGCTGCGCATAAGGCTGCGGAGATGCTTCTGCATCCAGGTAAGCTCCGACAGCGTCAGCCCGATCTCACACATATAGCTCTCCATACGGCTCTTTCCAAGATCCTCCTTTAATGCCGCAGCGAGGTCGGCTTCATGGCGGATCATAGCCTCCTTCAAACTTTCTAACTGTTTCAGTCGGAATTCCGCCGGAATCGTTTTGCCACTGGAAAAAAAGTGGTTCTGTTGTTGTAAAATATCCTTGATCTCCTGCTCGGTCATGAGGATGCCTCCTTTTATCTTCCGGATCGATCAGACAACTACCTGTTCTGACTCAAACTGTATCCGTACATCTGATACTTATATACTATCGAAAATAGCATACTTCTGCAAGTGTTTTACTTCCGGGCAGACTGGAAAAACAATTCTTGAAAAACGGCGCTTATAATGCTACAGTAATAATACTGATGATCTGCAGCAGAGATCATGGCGCAGATCAGTTTGATAATAATGTGACTGCCGGATACGAAGGGCAGATTGCGGAAAGGCATGGAAAATGAAATGAACGATTATAAAATAGGCACAAAATGTGTACAGGCAGGATATACCCCGGAGAATGGACAGCCGCGGCAGATTCCGATCATCCAGTCTACCACTTTCAAATACAGCACCAGTGAGGACATGGGAAAACTGTTTGATCTTGAGGCATCCGGATATTTCTATACACGGCTGCAGAATCCGACCAATGATCATGTCGCAGCCAAGATCGCAGCAATGGAAGGCGGCACAGCCGCAATGCTGACCTCAAGCGGACAGGCAGCGAACTTTTTTGCCATATTCAACATATGTGAGAGTGGAGACCATATCGTGGCATCATCCTCGATCTACGGCGGAACCTTCAACCTCATTGCAGTTACGCTTGCCAAAATGGGGATCACGGCAACCTTCGTGTCTCCTGACGCATCGGAGGAGGAGTTAAACGCTGCGTTCCGTCCGAACACAAAGCTGATGTTTGGCGAGACGATCGCCAATCCGGCATTGACAGTATTAGATATTGAGCTCTTTGCAAAAACAGCACATGCGCACGGCGTACCTCTTATCATAGACAATACATTTCCAACTCCGGTCAACTGCAGGCCATTTGAGTGGGGTGCGGATATTGTGACACACTCCACAACCAAATATATGGATGGACATGGTGCGGCAGTGGGCGGTGCGATCGTTGACAGCGGAAAATTCGACTGGATGGCACACGCAGACAAATATCCGGGACTTTGTACACCGGATGAGAGCTACCATGGCGTGACCTATGCAGAAAAATTCGGCAATGAGGGCGCATTCATCACAAAATGTACAACACAGCTTATGCGTGATCTCGGATGCATCCAGTCGCCACAGAACGCATTCCTGTTAAACCTTGGACTGGAGTCACTGCATGTGCGTATGCCTAAGCATGTGGAAAACGGACAGGCAGTTGCAGAATTTCTGGAAAAACATCCAAAGGTAGCCTATGTGAACTATCCGGGCCTGCCTTCCAGCAAATACTATGAACGTGCCAGAAAATACCTGCCACACGGCGGATGCGGTGTTGTTTCATTCGGATTAAAGGGCGGCAGGGAGGCTGCGTCTGCTTTTATGCAGAACTTAAAGCTTGGAGCGATCGAGACACATGTGGCAGATGCAAGAACCTGCTGTCTGAATCCGGCAACCTCCACGCACAGACAGATGACAGATGAACAGCTGAAAGAGGCAGGTGTTCCGGCAGAGCTGATCCGGATAAGTCTCGGTTTAGAGGATAAGGAAGATCTGATCGCAGATATTTCGAATGCGTTGGATGCGATCAGGGACTAATATGCAGAAAAAAGAAAGTGCAGAGAGAAAAATGAGTAAGATAAAAACAAAAAAAGTGCTGACACCGGAGCAGAAGAAAAAGCGCATCCGCAACATCATCATTGTCGCAGTGATCCTTGTGGCAGCATCCGTTGCAACTTACTGGATGCAGCCGCAGAACAAAGCGCTGGCAGAGAGTGAAGTGTTCAGCGAAGAGGAAGTGAAGGCACAGGCGGAAAAAATCATAGGGCTTTTAAATGCAGAGGATTTTGACAGCCTGCAAAGCCTTGTTGTCCCGGACATGCAGGAGATCATGAACAAAGAGCGCATGGACGAGGGGAAGGCGCGGATCTCGGAAGACTGGGGAGATTTTGTTTCCATTGAAACAATGCAGGATGCGGAGATCATACAGAGAGGTGCGCATATCGCAGCCGTTTACGTGACCGCAGAATATGAAAACATCGAGGTGCATTACACACTGGCGTTCAACGAGGACATGAAACTGGCGTCCTTCGGGATCCAATAGCGGATCATTCCTGCGGAAACATATAGGAAAAATAAACATCCTTAAAATTAGCGTAATTGTCTCTTGAAATCGGAATCTGTGCGCCGGATTTTGTGAAGAGAGAGGTTTTACCGAACTTTTCCACGCAGCTTAACGCTGCAATATAGCTGCGGTGGCATTTATAAAACCCTTTTTCCACTGTGAAAATTGTTTCACACTGGTGAAAGGGTTCTTTTATGGAGATCACCGAGCCGTCTTTCAATGTGACTAACACATTCTTATTTTGCGCTTCCAGATATTCGACATCCTGAAAATAAATCGCCTGGTAGCCGGAATCTGTTCTTGCCGCGAAATGAGCCATGGAAGCCTTGTGGACTTCGTACCAGCTGTCGAGGACCGCATGGAAACGCACTTCGTCAAGAGGTTTCAACAGATACCAGAAAGTGCGGACTTCATAAGATTCCAGCGCAAATTCCGGTGAGGAAGTCAGAAAAATGATCGGAACGTGCGGGTCATGCTGGCGCAGTTCGCGTGCGGTATCCATGCCGCTCAAAAGGGGCATGATCATATCAAGCAGGATCAGATCCATGCCATAAGCCCTGTGTGCGGAGATCAGTTCGTCACCGTTTGTGAACCGGTAGAGCTGCAGTGTCAGCTGATGCGCCCGGCACCAGGAATCAAGACTGTCTGAAAGCAGATCCAAAAATTCAGTTTCATCATCACAAATCGCAATCTTTACCATAATAAAATTCCTCACTTAAAGAATAATGCGGACTACAAAGTCCTCACCTTCCATGTAAAACTGGTACTGTCCATGTTCCTTCTCAACATAATAAATGACGCTTTGGACACCGATACCGTGATTCTTTGCCGTTGTAACCGGGATACCGTTTGAAAAAACAGGTGTCTCTGAAGCCGGATTCTTCTGCAGGATCAGAAGGTGGTTTCCCTTTTCAAAAATGCTCAGATGCACGATACGTTTTTCCTCAGGGAGCTTCGTGACCGCATGCATGGCATTTTCCAGAAGATTGGAAAGGATCGCACAGAAAGTCATCTCAGAGCAGCAGAGTGTCTGCGAAGTCTGGATCTGTACGTCAAAAACGATCTGATTTTCCGAAAACCGTGTCTGGTAAATGGAAAGAACCGAATTCAGCAGCTCATTTCTGCAGAAAGAATGAATGACCGTGTCGTCATATTGCTTATTGATCTCCTGAATATAATCAAGCGCGCGCTCCGGTTCCTGTTTAGAGATAAAAGTCTGGATGGCGGCAAGATGATGGCGCATGTCGTGCCGCAGGATCTTCATGCGGTGTTCACTGCTGCGAACTTGCTCAATCTCCGAGTGCAGGGAGTTCAACTGCATATTGGTAAGCTGACCGTATTGTTCAGCGCGGTTTTTCAACTCATATTCCTGAAAATAGACGAACAGGAAAATGACATAGGAAATACACATGGCAAATGCGAGAAATTCCACGACCACCTTATTTCCGGAGTAGAGAAGCATGGAGAACTTTGTGGTAGAGTAATCAAACACATAATAGACGAATGGCATTGCCCCGAGGATATACAGCTCCCGGTCAGATTTTGCAAAAAGCAGTGCGGTAGTCTGGCACAGATATCGGCTTAAGAAAGCGAAAACGGCAACAGTCACGATAATCCTTACCAGATAATAAACCCATTCCAATCCACTCAGGGATACGGCAAAAATACCTGCCCAGTTGCTGAACTGGCAGCACAGATAGGCAGTCATAATAGAGATTATGGAAGGCAGCCAGCGGAAACGGTAATAAAACACCAGCAGCAGAAAAAGCGGCAGATGCACGAAAATCGGATAGACGGCTTCCGTGAACAACGAACCGAATACCGTATTGCAGATCAGAAAGAAAAGTCCGGATACTGCTCCACCGCCAAGAAGAATGCAGACATTTTTCTTATTCTGTTTTACACCGAGAAAAAAGGCGGACAGAAAAATGCCAAACAGCATCGTCGTTAAGTGGTGTGTATAAGTTAAAATCTGAAGCAGCATGTGTCAGTCCTCCTTGTTTCACAGTTATGATACATCCATTATAAAAAATTCGGAAATGCAAAGCAAGCCTGCATCTTACAATTCACGCCATATAATTACAACTCACGCCGAAATCCGGGTTTTGGGTGAACGATGTGATAAAATGAAAAAAATGGTAAAGTGACATATTGTGAAAAAACAAACAAATGCAGGAGGAGAATACACATGATAAGAAAAAAGAGAATGAGCAAAGGAATTGCAAAAATACTTTCCGGTTTACTGGTATTCGGAATGGTAGCAGGTGTTGTTCCGGCAGTACCGCACGGTACATTGCAGGTGCAGGCGGCAAATGAACATAGCCATCCGGTCTGTGGTAGTAGCTGTACTGACGACAGCTCCCACACTAACTTGGAATTTGCGAAACTGACAGGTTCAGAGGACACACTGAAAATAGGTGAAACAACTATACAAAGCACTGATAATAATTTAGAGTTACCGGCGGGCTGCTATTATTTATCAGATAGCTTTGAACCAAGCTATAGTATCATTGTAAAAGGTGATGTTAAAATTTGCCTAAATGGTCACAATATTAATATGAAGAGTGCAGGAAATGTTTTTGAAGTTGATAAAGGCGGTACACTGACTCTGACGGATTGTAAAGGCAGCAGTTCTATTTCTCATTCGGATGTGGAATGGGGAAGAGGCGTGTTGGTTTCTAACGGCACTTTTAATATGTATGGTAGTAAGATTTGTAATAATAAATGTGCAAGCAAGTATCAAGCAAACGGCGCAGGCGTGGAGGTTGATAAAGGCACTTTTAATATGCATGGTGGCGAGATTAGTGGAAACGAAGTTTCAAGCATGGGTGGAGCAGTTTCTAGTCTGGACACTTTTAATATGTATGGTGGCAGTATTACCGGCAATACTGCACAATATTTCGGTGGCGGTGTATCTGTGTATAAGGGGACATTTAATATGTTCGATGGTACGATTAGCGGCAATAAGGTGACAAGTGCAACGATGCAGTCGCACGGTGGCGGCGGAGTATGGGTGCACACAACCGGTACATTTTGCATGAAAGGAGGAAGCATCACAGGCAACACCGCCTATCCCTATAATTATGATTATAATAAAGCTAATGGTGGCGGTGTATATTGCAGGGGCAGTCTGGAACTTTCCGGCTCACCGGTAATCGAAGGAAATAAGTTGACAACTGGTGAAAGTAACAATCTTGTTAGTTATATGAATAAGACTAAAATCACTGATACATTAAACAGTGACGCAAAAATTTATGTTTATATGAAAGATACTTCTACGCAAGATCAGACTTTGGCAACTGTTGATCCAAGCGTATCTTCATTTGATGCAAAAAACATTTTCTACTGCGATAACGCAAATTTTGTAGCTGACTTTGACGCAGCAAATAATACAATAAAATGGACGACACACACCCACGATTGGGGAGCATGGACTTCCAACGGCGACGGAACGCATACCCGTATCTGCGCATCGAACAGCAGTCACAAGCAGACGGAAAAATGTTCCGGCGGTACAGCTACCGATAAAGACAGAGCCATTTGCAGCATTTGTAACGCACCATACGGCGAAATCAATGCGGGCTCAAATCCAGCGCCGACTCCAACCCCAACCCCAACGCCGGCTCCAAATCCGACACCGGAAGCAACAACCCCGACACCGGATCCGGCACCGGCGACATCAACTCCGGCTGCATCAACCACAACGGCACCGGCATCTTCGGCAGCTGCAGCACCGGCTCAGGTAACGTATGATATTTTAGATGGAGCGGGCAGTTCATGGACACAGAATACAGATGGTAGCCTTGCAATCAGAGGAAGCGGTGAGATTTCAAAATTCCGTGAGGTCAAAGTGGATGGAGTTACAGTTGATCCGGTCAATTATACAGTCACAGAAGGATCTACCATTATTACCTTCAAACCGGAATACCTTAAGAGTCTGTCAGCAGGAAATCATTCTTTTGAACTTGTCTGGACAGATGGAACAGCGGCAACAAACTTTACGGTAGCCGAAAACGCTGACCAGAGTGCAAAATCTCCAAAGACAGGCGAGGATTTCAGCACGGCACTTTGTACAGCACTTCTGATGGTTTCATGCGCAGGACTTGCAGGAATTTTTGCGAAAAGAAAAAGAAACCATGCAAGATAAGGCATTGCACAAATAATTTTTTAAAATGAAAAATAAGCTGATTACAGAGATAAAAGTGGGCAGGAAATTTACAAAAAAATTCTATTTTTATCAAAAAAATGAATAATAGAAAGAGGAGATTCAAATGAAGAAAAAGTTATTAACAGCATTACTTGTTGGAGCAATGGCTCTTAATATTACAGCATGTGGTGGTTCATCAGATGTAGGACGGATTTTGCGGACATTCAAAATAAAAAAGAATGTGGAGGT
>OLOR01003681.1_pt1 | contig 10525 bp, 8 predicted proteins | sample 1672521 | NCBI WGS metagenome assembly OLOR01 (sample SAMEA3136695, study PRJEB25190) | human gut metagenome | biome: human gut; feature: human-associated habitat; material: faeces | place: Austria | collected 2013
TTAGGATGGATACCTTCGCGCATGATTTTCACCTCTCTATTTTTAAATTACTTATAAATTTCTCTAAACAGCTTTCTAATTGTACCACAGACTTTTTTGTTTTGCAATACTTTTTTAGATAAACTTCTGACGGATAATCTGCTGTACCAGTTCTTCGTTATTTTTTGTTCTTGAGAACATGGTCAGAAGGTTGTCCACAGCCTCTTCTGCTTTCATACCATTCATGGCTTTCCGCATAATATAGGCAGCTTCCTGCTCCTCTTTATCCAGCAGCAGATCCTCTCTTCTCGTACCGGACTTCGGAATGTCAATCGCAGGGAACACTCTCTTTTCCTGCAGTTTACGATTCAGCATCAGCTCCATATTACCCGTTCCTTTAAATTCTTCATAGACAACATCATCCATTCTGCTTCCCGTATCGACCAGTGCAGTTGCCAGAATTGTAAGACTTCCGCCCTCTCTCATATTTCTGGCTGCTCCAAAGAAACGCTTCGGGCTGTAGAGTGCCGCCGGATCGAGACCTCCCGAAAGTGTTCTTCCTGATGGTGGTACGATCAGATTATAGGCTCTGGACAGTCGGGTAATACTGTCTAACAGAATCATAACATCCTTTCCATGCTCTACCAGACGTTTTGCTCTTGCGACCACCATCTCTGAAACTCTCTTATGATGTTCCGGAAGTTCATCAAAAGTAGAATAGATTACTTCCACATTCGGACCTTCGATTGCTTCTCTGATATCGGTCACTTCTTCCGGTCGTTCGTCGATCAGAAGAATGATCATATGCATATCCGGCTCTGTCTTCTGAACGGAAAGTGCAATTTCTTTTAATAAAGTGGTCTTTCCTGCTTTCGGAGGAGACACGATCATACCACGCTGTCCCTTCCCGATCGGTGAAATCAGATCTACGACTCTCATTGCCGTGGAACATCCCGGATTTTCCAGTCTGATCCTTTCATTTGGAAAGATTGGAGTCAGATCTTCAAAATTTTTTCTTTTCATTGCTTCTTCCGGTGGAAGTCCGTTGATCGTAGATACATACAAAAGGGCACTGAACTTCTCCCCCTGCGTCTTGATCCTTGTATTTCCTGTCAGGATATCTCCTGTCTTCAGTCCAAATCGCCTGATCTGTGACGGAGCCACATACACATCCTGCTCTCCCGGAAGATAATTATCGCTGCGGATAAAGCCATATCCGTCCTGATGGAGTTCAAAAATACCCTTTGCGGTTTTTCCGCTGTCAAGCTGCTCGATATCTGACTCTTCCTTTTTTTCTTTCATTTCCTGCCGTACTTCTTCTTTTGCTTTTTCATTTGCCTGCATCTGCTTTTCCGTCTCATCCAACTTCAACATCTCATCGATCAGAGCACTTTTTTTCAGCGTTGAAACTCCTTTCATATTTCTTGCTTTTGCCAGTTCTTTTAAGGTTGCAAGCGGCAAAGATTCATATCTTTCACGTGTCATACATCTTTTCCTTTCTTTTCATAAAATCTGACGTATTCTTCAAAAAATTAATAAATGATCCTGTCAGAAACTGTCTAACTGTCCATATTCACTCTGTCCTTAAATAATACCCCGGGATTCGCGTCAGAAATGACTTGTATCGATATCTGCATTAAAATAAATATGATGTCGGGGTCAAAAGCCCCCGACTTTGATGCCTACGGATTGCTCCGTGCTACGCACTCCCACCCTGGCATCATAAATATGGTTCGTATTATACACTACTTTCCTATAAAAAGAAAGCTTTTTTTCAAAAATGCAGATATTTGCAAAAATGCGGATATTGCATGAAATCTGCGGGAGTGTTATTATTAATTACAAATTGATTCTGCGAGGTAAAAAATATGACAAATAACGAAAAAGCATTACAGATGCACAAAGAATGGAATGGAAAACTGGAAACCACGGCAAAGGCTCACGTCAATTCCCGGGAAGACCTGGCGATCGCCTATACTCCGGGTGTTGCTGAACCATGTAAAGTCATCGCCAAAGACCCGGAAGCCGCCTATACTTATACAATGAAAGCCAATACAGTCGCTGTTGTCTCTGACGGAAGTGCCGTACTCGGTCTTGGAAATATCGGTGCATTGGCTGCCATGCCGGTCATGGAGGGAAAATGTGTTCTCTTTAAAGAATTTGGCGGAGTCAACGCAGTTCCGATCTGCCTGGATACGCAGGATACAGAGGAAATCATTCGCTCTGTTGTCAATATTGCACCTGCTTTTGGTGGTATCAATCTGGAGGACATCTCCGCACCACGCTGCTTTGAGATTGAGACCCGTTTAAAGGAACTTCTGAATATCCCGGTCTTCCATGATGACCAGCACGGAACTGCAATTGTTGTTCTCGCCGGCATCATCAACGCCTTAAAAGTAACCGGGAAAAAGAAAGAAGACTGCCGTGTTGTTGTAAACGGTGCAGGTTCTGCAGGTGTTGCAATCACTAAACTGCTGCTGACTTATGGATTCCCGCATATTACGATGTGTGATATCAACGGAATCATTTCCAAGGATTCACCGGATCTGAACTGGATGCAGAAAGAAATGACAAAAGTGACAAATCTTGAGGGACGGATCGGTCTTCTTGCCGATGCTCTGAAAGGTGCTGACATCTTTGTAGGTGTATCTGCCCCGAATATTGTTACCCCGGAGATGGTTGCATCCATGAACCAGGATGCAATCCTGTTTGCTATGGCGAACCCGGTACCTGAGATCATGCCGGATCTCGCAAAAGCTGCCGGTGCAAAAGTTGTCGGTACAGGACGCTCCGACTTCCCGAACCAGGTCAATAACGTTGTTGCTTTCCCTGGAATCTTCAAAGGAGCTTTAGAGGGACGTGCCACTCAGATCACCGAAGAGATGAAGCTGGCTGCCGCCAATGCGATTGCAGGTCTTGTTCCTGAAGAAGAACTTAACGAGAACAACATCCTGCCGGAGGCATTTGACCCGCGTGTAGCTGAAACTGTAAGTAAAGCAATAAAGGATCTGATCTGATATGGCAGATGGCTTTACCACAACCCGTTCTGTACCGATGCCTGTACGCTGGGGTGAAAAAAGATATCATTCCCTGGATTATGCATTAAAAAGTCAGTTTGGTGAAAAAGTCTACCGGATTGCATTAAACGGGGGGATGACCTGCCCCAACCGGGATGGAAAGATTGGCCGGGGCGGCTGTATCTTCTGTAGTGGCATGGGATCTGGCGACTTTGCCGGATCTGCCTCTTTCAGTATCTGCGAACAGCTTGCTGCCGGAAAAGCGGCTCTTCAGGCGAAACGACCGGTTCATTCCTATATTGCCTATTTCCAGGCATTTACAAATACGTATGCACCTGTCGAATACCTGGAAAAGATTTTTACCGAGGCAATCCTTGATCCCGATGTCCGGGTACTCGCCGTTGCAACGCGTCCTGACTGTCTGTCTCATGAGACCGTAGAACTTCTGAGACGCTTAAATCAGATCAAGCCGGTCTGGATCGAGCTTGGTCTTCAGACCATCCATCCGCAGACTGCCCGCTACATCCGCCGGGGATACCCGCTGGAGGTTTTTGACGATGCTGTAGTCAGACTGAAAGCGGCCGGAATCCAGGTGATCACGCATGTCATCCTTTTTCTTCCGGGAGAGACAGAAGCACAGATGCTTAAAACCATCGATTATCTGAACTGCAATCCCATTGATGGGATCAAATTGCAGCTACTCCACATTTTAAAGGGAACCGATCTTGCACGCGATTATGCACGCTCGCCTTTTCATATTCCTGACATGGACGAATATATCCGCTGCATCGGAAACTGTATCGCACATTTACGCCCTGACATCGTCATCCACCGGCTTACCGGGGACGGTCCAAAGGATCTGCTCATCGAACCACAATGGACCGGAGCAAAGCGTACTGTATTAAACCACATCCACCAATACCTGAAAAAACAGGATATCTGGCAGGGAAAGGAGTATTATGGCTGAAACTTACACGTTATATAAACTGATTGTTCTCTATATGCTGGACAAAGTGGATTTTCCACTGACTACTTCACAGATTTCCGAATTTATACTGGACAAGGGATATACGACTTATTTCCGGCTTCAGGAAACCTTATCAGAACTGACGGATTCCGAACTTCTGAAGATCGAGACAACGCACAACCGTACACTCTACCGTCTGACAGAGACCGGTGCAGACACGATCCACTTTTTCAGCAATAAGATTTCACCCGAAATCCGTACCGAAATTGATGATTTTCTGAAAGAAAAACAGTACGATCTGAAAGAAGAAGTGGCTGTCAAATCCGACTATTATCTCAAGACAGACCATCAGTTTGAAGTGCAGTGTCAGATCGTAGAAAATGGCTCCAGCCTCATTGACATGCGAATCACCGTTCCCACAGAAAAAGAAGCCAAAGCCATTGTAAATAACTGGAATCTGAAAAATCAGGAGATCTACGCATCACTGCTTTCGCAGCTTCTGTAGATGCTCTTTGATCTTTTTTTCATAACCAAGGTCGCCGGGTTCGTAGAACCTGGCGTCTTTTATTTCGTCCGGAAGATACTGCTGTTCCACATAATGTCCCGGATAATCATGTGCATATTTGTAGCCTGTTCCATGCCCCAGCTTTTCTGCTCCTTTATAGTGAGCATCCTGCAGATGTGACGGTACAGTCGTTTTATATTTTTTCACTGCTTCAGTCGCAGCAAAAATCGCATTCACTGCCGCATTGCTCTTCGGTGCAGATGCCACATAAGTCACCGCCTGGGATAAAATGATCTGGGATTCAGGCATACCGATCCTCTCAACTGCCTGTGCTGCTGCCACTGCCACGGTCAGTGCCATCGGATCTGCATTTCCTACATCTTCTGAGGCACAGATCATGATCCTTCTCGCAATAAACTTCACATCTTCTCCCGCATACAGCATTTTTGCAAGATAAAAGACTGCTGCATCCGGGTCTGACCCCCGCATACTTTTAATAAAGGCAGAAATGATATCATAATGGTTATCCCCTTTTTTATCATAGTTCACAACCCGTTTCTGAATACATTCTGATGCAACTTCCAGTGTAAGATGGATGATTCCGTCACTGCTGCGGTCTGTCGTAAGTATGCCAAGTTCCACCGCATTCAAAGCATTTCTTGCATCTCCACCGGATACATCTGCCAGAAATTCCAGTGCATCCGGGTCGATCTGTGCATGAAAACTTCCCATTCCTTTTTCTGTATCTTCTACCGCACGCACCAGAAGTTTCTTAATGTCTTCCTTCTCTAACGGCTTTAATTCAAAAATGCTGGAGCGTGAGATCAAAGCACCATTCACTTCAAAATACGGATTTTCCGTCGTTGCCCCGATCAGGATCAAAGTCCCATCCTCTACAAACGGCAGAAGATAATCCTGCTGCCCCTTATTAAACCGGTGGATCTCATCAATAAAAAGAATCGTCTTTTTACCATACATTCCCTGCAGATCCTTCGCCGCTCTCACGACCTCTTCCATATCCTTTTTTCCGGCTACTGTCGCATTGATCTGCTTAAATTCAGCACTTGTCGTATTGGCGATCACTTTTGCAAGGGTGGTCTTTCCGGTTCCCGGAGGGCCGTAAAAGATCAGGGAACTCAGCTTATCCGCCTTGATCGCCCGATATAGAAGTTTCCCTTTTCCAATGATATGCTGCTGTCCCACTACTTCTTCCAGCGTCGTCGGACGCATCCTCGAAGCCAGTGGTGATTCTTTTTCCTTTGCAGTTTCCCGCATATAATCAAATAGATCCATTTTTATTCTCTCCATTTATTTTTCTTCCAGGCTCTCTGTTCTGCACATGAGCCTCCGGTAACTCAGTCTTTTCTGCCTTAATCTGAGATCATCTGATCCACTGTAATAAATTCATATCCTTTTCCCTGCAGGGCATCTACGATCCTTAAAGCGGCCTGCACCGAACTAAGATACGAATCATGCAGTAAAATAATATCTCCCGGCTCTACTTTTTCCAATACACTTTGCGTAATTCTGGACACATCTTCGGTCATCCAGTCCAGCGGATCAACCGTCCAGCCTATATAAAACCTTTGTCGGTCAACATCGCCATTTTCCGGCACTTCTCCGTAAGGTGCCCTGGCATAGATCGGGTACTTCCCGGTAATCTTTCTGACCAGTTCATCCGTTGCATCCAGTTCTGCCTGTGCCTGTTCTGCTGACATTTTCGACAGATTTACATGATGATATGTATGATTCCCGATCAGATGTCCATCCGCACTCATTTCACGTAGGATCTGTGCATTTTCCCCCTTTTCGACATTCTCTCCAACCACAAAAAAGGTGGCACGCAAGCCTCTTTTCCGCAGTCCCTCCAGTAACACAGGTGTTGAAGTTCCCGACGGCCCGTCATCAAAAGTCAGTGCCACCACCGGCTGCTCTTCTCCCTCCGATACCGTTCCGTCTGCAGGAACAAGCACTTCCTTCTGCCCAAAAGACAGCACAGGAAAACTCCACAGCAGATACACCACGATCAGAAACTGTATATAAAATTCTGTCAGATCACTGCTTTTTCTTTTCACACTGACAGCCCCCAATTCCAGAAAGTCACCTTATTATATGCTCCCCGGTTTCTTCTGATTCCAAAATCTATACAACAGCACGCTCCTGCTCCATCCTCCTGTCCCAGAATCAATCTGCCCGCCGTTCCATCCCCGTTCCTGAACCGGTATAATTTCTGTGCTTTTCTCTGTAAAGGGTCGGACTGATCTGCTTCTGCTTACGGAATGCCTTTGAAAAATAAAGATTATTCTCAAATCCAACAGAATATGCAATCGCAGAAACCGACAGATCAGTCTCCTTTAAAAGCCTGCATGCCTGCTTGATCCTGTACTGGGACAAAAATTCCTTTGGCGAACAGTTCATATAAGTCTGAAAAGAGCGGAACAGATGACTTCTGCTGATTCCTACATAGTCCGCAACATCTTCCACCGTCACAGGATAAGAATAATTCGTTTCTATATAATTTTCTGCTTTTTCCACATACATCATCCTGGCATCCCGCTCCGGAACTTCACTTTCATGATAATGCATAAAAACCGCAAGGAAACTGTACAACGCCCCCGTCATTGCAACCGCAGCTTCATAGGTATTTCCCTTGACATCATAAATCTTCTGCAGACCTTCCCTGATCTTCCTGTCCGGAATCTTTCCCGCAGGAATATATGGAATTTTCTTTGTGAAATCCGTATTTCTTATGATCGATGCCGCATCAGTTCCCATAAAACCGGCCCAGCCATATTCCCACGGCTTCTCCCGGTCCGCACAGTACCGCACTTCCACTCCCGGATACAGGATAAACGTATCTCCCTCTTTTAACCGGATCTGCTTTTCTCCGATCATATAAGAACCACTTCCCGAGAAAATATGGTGGATGCAATAATGATCTCTCACTCCCGGTCCCCACTGATACTCCGGATCGCACTTCTGATACCCTACATTGTATACCGACAGGGAATTTAACAGATTTTCTCCGACAATATAAGAATGCTTATAAGAATCTGACATAAACCAGCCTCCCGTCTTTGCTCCATCTTTTATCATTATAGACGTTTCTTCTTTTCACTGCAACATTTTTACATATGACAGCACGTATTTTTTATGGACGTTTCCGACTCTTTCATTTATAATAAAATCAGTATCCAGACATGGAAAATGTTTCGGGCAATATTGATTACAGGAGGATTGTAAAATGAAGCAGAAGTTATTTGACAAATTCGCGGAACTCTTCGGCAATTCCGACGGAGTAAATTTTTATTTTTCCCCGGGCCGTGTCAATCTCATCGGAGAACATACCGATTATAACGGAGGTCATGTATTCCCATGTGCATTGACGCTCGGTACTTACGGAGCTGCCCGTAAAAGAGAGGACCGCAAGATTCATTTTTACTCTATGAACCTTGATTCATTCGGTGTCGTAGAAGCTTCACTGGATGATCTCACGAACAAAAAAGAATACAACTGGGCAAATTATCCACTCGGAGTTGTCTGGGCATTTGCGGAAAAAGGACATCCGATTTCCAGTGGATTTGATATGGTGATCTGGGGAAATATCCCGAATGGTTCCGGTCTTTCCTCTTCCGCTTCACTTGAAGTTCTGACCGGAGTTATTTTATCTGACCTTTTTGATATCAAAGACCTGTCCATGACGGATCTCGCCCTGATCGGACAGTATTCTGAAAATAACTTCAACGGTTGCAACTGTGGAATCATGGATCAGTTTGCTGTTGCCATGGGAAAGAAAGATCATGCGATCTTCCTGGATACAGCTACTCTGGACTATGAGTATGCACCTTGCGTGCTGGACGGTGCAAAGATCGTCATTACCAACAGCAAGGTGAAGCACAGCCTTGTAGATTCCGCTTATAACGACAGAAGAAATGAGTGTGCTGCGGCATTAAAGGCTCTTCAGACAAAGCTGGATATCCAGTCTTTAGGTGATCTCTCTATCGAAGAATTTGAAGCCAACAAAGAGCTTATCTCTGATGAGATCCAGCGGAAACGTGCAAAGCATGCCGTTTACGAAAATCAGCGTACGATCACCGCTGTACAGGCACTTAAGGACGGAAAGATCGAGGAATTTGGTAAACTGATGAACCAGTCCCACATTTCCCTGCGGGATGATTATGCTGTTTCCTGCGATGAGATCGATATTCTTGTTGATCTTGCCTGGGCGATCCCCGGTGTTCTCGGTTCCCGTATCACAGGAGGCGGATTTGGTGGATGTACTGTCAGCATCGTGAAAGATGAGGCCGTTGATACATTCATTGAAACGATTGGAAAAGCCTATGCAGAAAAAGTCGGACATGAAGCAGAATTCTATACTGTTGATATCGGAGACGGAGCTTCCAGACTTGCTTAACCACATTATATTTTTACCTTAAAGGAGGATTTATTATCATGCTTTATGAATCAATCAAAAAATTAGTACAGTACGGAATTAATACCGGGCTGACACCGGAATCTGAAAGAATCTATACAACGAACCTTCTTTTGGATCTTTTTAAAGAAAATAACTACGAAGATACAGACTGCGACCTTGACAACATCGTTCTTGAAGACGTACTTGCTGATCTTTTAAATGAGGCTGTTGCAAGAGGCATCATTGAAGACAGTATCGGATACCGTGATCTCTTTGATACAAAGATCATGAACTGTCTCATGCCACGTCCGGCTCAGGTTCAGGACGCTTTCTGGAAAAAATACGAAGAGTCTCCTGAAAAAGCAACTGCTTTCTACTACAAGCTGAGTCAGGACAGTGATTATATCCGCAGATACCGTATCAAAAAGGACCGCAAATGGACTGTTGATACAGAATATGGTACTCTGGATATCACGATCAACCTTTCCAAGCCTGAAAAAGATCCAAAAGCCATCGCTGCTGCAGGAAAAGCAAAGTCTTCTGCTTATCCAAAATGCCAGCTCTGTATGGAAAATGAAGGATATGCAGGACGTCTGGATCACCCGGCACGTGAAAACCACCGTATCATCCCGATCACGATCCAGAACGGAAAATGGGGATTCCAGTATTCTCCATATGTATATTATAACGAGCATTGTATCGTATTCAACGGACAGCACGTTCCAATGAAGATCGACCGCCATGCATTTGCAAAGCTGTTCGACTTCATCAAATTATTCCCACATTATTTCCTGGGATCTAATGCTGATCTCCCGATCGTAGGCGGATCAATCTTAAGCCACGACCACTTCCAGGGAGGTAACTATACTTTTGCTATGGCAAAGGCACCGGTGATCGAGAACTTTACAGTAGCAGGATACGAAGATGTTACAGCCGGCATTGTAAAATGGCCACTTTCTGTGATCCGTCTTCAGGGAAAAGATACAGAGCGTATCATCGACCTCGCTGAACATATCCTGAATAAATGGCGTGGTTATACAGATGAAGAAGCTTTCATCTTTGCAGAAACTGACGGAACACCACACAGCACGATCACTCCGATTGCAAGAAAACGTGGTGACCTGTATGAACTGGATCTCACACTGAGAAATAATATCACTACTGAAGAGCATCCGCTGGGTGTATATCATCCACACGCAAAGCTTCATCATATCAAAAAGGAAAATATCGGTCTGATCGAAGTAATGGGACTTGCAGTTCTTCCGGCACGTCTGAAAGGCGAAATGGAATTACTGAAAGAATATATCCTTGAAAAGAAAGATATCCGCAGCAATGAGCAGATTGCAAAGCATGCTGACTGGGTTGACGAATTTCTTCCATCCTACCCGGATGTCAATGAAAGCAATGTAGAAGAAATTCTTCAGCAGGAAGTAGGAAAAGTCTTCTGCCAGGTACTGGAAGATGCAGGCGTATACAAATGCACACCGGAAGGACTTGAGGCATTTAGAAGATTTATCAGTGTACTGTAAATTTGTAGTTGTTGGGGTGAAAATGTTTCGGCAGTCAGAAAGATTTTAATAGAAGAGCATCCATATCCGCCCTTGCTGTTGCATCGCAGTGCAGGACCCGCTTTACCTCAGCCC
>OLOR01003682.1_pt1 | contig 10525 bp, 9 predicted proteins | sample 1672521 | NCBI WGS metagenome assembly OLOR01 (sample SAMEA3136695, study PRJEB25190) | human gut metagenome | biome: human gut; feature: human-associated habitat; material: faeces | place: Austria | collected 2013
TCCAGAACACAAGAGAGCAGCATGAGCTGGATTTCAGTTCTCCGTCTATCGTTCGCGATCCGAATAAATGTATCCTCTGCGGAAACTGTGTACGTGCCTGCGAGGAAATCCAGGGAATCGGCGCACTCGGATTTGCATTCCGTGGAACAGAAGCCATGGTTATGCCGGCGTTCAACAAGAAGATTGCCGAGACACAGTGCGTAAACTGCGGACAGTGCCGCGCATTCTGTCCGACAGGTGCTATTTCCATCCATACCAACACAGACAAAGTCTTTAAGGCACTCGCAGATCCGGATATCCGTGTAGTTGCACAGATCGCACCTGCGGTACGTGTTGCAGTAGGAGATCATTACGGACTCCAGAAGGGCCGCAGTGTAATGGGCAAGATCGTCAATGCACTTCACCGCATGGGCTTTGACGAAGTTTATGACACTACTTTCAGTGCCGACCTTACCATCATGGAAGAAAGTGCAGAATTCCTTAACCGTATCGAGAAAGGTGAGAAACTTCCGCTTCTGACATCCTGCTGTCCGGCATGGGTTAAATTTATCACAGATCAGTACAAGGATTACATCCCGAATATTTCTACCTGCAGGTCCCCACAGGGAATGCTTTCCGCAGTTATCAAGGAATACTTCCGTGATCCGGAACATGCCCAGGGCAAGAAGACCGTTATGGTTTCCATCATGCCATGTACTGCTAAGAAAGCAGAGGCAGTTCGTCCGAACAGCTACACACATGGTGAGAAAGATACCGATATTGTTATTACAACCACAGAGCTTCTCCGCATGATCGACAACTTTGGTCTTGATTTTGCAGGACTTGAGCCAGAAGCATGTGATATGCCATTTGGATTCGGTTCCGGCGGTGGTGTTATCTTTGGTGTTACCGGTGGTGTTACAGAGGCTGTTCTCCGCCGCCTGACTCCGGATCACAGCAAAGAAACAATGCGAGAGATCGCTGAATGTGGTGTTCGTGGAGATGAGGGAATCAAGGAATTCTCCATCCCATACAAAGGAATGGAAGTCAAGATCTGCGTAGCCAGCGGACTTGCCAATGCAAGGATCGTTATGGACCGTGTAAAGAACGGCGAAGCAGAATACCATCTGATCGAAGTTATGGCATGCCGTCGTGGCTGTATCATGGGTGGCGGTCAGCCGACCAGATCCGGTGACAGGACCAAGGCAGCCAGAGCAAGAGGTCTGTACAATGCAGACAACACCACGATCATCAAGAAATCCGATGAGAACCCGATGGTACTCGAACTTTACCAGGGACTTCTCAAGGGCAAAGAGCACGAACTGCTCCATAACGAATTCTATTAATTCCGCGCGTATAACTTCCGAGGGGGAAGTTAGAAGAAAAAGATAAATAAAATCCATGCTTAGATTTTTTGCCATAGGAAATCTGACATAAAAGATAACCAGACTCCATGAAGAGAGATGCTTCACAGGGGTCTGGTTGTTTTGCTATTGAGAACCGTTTGTTTGTTTTTTTACAGATACTTGCGAATTTGTGTAAGATAGTCTAAAATAAAAGCAAATGTGCCAGAAAAAACAGCAGAGAATCTGTCATCCTGTATCACTTACATTTTGCGATGATACAGCCCCACGTTGCTGCCGGCACAAAAACGAAAGATAGGAGTAAATGCAAATGCGTGAAATTAAAGCATCAGCTATCACAGACACCATCGAGCGTCTCTGCATCGAGGCAAATCAGGTCCTGCCATCTGATATTAAGGCCGCTATCCAGGCCTGTCGTTCCTGCGAGGACGGCCAGATCGCCTGTGGCGTCCTTGACAACATCATCGAGAACTATCAGATCGCAGAGAATGAACAGGTTCCGATTTGTCAGGACACCGGTATGGCATGTGTTTTTCTGGAAATCGGCCAGGACGTACATATCGCAGATGGAGATCTGACAGAAGCAGTCAATGAAGGTGTCCGCAGAGGCTACACAAATGGCTACCTCCGCAAATCCGTTGTCAAAGACCCTGTCCGCAGAGGAAACACAGGAGACAACACACCGGCAATGCTCTACACAGAGATTGTTCCGGGCGAGCACATCCGCATCACCGTCGGACCAAAAGGCTTCGGAAGTGAAAACATGAGCGCGATCCGCATGTTCAAGCCATCCGCAGGCATCGAAGGTATCAAAGACTTCATCCTGGAGACTGTAGAGACAGCAGGCCCGAACCCATGTCCGCCAATGGTAGTCGGTGTCGGAATCGGAGGAACTTTTGACAAAGCAGCTCTTCTTGCAAAGAAAGCCCTCATGCGTCCGGTAGACACCCAGAATCCGGATCCATATTATGCTGACCTGGAGAAAGAAATGCTGGAAAAGATCAACCAGCTCGGAATCGGACCGCAGGGATTCGGCGGAAGGACCACAGCCATCGGCCTGAACATCGAGACCATGCCAACCCATATCGCCGGCATGCCATGTGCGATCAACATCAGCTGCCACGTAACACGCCACAAAACGGAGGTGCTTTAATATGGAACGTCACATCACACTGCCATTAACAGAAGAACTGGCAAGAACTCTTCACGCAGGCGACACCGTCTACCTGACCGGAACCATCTACACCTCCCGCGATGCCGGACACAAGAGAATGTGCGAAGCACTTGCACGCGGCGAGGAACTTCCTTTTGACCCGAAAGATGCAACCATCTACTATGTAGGCCCGACCCCTGCAAAACCAGGTCAGGTCATCGGTTCCGCAGGTCCGACCACCAGCGGAAGAATGGATGCCTACGCACCGACCATGATGTCCGTAGGCGCACGTGGAATGATCGGCAAGGGCGCCCGCCTTCCGGAAGTCGTAGAAGCCATGAAGAAATACAGCGGCGTTTACTTCGGAGCGATCGGCGGAGCCGGAGCCCTTCTCGCCAAATGCATCAAGAGTGCAGAACTGGTTGCCTACGAAGATCTCCAGTCCGAAGCACTCCGCAGACTTTATGTAGAAGAAATGCCCCTCGTCGTGATCATCGACAGCGAAGGCAACAACCTCTACGAAGAAGGCAGAGCAGAATACCTCAAAAACCGTAAATAAAATAGTTTCCTCCTGCATATATTGTAACGATACATGGGACTGTTACAATATATGCAGGGGGATTTTTTATGGAAAATTTTCAGATTTACCGGGATATTCAGGCGCGGACCGGTGGTGATATATACATAGGCGTTGTCGGACCTGTACGGACAGGAAAATCAACGTTCATCCGAAGATTTATGGAACTTGTGGCACTTCCCGCCATGGAACCGGGGCAGCAGGCCGAAGTCCGCGACCAGCTTCCCTTGAGCGGTTCAGGGAAACTCATTACTACCGTAGAGCCTAAATTTATCCCAAAAGAAGCGATTCCCGTGACACTCGGCGAAGACCAGAAAGTTCAGATCAAACTGATCGACTGTGTCGGTTTTCTTGTCAAAGACGCCTCCGGCCACATCGAAGACGGAAGAGAGCGGATGGTCAAAACTCCATGGTTCGAAAAAGCCATCCCCTTCCACGAAGCCGCCCAGGTTGGCACCCGCAAAGTTATCCAGGAACACGCAACGATCGGCCTCGTAGTCACCACCGACGGCAGTTTCGGTGAGCTTCCGAGAGAAAATTTCATCGAAGCCGAAGAACTCACGGTCAAAGAATTAAAAAAACAGGGCAAACCATTTCTGATCCTTGTCAACTCCCAGACACCATATAAAGAAGAAACCCAGAAACTCTGTCGGGAGCTGCGGGACAAATACGGCGTGACCACGATCTCCGCCAACTGTGAACAGCTCCGCAAAGAAGACATCATAAAGATCCTGGAAAATGTCCTCTACGAATTCCCGGTCAGTGAGATCCAGTTCTACATTCCGAAATGGGTCGAAATGCTTTCACCACAGCACGAACTGAAAGCCCAGATCCTCACACAGATCCGCGAATACATGCAGAATCTGACGCACATCCGCGACATCACCAAGGACTCCGTTCAGCTCACAGGACCCTATATTCAGGAGACACTTCTCGATCAGGTCGATCTTTCCACCGGGATCGTCCGCATCCGTATCCAGGTCAAAGACGAATTTTATTACAAGATCTTAAGCGAAATGAGCGGCATCACTATGGAAAGCGAATACGACCTGATCCACACCATGAAAGAACTGGCAGCCATGAAAGAGCAGTACGTCAAAGTCCAGGCAGCCCTCGAAGCCGTCCGCTCGACCGGCTACGGCGTCGTCGTCCCGGAACTCTCCGAGATCCAGATCGAAGACCCGACCGTCATCCGCCAGGGTAACAAATTCGGCGTAAAGATCCGCTCCAAGAGCCCGTCCATCCACATGATCAAGGCAAACATCGAAACCGAGATCGCCCCGATCGTAGGCACCGAGCAGCAGGCCAACGACCTCATCCAGTACATCGGCGAGAGTAGCCAGCGCGGCGAAAGCATCTGGGAAACCAACATCTTCGGCAAATCTATCGAACAGCTCGTCCAGGACGGCATCCGCACCAAAATCTCCGCCATCGGCGAAGAAAGCCAAACCAAACTCCAGGACACCATGCAAAAGATCGTTAACGACAGCAAGGGCGGGATGGTGTGTATTATCATCTAAGCAAAACATAAAATTGTGTTGCTTTACGGACAAAAATTGTAATACAAGCAAAGGATACTCTTTCTAAAGTAGGAAAATACTTGCTTTAGGAAGAGTATTCTTTTATAATGAGTAAGAACGAAATGTTCTTTGCACAACAAATAATACTACACAGTTAAAGGAGAGATTTTATGGACAGGCAATGGATTTGCATAAGAGAAAGAAAACTTTTATCAACAGAATTTATACATATTCTTGACAGTTATAGATGCAGCTCTGCATTGAGGATGCGGGGTGATCAGGTCTGCAAGCAGTATAATGCTATGATCTGTGTGCTCCAGGAACTTACATCCGATTATATGGAGGGCAAAAATCATATCGGAGATCAACTATCGGACTTTTTTAAACGATGCCATATGGAACTTCCATCAGAAAGGAAACTACCGGAGGCTCTGGAAGAGCTCTTTGAACAGATGGAATTTAAGCTAAATATCGATTTTACAGAAATACTGGATTGGTGTGTACTTTGCACAAATGAAGCATACGCACATATGCAGAAAGCGCAGCAGCAGGAAGAACAAAGATTTTTACTGATAAAATCCTTGATGGAAGAGAACCAGCTTAATAAAAACAAAGACAAGAAACCAGAAAATCAGATCAGAAACTTACTTTTATTACAACAGGCAAAAATAAAGTCTGATCAATACAAAATGGATAAAAACGAAATAAACATAACCAGAATCTGGTGTGACCTGCTTGTTTCATCTGCTTTTTTAGAAGTGATTTCCTATGGATTGATGTTACGATTAGTCGAAAATGAGATACTGACAGAATCCGAAATAACGAAATTGTTGGAAGATAAATACAATATAGAGAAAGATTACGAATGGTATTCAGAAGACTTTATCGGATGTGGATTAGACGAGCCAACAGATATAAGGATAGAGGATGTACTGTATATATGCATAGGAAGAATAGAAAAGATTATCGGAACTAAGATATGATATTAAAGAAATGAAAATATAAGCTATTATAAAGCGAAAAGAGTGAAAAAATCACAAAAAACTTGACATAATATTTAAAAAACAGTTATATTATATAAGGTAAAGGAGGTGCTGTAATATGCTGGTACAATTTATGGTAAAAAATGTTTTGTCTTTTAAAGAGGAAACTGTGTTGGATATGACAGCAATTAATGCGTATAAAGAACATGAAAGTAACTTGATTGAAAATGGAACAAAAGAAAAGTTTCTTCGTGTAGCTGCTATTTATGGAGCAAATGCAAGTGGAAAATCAAATTTATATATGGCAATGTAGTACTTTCAAAAAATTATTGCAGAGTCTTTGAATAATGTAGATAATGATTCTATGACTGCGATTGAGAGATATTATGAGCCATTTAAATTTGAAGAGAAAATGGATAATTCAGAATTTCAAATCATTGAAATTATTGATGATTATGAATATAAATATGGATTTGAATATAATGAAAAACATATTGTTGCAGAATGGCTGTATAGAAAAAGTCTAAAAACGAAGAGAACTAGCCCTGTTTTTGAACGAAGTTATAATAAAGTTAATTTTGGCCCTGTAGTACGAAAAGAATGTGATTTATATAAAAATCAAGTTCCTGCAGAGACATTGATGTTATCTTTTTTTAATAAGTTGCGGATGAAAACAGATGTTTTTTATACGGTTTATGCTGGTATTATGGATACATTAGTTGTGCCAACTGATTTTTGCGAAGATACGAGAGTACTAAAGGCTATTTTGCCTCGCATTATTGACTATGATAAAGAAAAGCTGTTAAGCTTTTTGTCAGCAATAGATACTGGTATTAGAGATATTGGATATGATAAAAGCGAAAAAAAGGTTCGTTTTTTTACAATTCATAGAGGTAAGGATACTAATGATTATCCGTTAAATTTATTTTATGAATCAGAGGGAACGATTAAAAGTATTATGTTATTTATTTATGCAAGAAATGCAGTTTTGAATAACAAATCACTTTTTATTGATGAATTAAATGCCAAATTGCACCCGCTGTTGCTGAAATTCATTATTGATTTGTTTTATGACAAAGACTCCAGTGCACAACTGATTTATACAACACATGATACTACATTGATGGATAAAAGATTTTTTAGAAGAGATCAGATCTGGTTTGTTCAAAAAGACGAATTTGGATATTCTCAGCTGGTAGCATTATCAGATTTCAAAGTAAGATCCGATGCATCTTTTGAAAAAGATTATTTAGCTGGAGTATATGGTGGAATTCCAGAATTGAGGGAATTCGCATTGAAAGAAGGCGAATAATTATGGGATCAGATGATTTATTCAAAAAAAGAAGGCAGCAGAGAAAACAAAGAAAACGTGAATTTAAAACTCCTAAAGCTAATTCATTTCTAATTGTAACAGAAGGTGAAAGAACAGAACCATTGTATTTTAGGGGGATTCAAAAACTGATCGAGGAAAGAGTAGGGGGAGCAATTGATGTTGTTGAAGCTCCAATTATTGATATTTCTGGAGAAGGAAGTTCAACGGGGAAATTAATTGAAATAGCAGAACAACTGGTCAAAGATGCAAAAATTATTTATCAAAATGTTTGGGTGGTATTTGATAAAGATGACCTCATATCTTTTTTTGCCAACAAAATCCCTTAACATCCGCTAAAAAATCCCCCAAAAGTCAAAATCAGTGTCATTTCGTGCCGAAACAACGCCTATTTTGGCTTGACGAATCCAAACCGAGCAGGTATGATATACACGAATATAAAAAGTTGGAGTTGAGTATATGTATAAGAGATCGGCAGAGGGTTGGCTGAAGCACTGGGACTTCATATTACTGGATATCATATGTCTCCAGATTGCATTCATCATAGCATACTTTATCCGCCAGGGAATCGGCAATCCCTATTCAGACCCGTTGTACAGCAGTGAGGCAATAAGCTTCATCCTGTGTCAGATTGCTGTCATTTTTTTCAGTCAGTCATACCAGGGAATCCTCAAGAGAGGCTATTACATCGAGTTTACCAGGACAGTAAAGCATGTCTGCATGGTAATGCTTCTGTCAATGGCATACCTGTTCATCACACAGCAGTCAGATGACTTTTCAAGAATCGTGTTTTTCATCACAGCCGGACTGTATCTGGCAATCGCTTACGTCGCAAGACTCTTATGGAAAAAACACGTCCTCAGGAGAAACCTTACAGACAAGAGCAAACAGTCCATGGTCCTGGTAGTAGCTTCCGATGAAGCAGAACGTACGATTGAACGAATGATGAGCGGTCCGGTTCAGGATTTCACCATCACAGGAATCGCCTTCATGGACAAAGGCTTCAAAGGCAGCACATTCAACGGAATCCCCGTTATCGGAGATATTGATACCGTTCACGATTATCTCTGCCGCGAATGGGTAGACGAGGTTTTTGTAAAAATCACCGACACACAGCCATACCCAAGAAAGCTGATCGATGAGATCGTCACCATGGGTCTGACCGTACACTTAAGTCTCGGTTCCGTAGAGCAGTCCCTGTCCGGTAAGAAATTTGTGGAAAAGATCGGCAACTACACAGTTGTCACTTCCAGTATCAACACAATTTCACCGAAGCAGATGCTTTACAAACGTCTCATGGACATTGCAGGTGGGATCGTCGGCTGTCTGCTCACACTGATCCTGATCATTATCATAGGTCCGATGATCTATATCAAATCACCGGGACCGATCTTCTTCTCACAGGAGCGCATCGGCAAGAACGGAAAACGCTTCAAGATCTACAAGTTCCGAAGCATGTACATGGACGCCGAAGCCCGCAAAGCAGAACTGATGAGCCAGAACAAGATGGATGGCTTTATGTTCAAGATGGACTATGATCCACGTATCATCGGTAGCGAGAAGAAAGACAAGAATGGTAATCCAAAGGGAATCGGAAACTTCATCCGCAAAACTTCCCTGGATGAATTTCCTCAGTTCTGGAACGTCCTCAAGGGAGTCGGCGGTATAATAGAGCCAACCGAGAAAAAGCTTGATTTTACAGGGTTTTCGCTGGCTTAGCTAGGTTCCTTAGTATGATTCTTATGATTTGTCATTAAAGGAAACCAATCGTATTTCCAGCGGGAATATATATAATAAAGTGGTTTCCTGGATGCTTATTTGACCCAATCATAAATAAGTAAATGAGAATCATAAATAATAGGAGGTAATGGCTGAGCCTGCGAATGTCCCTCAAAAGACGTTCACAGGTTATCTGTCGTTGGAGAAAAATATAAGAAATAAATGAGAAAAAAGAGATAAGAAAGTAGCCCTCGATTTTGTCGGGGGGGGGGTACAGTAAGGGAGATATGAAATGCTAGGAATATCAAAACGAAAGTGTACGATGGATACCCCAGTACATATTAATGGGAATGAAAAGAAAAAGAAAACTGAATATCGAAACTCTTATATCGCATATCTAAATATTCAAAATGTGATTCCCATGTGTTGCTTACTTGTGTTTGGGGTATGGCTATGGACGGAATTACATATCTCAACAAATCTTAACATATTCTGGATTAATGCTCTTCTTTGTGTAGCAATAATCCTATCTAGTTTTAAATCACTCAAATTTGAAGGCAATTTCTACAATTGTGGGGACGATTGTAGATTAACAGATAGATCACAAAAAAATGGAAGGGGAAAGAAAAAAATCTATGTATAGAAAAGATTCTGAAGGATGGTTAAAACACACAGATTTTATAATCTTAGACATGATCTGTTTGCAATTAGCGTATGTTCTGGCATATGCAATTAGCGGATATGGATTTAATCCATATGAAACAATTATTTATCGAAATATGGCAGTTTTCCTTGAACTGGCAGATTTGGTTATGATTTTTGCATATGGCACCATGAAAAGCGTGTTAAAGAGAGGATACTATCGTGATTTTGTAGTTACGTTAAATCATGCGATTATGGTAGGTGCCTTAGCGGTTTTATATTTATTCTTGCTTCATGAAGGGCAGGACTTTTCAAGATTAACATTGATGCTGACCATAATAATTTATTTAGTAATGACGTATGTTGTCAGAGAACTTTGGAAAAAACTTCTGCGAAAACAGATGAAGGATGGCGGAGAACGTAAACTACTGATTGTAACATCAGAAGCTGTGGCTGAACAAGTAGTGTTAAGTATGCAGGAAAACAATTATGCCAGATTCTCATTGGCTGGTGTAGCTGTAATTGATGCGGACTGGACTGGAAGAGAAATTCATGGAGTTCCGGTAGTTGCCAACGAAGAGACTGCAGCAATGTATGTATGTCAGGAATGGATTGACGAAGTTCTGATTGTTGTTTCAGAAGTTCTTCCGTATCCGTCAGAGTTAATTGAGCAATTATCAGAGACAGGAGTAACCATTCATCTTAATCTTGCAAAGATCACAAGTGTGCCAGGGAAAAAACAGTTTGTGGAAAAGGTTGGTAATTACACAGTCCTTACGACAAGTATTAATTATGCATCAACCAGACAGTTAATGTTAAAACGATTGATGGATATTGCGGGTGGATTAGTTGGATGTATTTTTACCGGAATCATTTGTATTTTTGTCGGACCGGCAATTTATATTGCATCACCGGGACCAATTTTCTTTGCTCAGGAACGAGTAGGAAAGAATGGAAAGAAATTTAAAATGTACAAGTTCCGCAGTATGTATATGGATGCCGAAGAACGTAAGGCAGATCTTATGAAAGATAACAAACTTGGAGATGGAAAGATGTTTAAACTGGACTTTGATCCTCGTGTTATCGGAAATAAGATACTTCCAGATGGGACACATAAGACAGGAATCGGTGATTTTATCAGACGAACAAGTTTAGATGAATTTCCGCAATTCTTTAACGTATTACGTGGCGATATGTCGATTATAGGGGAGTGGGATATAATAGGGACAACCAGAGAAAACTCCAGTATTTATGCGGC
>OLOR01003688.1_pt1 | contig 10514 bp, 10 predicted proteins | sample 1672521 | NCBI WGS metagenome assembly OLOR01 (sample SAMEA3136695, study PRJEB25190) | human gut metagenome | biome: human gut; feature: human-associated habitat; material: faeces | place: Austria | collected 2013
GTATTTCTGGCTGTTTTCGTAATTGCCGGATACATCGCTGTCGTTACTTCCGGCATCACAGAAACCCTGCCCCTTTCCTACCTTTTGAAATGGTGTGCGGGATTATTTCTAACCATGCTTCCAAGTCTCTCTGTAATGTGGATGCTGACCGTTTTGTTTGAAAAGCCTCTCCTCTCTGTAGGGCTGAATCTTCTGCTTGTCATTCCCGGCCTTCTGGCAGGTGCCACCCCGGCATGGTTTCTTTATCCCTATTGTTACAGTGGATATTTAGTCTCCCGTTCTCTGCAGGCATTCACAACAGAAGTCACTGCAGATACCGCATTACAGCTTTTTCCCTTTATCCCTTGCGCCGTATTGATTTTTACTCTGGCACTTTTTATATCCGCCAGTCGCTTTTGCAAACAAACCTGATTCAAAACCAGCGATACTCTGAATACCCTATAGATTTATATATTCTGACTATGTTATAATATTTTCAGAGTAAAAATCTATTGAAAGGGGAAATCATATGCCATTACCAAAACATAACGCTTATACAATTGAAGATATTTATGCACTTCCCGATGGCCAAAGAGCTGAACTCATTGACGGACAAATTTACGATATGGCGCCGCCCAGCCGAATCCATCAGAAAATCTCTACCCAGTTAGTCAGCTGCATCAATCACTATATTTCTGAGCATCATGGAAATTGTGAAGTTTATGCCGCACCATTTGCCGTATTTTTAAATAAAGATAATAAAAACTATGTCGAACCGGATGTGTCTGTGATTTGTGATCCCGACAAATTGGATGATAAAGGCTGCAATGGAGCTCCGGATTGGATTATTGAGATTGTTTCTCCAAGCAGTCAGCACCTTGATTATCTTACCAAATTGCTCAAATACCGTACTGCCGGTGTTCGTGAATACTGGATTGTTAATCCACTGAAAGATACCATTCAGACCTATTCATTTGAAGGAGAAGAAAATTCCGTTCAATACGCTTTTGACGAAATCATCCCTGTCACCATTTACAGCGATTTCAAAATCTGTATTGCAGACTTACTGAAATAAAATTTTATGATCAATATGTGAATGAAATAGAGCGAAAATATCTTTTTTTTAGTGACAAATTGACTTTAATTGACGAATTTTATGTGCTATAATGTCATAAAAGAGTTGTGAGGTATAAAATAATGAAACTATTAGAGGAAAAGATACGATCCGAGGGTAAGGCTCTCAGCGAAACCGTTCTTAAAGTAGATGGCTTCATCAATCATCAGGTTGATCCTGTTTTGATGAGCGAAATTGGTAAGACACTTGCTTCTTATTACAAGGATAAAGGCGTTACCAAAGTATTTACGATTGAGAGTTCCGGTATTGCACCGGCTGTTTACACAGCCATGGAACTTGGTGTACCAATGGTGATCCTGAAGAAGCAGACATCCAAGATACTGACAGGCGATGTATTCCAGACCAATATCACTTCCTTCACAAAGGGAACCAGCTATGAACTGACATTATCTCAGAATTATATTCAGCCGGATGATGTTGTTCTTGTTATCGATGACTTCCTGGCTAATGGCGAAGCTGCCACCGGCGCAACACGCCTTGTTGAAATGGGTGGTGCCCGCATCGCAGGAATTGCCATCCTCATCGAGAAGGCTTTCCAGCGCGGTCGTAAGCGTCTTGAAGACAACGGCTACGAAGTGCGCTCCCTCGCCAGAGTATCCAAACTCGGACGCGGACTCATTGAATTCACAGAAGCCGACTTATAACATTCTCTGAAAGTTTTATATTTACTTATAGTGTACAAACGCCTGAACATAGAACAGCAATTGTCTTTGTTCAGGCGTCATTTTATTAGAATTCAAGATTCGTTCGCAAATTATTTATTGCGAACTGTCATCATCCGAGCATGCCATTTTCCTGCTAATCTAACTGTAAAACGTCAATAATTCTTCTGATAGAACATAAAAACAGCCATTCAAAAGCATGTGCTTACAACATGGCCGGTACTTAGGCGTCGTATTTTGACGCCTTATGTACCGCTGCCAATGTTGGGCAGCGCGAGCGTGCATGCTTTGAATGGCTGTTTTTATGTTCTTCAAAAGTCCTGGACGTTTCGCCCCTTATTTGCCAAAATGGCAGTTTGGATAATGACATTCCGCACAGTTGCTGCACAGACCGCCATGTCCAAAGGCCGCAATATCTGCCATTGTGATCTTCTCTCCCGCCAGGATTCTCGGAAAGATCAGATCAAATACAGTTACTTTGGAATGCATGACGCATCCTGGAAGCCCCAGTACCGGTCTGCCGTCTGCATAATAGGACAAAAGGAACATAGCTCCCGGAAGCACCGGCGTACCATAAGTAATGATTTCACATCCCGTATCTCGAATGGCCGATGGTGTCAGATCATCAGGATCCACAGACATACCGCCTGTACAGAAGACCATATCAGCACCCTTATCCAACCAGTCTTTGATGGCCTGTTCAATCATCTCTTTATTATCCGGCACAAAAGTCTGACCGGCAACCGTACAATGATAGCCTTCCATTTTGCCTCTGAGGATTGGGCCGAATTTATCTTTAATACGATGATAATAAACTTCACTGCCCGTTGTCACAATACCGATATTAAAAGACTTCATTGGCTTCACTTCAATAATCTTATGGCCATCCAGAAGTTTTTTGGCCTCATCCAGTTTCTTCTGATCAATGACCAGCGGAATGACACGGGTTCCGGCAACAGCTTCACCCTTTTTCACTGGCAGATTATTGTGAAGACTGGCAAATGAAATCTCTCCCAGCATATTAAGCTGGAATAACCGTTCTGCATCCACCTTCAGAAGGCCGTCATGGGCTGCTGTAAAAGTAATCTTGCCTTCCTTGATTTCTCCAAAAGTCAGACCGTCTCCCATAGTAATATCTTTCAAAAAAGTAGCCGCATCATTTTCATGGACCATCCCCGGCAGATTTTCCCAGACATAAATATTATCCTTACCAAGGGACAAAAGCACCGGAATATCCTCTTCCTGAATAATATGTCCCTTCTTAAAACGACGCCCCTTAAATTCTCCAGGCAGAATCTGGGTAATATCATGACACAAAATAGACCCCACTGCCTCTTGAACAGGTATGCATTTCATAATTATTTTCTCCCTTCTCCGCTGCGAAGCCCGTTTTCATAGATACAAATGGCCCGCAGAACACCGCCTGCAATGGCGCTTGCTTTATCTGAAATAGTAAAGCAATTCTCTCTTTCTGATAAACGTGGGTCAATATCCGCAATCTTAAAATGCTCCGGTACCGGTAAGCCATCTCTTAGAATACCTCTGAGTACACCATCCAGTGTCGCATACACCGGTGCATCATCAACCTTCGCGATGAGATCGCCCTTTTTCACCAGATCTCCGATATGGGCAATACCTTGGAAAACACCTGCATTCTCGGAATGAATGACACGCTCTTTGCCATAACCGCCGATAATACCCGGGATACCTGTATTGGCAATGGCCTGCCCCTCCCGGATAATACGTCCGAGACGATGTCCTCTCTTTGTCTCAATGACCACATCCACATCCACGCCGGCAGTAAATCCCGGCCCCAGTCCAATGACATAATCCGCCATATCGATGGTGGTTCCGAGATTTCTCTTAGCAATAGCCGCATCCACAAAAGCAAAATGTGGTACTGCTTTGACTGCTTCTGCTTTTTCATCACAGATAATCGGGATAACCCCATCCTGCCAACAGGCCTCTGCCTCTGAAAACTGCGTAATTTTTCTGGCTTTGATCCCCTCAACCTCTGTCTCCCCATCATACATAGCCTCAGAAAAAGCAACACTTCTCCGAATAGCCGTCGGTTTTGCGATTTCAAGAACCAGTACCTGATACCCGCACTGATGCAGACAGCTGATGGTTCCTGTTGCCAGGTCTCCGCCGCCTCTGATAATAATCGTCTTATTCAACCCAATCTCCCCCTTTTACCTTCTCATAACCCTCAGGCGTATCAACATCCACGCCCTGTCTGATATTGTCAATGGGCACATAGCAGACTCGATCCGGATGATTGCGTATGATGGTCCGTCCGCCATGGTCTCCTGTCAAAGCCAGTAATTCTGCTTTAAAAGCAGCCGGGAAATAAACCGGCTGCCCCGGACGGCTGCCATACCTTGGCACCACAATATGTGCTGCATCCGCATATTCCAGCAATTTTCCAATGGTATCCGATTTCAGCCAGGGCATATCGCCATTAAAAAACATCCATCCTGCCGATTGTGACGTTTTCTGTACCCCCAACACAACCGAATGGCTTTGTCCTATCTCAGGGCTGTCATTATCCACCGCCTGAAAGCCATTTCCAACTGCCAGCTGTGCAATGCTGTCAAATCCCGTCACAACAACCGTCTGCTCAAATTTCACCTGTCTGACCGCATCAAAAACATGTGCGATCATCGCTTTGCCTTCCACAGGCAGCAATAACTTATTGCACCCCATTCTTTTTGAAAAACCGGATGCCAATATTACAGCCGTTATCCCCGCTGCCGGATTATTCATTCTCCAGACACCCCGCAATCCATCCGTCTATGACACCTGATGTCACAGCAGCTTCGGCAATCTTCTTTGCAGACTGATAAAGCTGCGGATCATTTACTCGATTAAGTACCAGCCATCTGCTGCCAAGACTATGCCCAAAAAGGCCATTTTCCGCTGTAATCAGCTGCAAGTAGGCTTTCTCTGTCATCACATCACCGGGTTCTAACCCTGTTATTGCAGTAAATTTCTCCATGCGATGCACCTTTGTCACATCAAGGATCTCTCCCAGACAATGCATCGGCAAAATACCAATGGTGGCTTCTGTTGCCGGAATAATGACCGGTTCATCTTCTCTCCAGCCCTTTAAGGGCTTTCGGTTGGATCCGTCTGCTTCTATCAAAAGTAGATCACTTTCTTCCAGTGCCTGCCCTAACATCTGCTCCCCCAGATCCCAGATTTTGCCTGACGGCAGAATATGTTCCGTATAAAAACAAATAGGAGCCGCCTGCCTCTTCGCATCTCCCTGCCCGTCAGACGACACAACAGCCGGAGGACAGCCTTTATATTCCCACTGCCCATCCGGAAGACACATTTTTGTTGAAGCAGCAACTCCCACTTGATATAATCTGGCATAATGCATGGCCGCCTGACGGATCAATGTTGTTTTGCCGCCGGAACCGACGACTGAAAACACCCTGCAGCCATGCCTATACAGCGGATCCAGCAATTCTTCAACATGAATCCGATACTCTTTCATTATTTCTGTTTCTCCAGTTCGTTCTTCATCATACCCATCTTGACCTTTTCAGGTGTGATCGGCAGTGATGTGACACGTACACCGCAGGCATTATAAACAGCTTCTGCAATGGCCGGTCCCGGTGTATTGATAACAATTTCACCGATGGACTTTGCTCCGTAAGGTCCTGTTGGTTCATAACTGGATTCAAATTCAACACGGATCTTCTTCACATCCACACGATTCGGGATCTTATACTGCATAAAGGAATCTGTCATCATACGACCTTTGGCATCATACTGAACGTCCTCATACATGGCCAGACCGATACCCTGACAGATACCGCCCTCTGTCTGTCCGCGGACAATATTGCTGTTGATGATCGTACCGCAGTCAACAACACCCACATAATCTACAATGTCAAACTTACCTGTTTCTTTGTCCAGTTCAATCTCAACAAAACCAGCCATCAAAGGCGGCGGTGACACTGGACTTGAATAAAAACCTGTGCCGTTTAAATAATTACCATCGCTTGTGCCGGCACAATGCACGGCTATATCATGATGGGCTATTGTCTTGCCCGTAGACACTTCCATCACTCTGCTGCCGTCAAAGTAAAATTTTTTCGGATTCACCTTGTCTGTCTCATCAAGAAAACGTTCCGGATACATCATCTTCGCTCCGGCAGTGATAATCTTGTTCTTCAGGTCACAGGCTGCATTATAAACAGCCATACCTGTCACATAGGTTGTGCTGGAGGCATAAGACCCTGGGTCAAAAGGTGAAATATCTGTATCTACACCTGCAACAATAAACTGATCAATGTCAGCCAGCAGCGTTTCAGCCGCAATCTGGGTCATAGATGTATCACATCCGGTTCCCATATCCGTTGCACCAATCTTCAGTGTATAGAAGCCATCATCATTGAGCTTGATCTCAGCACCGGCTGTATCTACATTTGAAATACCCGAACCCTGCATGGAAATAGACATACCGACAGCTCTGACTTTTGTCGGACTAATCTCTTTGCACGGATATTTCTCGTCCCATCCGATCATGTCCCGACCACGCTGGATACAACGATCCAATGCACTGCTGTTAAGGGGTTCATTGTAATAAGCCGGCATGATTTCGCCCATACGCAGCATGTTCTTCTCTCGAAGCAGCAATGGATCCATATTCAGCATATGTGCCAGTTTATTCACAGTGGATTCCAGTGCAAACTGCCCCTGTGTCGCACCATAGCCCCTGAATGCAGCCGCAGGCATCATGTTCGTGTAAACACCGCGGTATTTGAATCGATGGGCTCTCGCCTGATTGTACAGAGGGATTGCTTTATGACCGGACAAACCAATGGTCGTTGTACCATGTTCGCCGTAAGCACCCTGGTTAGACAATGTATCCAACTCAATCACATGGATATTGCCCTCTTTATCTGCGCCGACACGGACTTTGATGCACATCTGATGACGGCTGTTGGAACAGGAAAATGTCTCTTTTCTGGAATAGATCATCTTCGCTGCCTTGCCGGTCTTCAAAGTCACAATCGCCGGGTAATATTCGGAAACAATGGTCTGTTTTGCTCCAAAACCACCGCCGATTCGAGGCTTCACAACACGGATTCTGGACTGTGGAATCTGAAGTGCTCTGGCAAGGGATCTTCTGACATGGAAAGGCACCTGCGTTGAAGATACCACAACAAGACGATTCATATGATCCAGATAAGTATAAGTTCTGAAAGACTCCATCATACACTGTTCCTGAGCCTGAACTTCATATTCGCCCTCCGCGATGACTTCGCTCTCAGCAAATTCCTTCTCCACATCCCCGTGCTCTTCCACGCCGTCAACAACAATATTACGCTTATTGTCCGCATTGAAGCTTGGAATATGCATGAAATAATCATCATAATTATGCACAATCGTTGGATTATCCACAGCTTTTTTATAATCCAGGACCGGCTCAAGGACTTCATATTCAACCTTGATCATCTTCAGTGCCTGTTGGGCTGCTTTCTCATTGTTGGCAGCCACTAATGCCACTTCATCACCCACATAACGGACATATTCATCCAGAATCAGACGGTCATAAGCCGAGCATTCCGGATATGTCTGTCCGGCATTGGTAAATCTCACATGTGGGACATCCTTGTACGTCAGAACACACTCAACACCCTTAACCAGCATTGCTTTGCTTGTATCGATGGATTTGATCCTTGCGTAAGCATAAGGGCTCCTGAGGGCCAGAACTATCAGACACTCATTCGGAGCCAGGTCATTGGTATAAAGAGGCTTGCCTTTGATGATCGGCATACCATCCAGTTTCTTTACAGGCTGGCTGACATATCTCATGCTTCCACCTCCTCATCCACATACTGTCTGATGGCACGCATCTGTCCCATATATCCGGTACATCTGCAGAGATTGCCCTCCAAATAGTGACGAATCTCATCATCTGTCGGATGATCCAGTTCTTTCTTCATGGCAACAACATTCATAATGAGTCCCGGACTGCAGAAACCGCACTGTTCTGCGCCTTCGCCCACCAGATACTTACCGAAAGCTTCCGCTTCATCCTGAATACCTTCCAGTGTCGTCACATGTCGTTCATTCACTCTGGCTGCCGGAACAGAACAGGACAGCACCGGTTTGCCGTCCAGCCATACGGTACAAAGACCGCAGTTGGTTGTATCACAGCCGCATTTGACACTCTTGCAGCCAGCATCTCTGAGTACTTCCAAAAGCATGGCATCAGGCTGGCAATGCACTTTTCTCTTTTCTCCATTGATAAAAATATGAACTAGCATGCCATCACCTCCCTGACTGCCTTACCTAAGAGCACTTTGCCAAGAATACGTCTGTACTCTGCGCTTGCCCGCATATTACTTGTAAACGACACTTCACTGACGAGGATTTCTCCTGCTTCTTGAATAACAGCTTCAACATCTTCCGCTTTCAATGCATTCTGTGACAATTTGTCACTCAGAAAAGCCGCTGTCTTCTCCGCCCTGATGGCTTTCGGTCCTCTGGCTCCCACAGTCACAATCCACTGTCCTGCTTCTGTCCTGCTGGCTGCAAGATTCAGAATAGGAAAATCCCCTCTGGAATTGCGAAACATCTGATAAGAGGACTTCCGTCCGTCTTTCTTGATCACGATCTTCTCAATGATCTCCTTTTCATAAGGCATCGTCATAAATGTCTCCAGCGAAATGCTTCCTCTCTTGTAGAGTACGACAGATGTATCCAACGCCAAAAGCGGTGTCAGAAAATCCGAAAAACCAAAACGGCCGTAGACAGAACCGCCCACTGTCACCGTATTTCTAAACTGTGTACCGATAATAGAAGAAACTGAGTCGGCGATCACACCGTTAAAATATTTCTTCAGAATATCACAGGTTTCCACACTGCGATAAGAAGTCATGGCCCCGATCTCTATCTGTTCGTCATCTTCTCTAATGTAATCAAGACCACATTTTGTCAGATCAACTGCGATATTAATTCTTTTTTTCCCTAATCGTAACCATGCACATCCACCAAGGATCTGATTGCCTTTTCTGGATTTCAGTATTGTATAGGCCTCGTCCAGTGTCTCAGGCATGGCATATTCTCTGATAGTAAACATGTTCTCTCCCTTTAGTGTGAATTAGTTTAAAGATGACAGGTATTTCACCATTGCATCCAGATAAGGATGATCGAATTCCTCAATCTTGCCGGCATCACATAAAGCTGCAATGGACGGATCGATTGGAAGACTTGCATAGGATGGAATAGAAAGTTCCTTAGCTGTCTGTTCTCCCTTGCCTTCACCATAAATATAAATCATTCTGCCGCAATCTGGGCAAAGCAAGTAACTCATATTCTGAACAAGACCAAGTACCGGTACATTCATCATCTTCGCCATATTATAAGCTTTCTTGACAATCATTTCTACCAGTTCCTGAGGAGACGTAACAATGATAACGCCATCCACCGGCAGAGACTGGAAAACTGTCAGAGGAACATCCCCGGTGCCTGGAGGCATATCAACAAGAAGATAATCCAGATCTCCCCAGATAACATCTGTCCAGAACTGTTTTACCACGCCTGCAATAACAGGGCCTCTCCAAATAACAGGATCTTCTTCATTGTCCAACATCAGATTGACAGAAATAATCTTGATGCCTTCCGGTGTCTGTGCAGGAAATACACCTTTATCATTACCCACAGCCTTCTCATGAATACCAAATACCTTGGGGATAGATGGTCCTGTAATATCCGCATCCAAAACACCGACTTTATATCCCTGTCTGTGCAGTTTCACTGCCAGTTCTGATGTAACCAGTGACTTGCCGACACCACCTTTACCGCTAACAACACCGATCACATGCTTAATATGACTGTACTGATTGGCTGGTTCCTTCATATCTGCTGCTTTTCTTGATGAACATCCCTCTACGGAACATGAACTGCAGCTTGATTCATTACATGTTTCACTCATTATATTTACACCCTTTCTTCTTTTCAACATATACTACCACTATATCACATTTCACTTTTTCTGCAAAGTACTAACATTTTCCCAAGTATACATAAGATTATCACATAAAAAGAGGCAGAATCCTGATCACTGATCTATTCTGCCTCTATTATTCCCTATCAAAGTTTATAAACAAATCGTTTGTCGGATATACACTCACTCAATGCAAGTTATTTCGCATATTCCATTACTCTTGACTCTCTGATTACATTTACTTTAATCTGGCCTGGATATTCAAGCTCCGCTTCAATCTGCTTCGCTATATCTCTTGCAAGTAAGATCATATCTGCATCACTTACCTGCTCTGGAACTACCATTACACGAATCTCTCTACCTGCCTGAATTGCAAAAGATTTCTCAACACCCTTAAAGCTGTTGGTAATATCTTCTAATTGATTCAATCTGTTTGTGTAGGTTTCAAGTGTTTCACGTCTTGCACCAGGTCTTGCAGCAGAAATAGTATCTGCGGCCTGTACAATACATGCAATCAACGATGTCGGTTCAACATCACCATGATGTGATTCAACAGCATTAATAACAATCGGTGACTCTTTGTACTTCTTACATAAATCAACGCCAATCTGGATATGAGATCCTTCCATCTCATGGTCAACAGACTTGCCAATATCATGCAATAATCCCGCACGTTTCGCCATACGAACATCAACGCCGATCTCAGCTGCCAGTAAACCTGATAACTGAGCTACTTCGATAGAATGCTTCAGCGCATTCTGACCATAGC
>OLOR01003697.1_pt1 | contig 10498 bp, 9 predicted proteins | sample 1672521 | NCBI WGS metagenome assembly OLOR01 (sample SAMEA3136695, study PRJEB25190) | human gut metagenome | biome: human gut; feature: human-associated habitat; material: faeces | place: Austria | collected 2013
CAGCGCCAGCGGCTCCACCAGATCGGCGCGGCCCGCGGCGTGGCTGGGGTCCACAATGACCGGCAGATGGGTCAGGCGCTTCAGTACCGGAACGGCGGACACATCCAGGGCGGCGCGGGCGGGGGTCAGGCCGCTGCGGATACCACGCTCACAGAGAATGACCTGCGTATTGCCGCCGGACAGGATATACTCCGCGGACAGCAGCAACTCCTCCACCGTGGCGGAGGTGCCGCGCTTGAGCAGGATGGGCTTGCGGGTGCGGCCGAGAGCCTTCAGCAGGGCGAAGTTCTGCATATTGCGCGCACCCACCTGCAGCACGTCCACATCGGCCAGCGCGTCCAGCTGGGCGGGATCGGTGATCTCGGTAACGGTGGGCAGGCCCGTATCACGGCCGGCCTGCACCAGCAGCGCCGCGCCCTGCTCGCCCAGACCCTGGAAGGTGTAGGGCGAGGTGCGGGGCTTGAAGGCGCCTCCGCGGAGCATGACGGCCCCGGCGGCCTTTACGGCGGCGGCGACGGTCTGTATCTGGTATGCGGACTCCACGGCACAGGGCCCTGCGATCAGGCAGAAATCCGCGCCCACGCGGACATCGCCCACCGGCACCACGGTATTCTCCGGATGAGCGCTCCGGGCGGCCAGGTGATAGGCCGGAGTCAGGCGACGGGCCTCCTGCACATAGGGCAGGGCCTGAAGCGCGGCGGGGTCCAGCCGCCACGTCTCCCCCACCAGGGGCAGAAGGATGGATGTCTCCCCCGCTACGCAGCCGCCCTTGACGTTTTGCAGAGCCAGCTGGGCCAGCAGCTGGCGGATGGCAGGCTCCGGGGTGTTCTTTTGCAGTACGAGTATCATAACGGATCACTCCCTGTATTGTAGTCAGGTGGTTATTATAGCGTATCCCATCGGTTTTTGCAATCCGTGAAAAGCGCGTATTGACAAAAACAGGCAGAGCCATATAATGAACTTGTATTACAAATGGGCGTTCTGCGTGCCCCCTTCCCTGCCGCAGACACAGCAGAACAAAGGAGTAAAAAGGAGAAATAATGGAACGGAAATTTACACTGAGCTGCTGCTCCACGGTGGACCTGCCCTATTCGTACATGGAGAGCCGGGACATCCCCGTGCTGTTTTACACCTATGTGGTGGACGGGCAGACCTATGACGACGATATGGGCCGCGATCCGACGGCGCTGCCCCGGTTTTACGGCTTTCTGAAGGCGGGCAAGCTGCCCCAGACCAGCCAGATCAACGTAGCGGGGTATATGGACTTTTTTGAGAAGCTGCTGCAGAAGGGCGGCGATGTGCTGCACATCGCGTTCACGTCCGGGCAGTCCTGCTCGGTGAACAACGCCTATCTGGCGGCAGCAGAGCTGAAGGACAAGTACCCCGGGCAAAAGCTGATCGTCATCGACTCCCTGTGCTCCTCCAGCGGCTACGGCCTGCTGGTGGACTACGCCGCCGATATGCGGGACGCGGGTAAGGACATCGACACCGTGGCCCAGTGGGTGCTGGACAACCGGAACAAGGTGCATCACCAGTTCTTCTCCAGCGATATGACCCAGTTCCGGCGGACAGGCCGGGTATCCGGCGCGGCGGCCACGGTAGCCACGGTGCTGAACATCTGCCCCATCATGCGGCTGGACGACAAGGGCGCCATCAAGGCATACAGCAAGGTGCGGGGCAAGAAAAAAGCCGTGGAGACTACGGTGGACACCATGGAGCAGCACGCCCAGGGCGGCCGGGACTATGACGGCAAGTGCTTTATCTGCCACAGCCAGTGCCCGGAGGACGCCCGGCTGGTCATGGACGCCGTGGAGGACCGTTTTCCGAAGCTGAAGGGAAAGGTACGCCTGTGCGACATCGGCACCATCATCGGCAGCCATGCCGGACAGGGCACCGTGGCGGTGTTCTTCATGGGCGACGAACGGCCCCATATGGAGTGAAAACGGAAAAAGGCACCCCTGACGGGGTGCCTTTTTTATTTCGCGCGGCGCCGGGGTAAGACACCGCAGGAAATGCGGGTCAGTTTCCGCGCTTTTTAGCGGACCAGGCCATGCCGGTAACGCTGAGAACAGCGGTCACGGCGTAGATACCCACGCCCGCGTCGAAGGTCTTGGGGCTGCCCTTAGTGCCGTCGGCCTTGGTGTCGGTGGTGGTAGTGGTGGAGTTGTAGTAGTAGCGGGGAGGCTGCTCAGCAGGACGTACAGTGTAAGGGTTCCCCTCAGTAATCGCACCACTGCCGTTAACTGTCACTGTACCAGCACCATTGTTGGCCACAGTCACACCAACCGGCACATCGGTCAAAGCAACATTACCACACATGACAGTAATGACGTCGCCCTCCTCTGCATATTCCTTTGCAACAGTTTTGATTGCACCCTCGCTTATAATCGCCGTCGTAGCAGTTTCGCTATACTCTATCGTTGCAAGCGCCGCATCTGCCACGGCAAAATTGACGGCATCTGTGTCGGTAAACTCACCACTCTGAATTTTAATCGTCGTCTGACCAATATTGTTTCCCTTCTTGACTGCACCATCGATGTAGGTATAGTCACCATCAATGGTCAGCGTGCTCTGATAATCAGTGTTGCCGTCCGTATAGATAGCATCCGTTCCGCCGCCATAAGCGGAGGAATCCTTAAAATTGACGACTGCGTTCGCCTTATAGCCGGTAGCGCTTTTCGTCTTATTCCCTACCACCAGCGCAGCAGAGGGCAAATTATTGCCCTCTCCCCATTCACTTGTGCTGTAATCCTCATTACCCTCGTACCGGGCACTGTCATCAATGGCGATTACGCTGTTGGTGATATTCGCCTCACCGGCACGCACGATCACGCCCTGACGCTGTCCGCAAATGTAGCAGTCATCTATGTTCAGCTTACCCGCCACGTTAATCATCACCGGGCAGTTATCTTTATCCTCGTTAAGTGTTACAAAGGTAGAACTCTTCAGTGTGATCACAACGCCGCTGTTTTCTACTGTCGCGGAGTTCGTGCCCACGCAGTACGCTTTTGCTTCCACAAAGCTATTGGTCACGCTTACCGCCGCAGCGTTGCCCAAAGGCAAAAATCCTGTACCTTCACACGTCACATAGACACCACCGATGTTAAGAGTCGCTCCAATGCTGGGAACAAATGCAGGATTCGCTATATTGGTGAACCGCTCACCCTGCAGTGTCAATATACCTCCCTGCCACTGCCCTTCATTACTAAACCCAGTAGATTTGGAATCCCGGAACGTCAGCACCGTACCCGCACCGCTAAACTGGGTAGAACCCGCATTTGCAGCATAATTAATCGTCAAGTTGTGCCCATTCAGGTCAATAACAGTCGTCTGTCCAGTCGTCACATTCACCGCTGTACTGTCGATAGTCGTATTACCTGTCAGCGTAATCACGCCATCCTCGCCAGCCTGCGGCAGCGTTGTCTCATCCGCCCAAGCGGCGGTGGTGACGCTGAGTACCATGACCAGCGCCAGAATGGTTGCCAATACTTTTTTCATTGTAACACTCCCCATAGAAATTTATATTTCCGCAGACCCCATCGTTTTAATAACGATTTTATTAAAACGCAATGCAACGACGTCGTTGCGGATACTTTGATTATAACAAGTATTTTCCGTTTGTCCATCCCTTTTTGTAAATTCTCCCAGATTTTGCCCTGTGTTCATCGCAAAATTGTAAAATACTTCCATTTCCTTCCATTTTTGCCGCGGCAAAAGCAGGAGGCCGCACGGCCTCCTGCTTCTCTTTCACGGTTTATCTTCCGGTCATGACGGTCATGACCTCGAACTCCTCGTGGTTCAGGGTCTTGGTCATCGCCAGGCCCTCGTCAATGTCCACGTTGCTGATCCGGTCACCCTTGGCGCAGACGATGCGGTTGGTCTTGCCCTCCGCCAGCAGCTGCACCGCCTCGTAGCCCATGCGGGTGGCGGTGACGCGGTCCTTGGCGGTGGGGCTGCCGCCCCGCTGGATGTGGCCCAGAATGGTGACGCGGGGGTCCAACCCCAGCTCCTTTTTGATCTGCTCACCCACGGCCATGCCGCTGGCGGCGCCCTCGGCCACCACGATCATAAAGTTGGTCTTGCCGCTGATGCGGGCGCGGCGGATCTTCTCAGCCACGTGCTTTTCAAAGTCGTAGGGGCGCTCGGGCACCAGCACGGCGGTGGCGCCGATGGCCACGCCCACATACAGCGCCAGATAACCGGCGCGGTGGCCCATGACCTCCACCACGGAGCAGCGCTCGTGGGACTGCATGGTGTCGCGGAGCTTGTCCATACACTCCACGGCGGTGTTGGCCGCGGTGTCAAAGCCGATGGTGTAGTCGGTGCAGACGATGTCGTTGTCGATGGTGCCGGGGATACCCACCACGGAAACGCCGAACTTGGACAGGTCCTGCGCGCCGCGGAACGTGCCGTCGCCGCCGATGGCCACCAGGCCGTCCAGACCGATGAGCTTGCAGGTGGCGTAGGCCTTCTCCTGCCCCTCCTTGGTGCGGAACTCGTCACAGCGGGCGGAGTACAGGATGGTGCCGCCGCGGTTGATGATGCGGCTGACGCTGGCGTTGTCCATCTCGACAATGTCGCCGGAGATCAGGCCCTGATAGCCGCGGCGGATGCCCACGCACTCGATGCCCCGGGCGTTGGCGCTGCGGACCACGGCGCGGATGCAGGCGTTCATGCCGGGGGCGTCGCCGCCGCTGGTCAGCACGCCGATACGTTTGACTGCGTTTTTCATACGCTATTCCCTCACTTTGTCAAGGGGCGGTGCCCCTGAATATGCAGGCATATTGTACCATACGTTTGGTCTGTTTTCAAGACCTTCGGCGAGCCGCGGCAAATTTTTGCCTGTACAGTCCGCCGGTTTTGTGGTATCATCCCTATGATAAACGAAAGGAGCGACCGTCATGCACCCACAATTCGCAGAATTGACGCCCAACTGGTTCAATCGGGCGTTCATATACACCGGCTCCATCGGGGAGTTCCGCTACCGCTTCGATGGGGATAAGGACGCGGGAATCCTGCACACCGCTGTATACAGCAATGTATGCTACGAGCTGGCGCAGGACAAGGAGGAACGGGATTTCACCTGGGACGAGGCGGGCGTGGAGACGCTGAAGGCCTGGCTGCAGGAAAAATATGAGGCATACTGCACGGCGCAGAAATGACAAAAGCACCCCCGCGGGGTGCTTTTTTGCGTCAGTCACGCCAGGTGCTGCCCAGGAACAGCGCCAGCAGGGGCATCAGCTCCAGACGGCCCATGAGCATCTCCAGCGACAGCACCAGCTTGCTCAGGGGCGAGAGAATGGAGAAATTCTCCATGGGGCCGAGGATGCCCAGGCCGGGTCCCACATTGCTGATACAGGTCAGTGACGCGGCGAAGGACTCCTGGAAGCCGTAGTTGTCCCAGCTGACCACCAGTGCGCCCGCCAGCAGCACCAGCAGGTATGCCGCGATAAACGCGCCGGCGGAGGAGACGACCCGCTCCTCCACGGCCTGACCGTCCATCTTGATGACGCTGACGTGGTTGGGATGGGCCAGCCGCTTCAGCTCCCGCTTCAGGCTCTTGCAGAGAATGGCGACGCGGGATATCTTGATGCCTCCGGAGGTGGAGCCGGCGCAGCCGCCGGTGAACATCAGCATCACCAGTGCCATGCGGCAGAAGGTAGGCCACAGGGCGAAGTCCACAGTAGCGAAGCCGGTAGTGGTGATGATGGTGACAGTCTGGAAAGCAGCATCGGTGATGGAGTCGTGGAAGCCCACACCGGCCTGCGCCCACAGATTGACACACAGCAGCAGTGTGGTGGCGGTCACCACGCCCACATAGATCCACAGCTCCTCGCTGCGGAGCGCCTCCTTCACCCTGCCCCGGACAGACAGGAACATCAGTGAGAAGTTGACGCCCGCCAGGAAGGAGAACACGGTGACGATCCACATGACCGCCTTGGACGCGCCCGCTAGGGAGGTATCATAAATCGAGAAGCCGCCGGTGGCCATGGTGGTAAAGCTGTGGCAGACGGCGGAGAACCAGCTCTCGCCCGCCAGACGCAGGGCCAGCACCTCGCAGAGGGTCAGCACCACATAGATCAGATAGAGTATCTTGGCGGTACCGCCCACCTTGGGCACCAGTTTGGTCTTGATGGGACCGGGGCTCTCGGCCCGCATGAGGAACACCGCGCCCTCGCCCAGCTTCGGCGTCAGCGCCAGGAACAGCACCAGCACGCCCATGCCGCCCATCCATTGGGTCAGGGAGCGCCACAGCAGCACGCTGCGGGGCAGGTGGGACACGGCGGTGAAGGTGGACGAGCCGGTGGTGGTCAGGCCGGAGACCGTCTCGAACACGGCATCGATATAACTGTCCAGAACGCCGGTGAACACATAGGGCAGCGCGCCGAACAGTGCCAGCAGCACCCAGCTGAGGGCCACTGCCGCAAAGCCGTCGCGGCTGTGCATCTGGGTCTTTTTCACCGGAACCAGGTGCAGCACCGTGCCCGCGGTGGCACAGAGCAGCGCCGTCAGCAGAAACTGCTGCCAGCAGGTCTCGGCATAAATACAGGCCGTCAGTGCCGGCAGCAGCAGGAAGCCTGCCTCGACCCACAGGATGTAGCCCATTGTGTGTGAGAGCAATCGAAAGTTCATAGAAAATACCTCAAAGAAAAGGTGAAAAGCCTTCGGGTATTATATAACCGCGCGGGACGGGTGTCAACCTCAGCCCAGCTTGCCCTCCAGCGCCGAGAACAGGGCGGGCATATCCACGTCCTTGCCGGTGAACATCTTGAAGGCACGGGCCGCCTGGTAGAGCAGCAGGTCGATGCCGGACACGGTGGGCAGGCCGCGCTTTTCGGCCTCGCGCAGCAGCATGGTCTGCCGGGGGTTATAGACCAGATCGTAGACGGTGACGCCTGCCGGGGCGTCACGCAGGAAGCCCAGGTCGGAAAACTCCTTCATGCCGGCCATGCCCAGAGAGGTGGCGTTGATGAACAGGTCGCTCTCGGCCATGGCATGGCGGACGGGGAAAATGCCAAAGTAGATGAACTGCGCCTTATCCGGGTAACGCGCGGCCAGATCCTGGGCCGGATAGACGCTGCGGTTGGTGACGAAAATCTTTTTCACACCGGCGCCGACCAGCGCATCACAGATGGCGTCTCCGGCGCCGCCGGTACCCAGCAGCAGCACGGTCTTGCCCTCCGGCTCCAGACCGCGGGCGCGCAGGCTGTCCACAAATCCCCGGCCGTCAGTGTTATAGCCGATGGCACGGCCGTTTTTGATGCAGACGGTGTTCACCGCGCCGCAGGCGGCCGCCGCAGGGCTCAGCTCATCCAGCAAGGGCAGGATGGCCTCCTTGTGGGGCATGGTGACGTTGAACCCGGCACAACCGCCGGCCTTGGCCTCGGCCACGAAGTCGGCCAGATCGCGGGGCTGAACGCGGCGGACTTCATAGGTGTAGTGTACGCCGGTCTGGGCGATCATGGCGCCGTGGAGCAGCGGCGAAAGGCTATGATCCACGGGGTCGCCGATAAGATAGAGCTTTTTGTTGGTCATACAAGTGCCTCCCCAGTGCAGCCGCAGGTGGGCGCAGCCGCAGTATCATTGGTGTGTTGGAGCAGATAGTCCATGGCTTCGAGATAGCCGGCAAGTCCGTGGCCGGTGATGACTCTAACGCAGGCCGGCGCGGTGACGGACACGGCCCGGAAGGGCTCGCGGGCGTTGATATCGGAGATATGCACCTCCACCGCCGGGACGGGGGCGCAGCGCAGAGCATCATAGATGGCGTAGCTGTAATGCGCGTAGGCCCCAGGGTTGATGACGATGCCGCCGAAGCCGGCCCGGGAGGCCTGGATAGCGTCGATAAGCGTGCCCTCATGGTTAGACTGGAACAGCTCCACCTGGCAGCCCACGGCGGCGGCGTGCTCGTAAATCAGTTTACATAAATCGTCATAGCTCTGTCTGCCGTAGATGTCCGGCTCCCGCTGGCCCAACAGGTTCAGGTTGGGGCCGTTGAGGATGAGCAGCTTCATGGCGTATCCCTCCATAGTCGCAGAATAAAGTCCTTCATTTGGTCAACAGTGCCGTCAGGCACCCGATAATGGGCGCAGGCCGCGTACAGCGGGCAGCGGACGGTATACAGGGCCCGCAGGGCCGCCTCTCCCCCGGCGAGCAGCGGACGTCCGGCGGCGTAATCAGTTGACATAATATTATCCACCGTCCGGTCCAGCCAGAACACCGTGCCGCTTCGACGCAGGAGCTCGCGGTTCTGCTCCGTCAACACCGCACCACCGCCGGTGGCGATGACGCAGGGTGTTTCCGTCTCTGTGCAGAGCGCTTCCAGCGTCCGGCGTTCCAGGGCACGGAAGGCAGCCTCGCCCTCCGCGGCGAAGATCTCAGGGATGGAACAGCCCACCGTCTGCTCCGTCAGTGCGTCCGCGTCGTAAAGGGGCACGGACAGCGCCCGGGACAGGGCGGCGCCGATGGTGGTCTTTCCGCTGGCGGGCATACCGATAAGGATGATCCGCCCCGTCATGCCTGCTCCTCCCGGGAGAGCGCCATCAGCAGGGTCATCAGGCGCTCCGCCTGATCGCGGCGCTCCGGCAGCATATCGCCCCGGGTACGGAGGACTTCCGCCTCCCGGGCCTTATCCCGGACCGGCAGACCGTGGACGCTCTTATACGCGCCGATGGCGGCAGACAGCCGCTGACGGCGGTCAAACAGCTCCAGGATCGCCGCGTCCGTCTCGTCCAGCCGTTGACGCAGGCCGTTCAGGTCGGCGGGCGTGTCCGGCAACAGCTGGCACACCGCCAGGGCGGCGGCGGACTCCACCGCCGGGGCAGCGCGGAGCGCGATGCAGGCGTCGTGGCGGCCGGAGACGGAGATGGTGGTCTCCGTCATGGTATATAGGTCCACGGTCCGCTGTTCCTTAGCGATGGACGGTGTGGGGCGGAACGTCACGTCGAACACCACGTCCATGCCGTTGGTGATGCCGGCGTTGACGCCGCCGGAATGATTGGTCGCTGTGCGAACAGCGCCACGGGCCATCGTAAACGGGTCGTTGGCCGCGCTGCCGCGCATTTGGGCGAAGGTCTCCCCTGCGCCGAAGCCGATGGCCTTGACAGCGGGAATGGCAAACACATGGCGGGCGATGGTGCCCTCCACGGTATCCCGCCAGTCAGGGCCGCCCAAACCGGCGGGCAGACCGCTGACGGTGCAGCGGATCACGCCGCCCACACTGTCGCCGTCCGCTTTGGCAGCGGCAGCGCGTGCCCGCAGAGCCTCCTCATCCAAGACATCCGCGTGAACGGCGATATGGGCCGTCTTCAGGTATGTGATCGCCAGCGCGCCGGCCACGGTCAGCGGCGCGGTGAGCCGCCCGGAGGTATGGCCGCCGCCCCGGGGATCGTTGCAGCCCAGGGCGCGGACCGCGGCGGTATAGTCTCCGTGGGAGGGCCGGGGCTTGTGTTTCAGGCTGTCGTAGTCGGCGGAACGGACATCACCGTTGTAAATGACCGCCGCCAGCGGATCGCCGGTGGTGCGGCCCTGATAGACGCCGGACAGGAAGTGCACTTCCTCTTTTTCCTGCCGGGCGGTGGTCAGTCCCCCCTGCCCCATACGGCGGAGCAGCTGTTCACGGATAAAGGCCTCGTCCAGCGGCAGACCCGGCGGCACATCCGTCAGCAAGACACCCACCGCCGGACCGTGGGACTCGCCGAAAAGCGTGTAGTGCATCACGATTCCAGCACCTCCCAGTTTCCGCCCAGGGCGGCAAGCTCGCGCCAGAAGGCGGGGTAGGACTTCGCCACCGTCTCAGCGCCGGACAGTGTCACGGGGCCGTCGGCCACCATAGCGGCGCAGCCAGCCAGCAGGGCGATGCGGTGGTCACCGCAGGCAGAGACATCTCCGCCGTGCAGCGCGCTCACGCCGTGGATGACCAGTCCGTCCGGCTGCACCTCTGCCGAAGCGCCCAGCGCGTTCAGCACAGCGGAGACGGCGGTCAGGCGATCACTCTCCTTCTGCCGCAGGAACGCGGCGTGGGTAAAGCGGGTATCGCGGCCCGGGCGCAGCGCGGCGTACAGGGCCAGCGGCGGCAGAAGGTCCGGGGTGTCGGAGATATCGATCTGCTCCGGCAGCTTGTCCAGATAGCGCAAGATAGCCGCGTCGCCCTGGAGATAGGGCGGCGGCACCAACGGGATACGAAGGGCCTCTCTTCTCTGTCTGGGAAGCAGGGCACGCAGCACCAGCCAATAGGCCGCAGCGGACCAGTCCGGCTCATCCAACAGCGGCGCGGGGCGACAGAACTGCCCGCCGGGGATATGCCAGCCATCGGTGATTTTCTCCACGGTGACGCCGTGGCGAGCCAGGACCGCCAGAGTCATCTGCACATAGGGCCGGGAGACGGCCTCTCCGGTGACGGTAATGTCCGAGTCCCCCGGCAGCAGCGGCAGCGCCAGCAGCATACCGGAAATCAGCTGGGACGTCTCATCTCCCGGCAGCGACCAGTGGCCCGCTGTCA
>OLOR01003704.1_pt1 | contig 10479 bp, 12 predicted proteins | sample 1672521 | NCBI WGS metagenome assembly OLOR01 (sample SAMEA3136695, study PRJEB25190) | human gut metagenome | biome: human gut; feature: human-associated habitat; material: faeces | place: Austria | collected 2013
ATAATGAAGTTGTTCCAAAGAACCGCCATCCACATCTAAGGCTCAAGCATCGGCGTGCAGATGCTGAACATATCCGCCCCGAAACAAACCCGATACAAGTTTCTTTCAGATTGGAGGAATCGATTATGAAGAAACTCAGCAAGCGTTTTCTCACCCTTGCAATCGCCTGCGTTATGGCTATGATGATGGCCGTTCCGGCGTTTGCCATTGGAAACCCAACCGTAAGCTCCGGCAGATACAAAATTTACCCGATTTTAACCTGCAACGGTTGTGTTTGATAAAAAGACTGGGAGACTTCTTTAGGTTTCTCCCAGCCTTTTTCACTCGGAGGTGTCTTAAATGAAAAAAATATATTGCTATATATCGTCTGTTCTGTGTGGAATCACTTTGCTTACATGTTCGGCATGCAGTGCCACACCCACAGTTGCCAAAGGAAGCAATGATGTTCCCGAACAAAGTCCTGTAGTGCCAATTGATGCTGAAAAGGGCACAACCGATCCAGCAGAGAATATTCAAATGCTTATTCCAAATACCATTGATTATGCTGCTGGCGCACAAACAGATGACGGCTATTATTATATTGAACCCAATCAGAACGACTATCTGACCGGGCAGATCCGCTATATTGATTACGCTTCGGCCGTCAATATTCCCTTGTCCGCGCAGGCCAACAGTGAGCATACAACAGAAGCAGATACCTCCTATTTGGATTCTATCATTGGGGATTACCGTATGTTTCTGTGGGGCGAGAAAATATATTATATACGCGCCGGTGCGTCTTCTTACATCGAAAGCAGTGATTTTGGTGATTTGGCTGCATCGGCGGTTTATAGTATGGATAAAGACGGCAGTAACCGTAAACTTATCTATCAGGGGAACAGCTCTGGGGATTTGCTGATGTATGCGGTCGGCTGGGATAACACCCTATGCTTCATGCGTCAAACCATAAGCAATTATGAGATTTTCAGTATTTCCACGAGCGGCGGGGACGAGCACGTTTTGTCAACGTTCCCAATCGATGTTTCTGCGCAAGTTATGGGCTGCATTGGGCGTAACATCTATTTTTTGAATATAAGCACCGACGAAAACGTCACAGACGAGTATGGCAGCTATGGACTGCGCTATACCATAAAGGCATTAAATGTCGATACCGATGAAATGATAGACGTTATGGACATTCCTCAAGATGGCACGTTGCCTGTACAGCCGTTTATTTCGGGCGAGCACATCTACCTATGCCACTTGGGAAGTACGCGGAAAATTGACGCATATGATGCAAATGGGACTTTACAATCTTCCATAAGTCTTAGTGCGGTTATGCCGGAGAATGTTCAAGCGTATGTGGGGCGCGGCCCCAATTTGATCGGAACCACCTATATTATTCCCTGCTGCGACACGCAAACAAAGTTGTGCTTTAATATTCTGGTAGATGTCAACACACAAGAAATAAACAGTTCCTCGATTCAGTACACACAATCTGACGGAAAAGATACCCTTTCCGCGCAGATCATCGCCGAAAGCCCGACGGATTATCTCGCCATCACTGCGGTCAACTATGTGGACGCCGAAATGCCGCAGGGCGACGGCACCAGTATAACGGTGCAAAACAGCCGCTACACCTACGAGCTGATCCCCAAGGATGAATTTTGTTCAGATAGTTACGCTTCTCGCACCGTCCAATGGGTCGATTAAATGGAATAACGCACCGAATTGCACAATTGTTTGGGCATCTCCGCCCCCTTGTAACAAATCCGTAACAACCCGGTGGTACCATGCGGGCAAAGCTTCACCATCCTGCACAAAAGAAAGCGTACATCTGCCATGCAACTGGAATTGAACAATCTGCGCAAAACCTATCTGCTGCCCGCCCCGCTGCTGCACCGCCGCGGGCAGGGCAAACCGAAAACCAAACAGGCTCTGGCTGGGGTGTCGCTCACCCTCGGCCCGGGTCTGTATGGTCTTTTGGGGCCGAACGGCGCGGGGAAAAGCACGCTGATCGGCATTATCACCGGCGGGCTGGCGGCGGATTCCGGCGAAGTGCTTTGGTGCGGCCGCCCTGCGCGGGGCATCGCGTTCCGCCGCGTGCTCGGCTATATGCCGCAGCAGCAGGGGCTATATGAAAGCTACACAGGCCGCCGCTTTTTGGCTTACATGGCCGCGCTGAAGGAAATCCCGCGCGCCGCCGTGCCCGGCGAGGTGGCTCGCGTAGCCGCGGCCGTCAACCTGACTGATGAGCTCGACAAACGGCTTTCGGCGTACAGCGGCGGCATGAAGCAGCGCCTTTTGTTGGCCGCTGCCCTGCTGGGCGACCCCAAGCTGCTGATTTTGGACGAACCGACCGCGGGCCTTGACCCGCGCGAGCGCGTGCGCCTGCGCACGCTGCTGGCCGGCATGGCGCAGGACCGCATCATTCTGGTAGCGACGCACGTCGTCTCGGACGTCGAGAGCGTGGCGACCAAGGTGATCCTGCTGCGTGCGGGCAAAATTGTGGATGCCGCGCCCGTGCCCGATCTAATCGAAAAACACGCCCCCGGCGGCGGGCTGGAGGACGTGTATCTGAACGTGTTCGGCGAGGGGGACGGCAAATGAGCCTGTTTTTGGCCGAGCTGCGCAAGGTGTGGGGCAACCGGCTGTTCCCGCTTTTGCTGGCCGTGCTGGCCGCCGCCAATCTGCTGCTGCTCTGGATGGGCACTCGCCCCACCACGGGGCAGCCGTCCGCCGCGGCCTACCGCGCCGTGGGGGCTGATTTGGCTGCCCAGAGTTCGGACATGGCCGCCAAGGGTGACTTTCTGCACGGCAAGCTCGACGAAACCGAGTCGCTGCTGCGGCTCGAAAACTACTACCGCGACCTCGCCTATGGCAACAGCGTGACCTTGCAGTATTACCGTGAGCAGAACGCAGATTTGTTCGACGCCTGGGAACAGACCTACCACGACAAAACCTACACGCTGTACACCGACAGCCTGTCGCTGGACTATGCGCTGCTCTCCCAACTGGTCAGCGAGTACGACACGGTGGCCGGGTACGGCGACTTCCTCGACAGCGTGCAGACCAAGGCCGGGCAGCTGGCGGGCATCTCGATTTTCCAGAACGATGAGACCGGGTATGACCTGAAAAACATTGAAGTTACGGCGGCGGTGTGCGCCGGTTTGGGCGAGACAGCCATTGATTATTACCCGCAAAAAGGTCTGTACACTGCGATTTCCTATGCTTTCACCGATTTGATTTTGCTGGTGTCGATGCTCGTGCAGGCGCTGCTGCTCGTGCGGCAGGAGCGGGACAGCGGCTTGCTGTCACTGGTTCGTTCGCTGCCCGGCGGACGACTGCAAACGGCGCTGGCCAAGCTCGGCGCGTTTGCGTTGTCGCTGCTGGCCGTGCTTGCGCTGCTGTACGGCGTCAACCTCGCCTACTGCGCCGCGACGTTCGGCCTCGGCCCGCTGACCCGCACGATGCAGATCACGGTCGGGCAGTACCTGTTCCGCTTTTTGCTGGCCAAGTGGGCCGGCGCGTTTGTCATGGGGCTGTGGGTCATGCTGGCGGCACTCGTTGCCCGCCGGGCCGCTTGTGATGTTTGGCATCCGCGCCGCGATTCCGGCCACCAGCCGGCTGAATGTGATTAAATACGCCAATTTAGCCAGCCTGCTGCAAACCAACGAACTTTTGGGAAATTACCGCAATCTGTTTTGGTTTGGTTCGCCAATCGGCCTGCCGCTCGTCGAGTGGACGGCGGCGGTTGTGTATGGCGGGGTTCTGACCTTTGCTTTTTGCTGGGTGTTTGCGCGCGCAACTGCTGTCTGCGTCAAAGCGCGGGTTCCTGCTGGGGCTGCGGCACAAGACGCACGCGACCTCTGTTTATAAGGAAGAAGCCCGCAAGCTGCTGCTTCTCAACGGCGCGGCGCTGGTGCTGGCGGCGTTCGCCGGGTTTGGCATCTACCAGGGGGTGACCGCCGAGAGCTACATCGGGCCGGATGAGATCTACTACGCCTATTACATGAAACATACCTCCGGGCCGTTCACCCAAGAAAGCTATGATTGGCTGGAGGAGCAGGGAGAAGAATTTGCCCCGATGCTCGAAGTGCAGCGGAAGGTGGCGGCCGGGGAGCTGTCCAGCGATGCAATGTTGGCGTTCAGTTCGCTGCAACAAAAGTACAGTGTCTACAGCCGGGTTATCAACCAGAACATCAACTACTATCTGAAAGAACATCCCGGCGCGTGGCTCGTCTATGAGAGCGGCTACAAGGAGTTGTTCGGCTTCACCGGCGATGCCGACGTGCAGGATACGCTGCTGGCCGGGCTGGCCTGTGCGCTGTGTTTTTCAGGGCTTTTCTCAATGGAGCGCCGCGGCGGCATGGAGACAATCCTTTGCACGACACCGCTCGGCCGCAAGCGCACGGTGCGGGCCAAGCTTGCGGTCAGTGCGGGCGTGGCGGTGCTGATCGCGGCGGCGTCCTGCCTGCCGCATCTGATTCAGGTGCTGCGGGACTACGGCCTGCCCGCCCTGTTCGCCCCGGCCATGAGCATTTCGGAGTTTGAGAGCCTGCCCGCACTGTTTACGTTGTCCGACGTGCTGCTGTTTTGGTTTGTGTGTAGAATCGCCGCCTGCCTCTGCATGGGCGCAATTACCCTCACACTGGGCCGTGTGTTCGGCAACCTGCTGCCTGCGCTGTTCGTCAGCGCCGTGGGGTACTGCCTGCCCGCGCTGTTGAGCCTCTCGGGTATGGATGGCGGCATCGAGTGGCTGGGGTTCTGGCCGCTGTTCCATGCGGCGAACTTCTTCACGACCCAGGGGTACGCCGGTGAGGAGGGCCTTCCCTACAATAATGCCTGGGTGATCCTTCTGTTGTTGGTTGTCGTGTTGCTTGGAACTGCAACCTTGTGGGGATATTTGCGGGATTGTTACGAGTGGAAAGGATCGATCTTGGATGCCGCCAGTTGAACAAGATGCGCTAATCTATGGACCAATCCGTGTGGAACTGTTAACCCATAAAGTTCTGGCGCAAGGAAAATTTGTCCACTTGGCAAAAATGGAATATCGCCTTCTCTGTTACCTGATCCTGCACGAGGGTCAAGTACTTTCGCGCCAGGAAATATTAACTAATATCTGGAATTTGCCCCCGAATGTAAAAACGCGCACGCTAGATATGCATATTCATACTTTGCGGAAGAAACTCGGCTTGGCCGATTATTTGGAAACGGTATTACAAGTTGGGTATAGACTACGGTCGATAGGTAAAAAGGAGGAATCGCCACGATGAAGACAGAGGAAAAAGCGAAAAAAGTCCAAAACATTGCCACAGCACTTGCAGCGATTTTTGGAGCGGTAGGCGCTTTTTTTGGAATTTTCCAAGCGCAGGTGTCGGCCGATCTTAAAAATCAGGTGACCAGTCTGCAAAACGCCTCGCAGCAAACCATTGTAAATGTCATCTCTACCTTGGGAGATGATGCTCAGGCCGCTGATTTGGCACAGTCGGGTGATACGGTCGCAATCACCGAGCAGTTGATCAACGTATATAACTCAACGAAAGATCAAAACGCCGCGCTCACTTCTGAGACGCAGACATTACAAAGTGAAAATGCCGCGCTACAAGAACAGGTTGAAAATTTGAAATCCGTTTTGCTGAATACTTACTCGATGGACGAGATCGATACAGTCGTAGCGCAGGGGTACTTAGACGAGGTGGAGACCAAACGCTTAGATAATCTGGAACTGTTAGACAGCGAGCGATGTGAGCAGGTGGCTTCCGTCCGTGATTTGTATGGGACAACACACAGTGTATCCTATAAGTTTGACCCTTGGCAGGAAGCATGGGCAAAATTTAAGCTTGATGGTCGGTATGATACATTCGAGGCCAACATTTTGACGTCTGACGACACAAGTCGTGACGCAAACATAAGTGTAGAAATCTATGTGGACGATGTATTGGTTGGCCGTGTCGATAACATCGTTCGAGATGAAAATGTGCGCCCTATCAGCGTAAGCGTTAATGGAGGCAAAGTGTTGATGATCAAAGCTATCAATACAGATTCCGCAAGCGGTAGCATCTGTTATGTGTCCGACACCAATTTGACGGTTCTGCAATAAGAAACGATGAGGAACATGCAGGGAAAAGGTATTCAAAAGAAGGCGTTTAAAACTATAGTATCAAATGTGCTGTAAGCGCGCTTGAATACCAATACGATTCCTGTTTGTACAGGGCTTTATGGTATAGCCAATACCATTCAGGCACCTATTTTAACCGCTGTTTAGAGTGCTTTACAAATCTGCAGTGTTTTTCTCTTTACCCCAAGGGGTAGTAGAGAAAAATGCCTGCAGAGATTCACAAACAAATTCTTGACTATCAAGGTGGCGACGCTAACGCTGCCTTAGAACTTGTCGAAAAGTTCAAACCGCTCATAAAGCGGTATGCATTCTTCCTGCACAGGGAGGACAGCTTTGAAGACTTGTAATGCTTTTTGCTCTCAATGTTGAAAACATGGGATACGAGCCGCTTGTCTTCAACGGATGATGCCACCGTCACTCGTTACATAGCCAATTCGGTGAAAAACGAATATATAGCGCTATCAAAACAAAAGGCAAAAGAACGGGGTACTTCTTACCTGGAAGATGCTACGCTTCCACAAGCCCTTGAGTATGCGCAGAAGACAAGTACATGTGACCAATATGACCAATTGACTCTTCAAGACTTGCATAAGGTTTTGAATGAGTACGAGTTTGCAATCGTTTATGCCATCTACTTTGAACAGCGATCCGTTGCCGAAGTTGCACGGCAAAAGCACAAAACCCGGCAAGCCATCAACCAAACCAAAATCAAAGCGCTTCAAAAAATCAAAGAGGCTTGGTGCAAAGACAAAAACACTGCAATATAACAGTTAAGATCAGCACAGAATCCGCCACATGGTTGACGTGATCAGCCGGAACCGATATAATTTTATTAGATTATTCGAGCAACTTTCTTTACAGCAAAACAAAAGAGCTTCTGAACAATTTCAAAAAGAATGCAAAGGAGAATGTAGATGAGAAGAAAACATAGTAGAATGATGGCAATCATATTATCCACAATTATTCTCGCTGGGTGTAGCAATTCTTCGCATTTGTCTGTCAGTCAAACACATTCATCGCCTTCTTCCACTGCTCAGCCGCGACCGACGGCCGAACCGCTCGCAGTCTCAGTTTCACCAGAGCGGAGCTGTTATCAGCAACTATACGACCAGCCGGACAATCCCAATTGGGCTCTCTATGCCGAAATAACAATCACCAACTATACAGATCAGCCTCTCACGATCGAAACAATCTTTTTGTATCCAAACCATCAGTTTTATGGCGAGGATGCATCGACGCCGGTCCTGTTGCCAGAGGATGCGATTGTAGCACTGCGGGAAACAGGGCTTTGGGAACTTCATGCGGATCAGATATCGTTAGACTCCTGCCCTGTACACGAAACCTGGCCATTCGGGGAAAATCAGCTGGAATTTCCTTTGGAGTTGGAAGCAGGACAATCACAAACCGGAAATATATATATTCCCGGCGGAACGGATATGACCACCGGCTTGCCGATGGCACCCTATACGCTGGATGTCAGAACGTCTATGGGAGATTTCAGCTATTACGGCATGGCCATTGCGCCCAGCGGAAATGGTTGGGGAACCTATAAAACGTCAGCCGGGCGCATAGAGAACATCCAGGCGGCCGAACATCTGGCCCGCTTTCTGGAAGACAGCCAGCTTTTGCTCTGGTTAGCGCCGTCCACCTTTGTTGCAATGGAAAGTAAAAGCACTCTTGCGGCAGACGACACCATCTACCACGCAGTTTCTGCAACCATACTGTATTTGACTGCGCAAAGCAAAATACAGCCGCTGGTCTACCAATCAGGCATCCCCTACTATTCGCAAGAGGTGTTTGAAAAAGTTCTATTGGAAATGTTTGGGCAGCATCTGGATTGCACAGGGCTGTTGCAGCCGGTGCAGATAGAAACACATGAGGAAGAAGCCATCCCGATCAAATATCCTTTGGCCGGCGCAGCCTATCGCGTCACGCTGCTTTCGCAGCAGGATTCCAGTTCCCTGTATGCGGGTACGCCGGAATCCGCCGCAGCGCCAAGCAGTGAAGCGACGGTATCCCTCACCTACTATCTGCCGTCCTCCGCGCAGGTCGGGGAAATTCTATTCATGCCGGGCGAGCGCCCGTACAGAATCAGCGTCCAGAGTAATGTGTCCTGGGAGTATCTGCCGTTTTGCTTTTTGGGAATTGAGCAAGAGACGTAGTGGTTGGCCAAGGCGCAGGGGTTGGTTTGCCTTAAAAGGTAGGCGGAACACCACCGGCTCACCGCAACATTTTACAAGATTCTACCCACACGTCTTTTTGGCTTCGCTGTTAACTTTGCTTTGCCATAGGCCGCCTAAATGTTCCGACAAAGTGGAGACGGATATCACAATGCAGACAAAGATGCGCCCTGTCGAAGCTTTGTGTCTTCGACAGGGCGCATCTTTGTTCATTGCATCTTAATGGCAGTACAGTACTCTATCGTGCGGGTTTGTCTTATAGCCATAGCATCGTTAGATATACCAACTTCGATAAGAGACTTTCATTTCATTGACCGCATAGGAATAAAGGGTAGATGCCATAGAATTTGAAACAGGCCCCAACTGAATAATCTGGCGCGAATTATCAGGATCGGCATAAAAGGCCGCATAGGTTACGCCGAGAGCCTTTGCTTTGTTCCAAATTGCCGATGCTTGAGAATTCAAAACCGGGCCGAGTTCAATTTTCTGCATGCTCCCGGATGTCTTGATGTTGTACTCGCCTTTTTCGTTTCGAATGCCAGAAAAGCCCACAGGATTATACGCGCCGGAATTGTTTACGTTGCGAGCCTGAAGGTGACAGTGGATATGCTCACCTTCAGCATTGCCAGTTTTGCCTGCAATAGCAAGCGGCGTACCCGTGGTGACAGTATCCCCGTCAGAAACAAGGTTTCTTGCATTATGTGCAAAGGTCAAATAGTGAATGGCGGTTCCATCGACAGTCTGCGGGGTACTCAGTTTAACGGTAACATAATAGCCCCATTCCCAAGTGGAATCACTATGGTCAGTAACGATTCGGGAGCGAGTCACCGTGCCGGAAATCGTTTTACCATTAAAGCTCGGCATGCGAATGACAAAACTATTCACGCCATCAATGTCCATACCATTATGGCGAGACCCACCAGACCGGGGATAGTCAAACACCCCATAATCACGATAAATGCGATTAATACCTTCAAAAAGCATAAATTTACCTTCTTTCGTTTTTTGCCAATTGGCTGAATTTGAACGTTCACTATATACAGAGAACGTTTACAGCGAATTGTAAATCTCAATTCAAAAAATTAGAAACACCAATCAAAGAGCAAAAATAGTTGTGTGTCTGGTGCACTGTGTTATGAATCCAGCTATACTGTATATAAATAGTGGACGTTTACATTTATTGAACTTGATTCTCTTTAAATAATAGATCAAATAACAGAAGTTTTGTGAGAAAAGGAATTTAAAATCATGCAAGTAAACACTGTGGAAAAACTGGCGAGTGTCGGTGCGTTCGGGCTGTGGGCTGCCCTGCACGGTTGGCTGGGGTGGCTGGCGGTTTTGTATGCAATTTGTATGCTGCTGGATTGTGTGACAGGCACCGCGCTGGCCGTTAAGGAGAAAACATGGAATTCCAGCAAGGCGCGGAAAGGGCTATGGCACAAGGGTGGCAGCACCATTATGATTTGTGTAAGTGTTCTGACCGATATCTTTTTGGGTTTGGTGATCAACCATGTGCTTGGCCTGCAACTGCCGTTTGATTACGATATGTTGTTGACGCCCGTCGTTTTGACCTGGTACATTGCCACGGAGCTGGGCAGCATTCTGGAAAACGCCGCCGAGATGGGCGCGCCCGTCCCACCGGTTTTAAGGGAAGTGCTGGAGAAAGTACACAAGGCATCTGACCGCAAAGACACGACGGCAAGCGCCGGACATCAAGACGAATGAACCTCAAAATGCAGATGCGGCCCCGTCGCGCGGCCGGTGTGGCCGACGTAGGCAATGACCTGCCCGGCTTTGACCTGCTGGCCTGCGGTGACGCAGATGCTCGAGCAGTGCGCGTACAGTGTCGTCAATCCACCGCCGTGGTCGAGCTTGACGTGGTAGCCATAACTGCCGCCCCAACTGTCGAGGGCGTTGGCGATAGTGACGGTGCCGTCGGCAGCCGCCAGGATCGGGGTGCCTTCGGGCACAGCGATGTCGGTGCCGCTGTGGTAGCTGGTTTCGCCAGTGATCGGGTCGGTGCGGTAGCCCTGCGGCGAGGTGATCGTGCCCGCCACCGGCAGCGGCCATTGCAGCGCGCCGCCACCCAGCGTGGTGTCGGAGCCGGGCGTTAGGATCTCGCCACCCAGTTCCCCCATACCTTACTGAAAGTTTCCGATATATGCGGCCTTACCGGCGAAATCGGCTTCCATGACACGG
>OLOR01003708.1_pt1 | contig 10465 bp, 9 predicted proteins | sample 1672521 | NCBI WGS metagenome assembly OLOR01 (sample SAMEA3136695, study PRJEB25190) | human gut metagenome | biome: human gut; feature: human-associated habitat; material: faeces | place: Austria | collected 2013
TATTACATTTTAAGATTACAGCAGATTAGATTCCTAATGCTGTTCTCTTCTCTTCAATTCTTTCGATCATCAGATCAACTAATTTCTCAATATCTGTTTCTACTGTGTAAGCTGCGCCTGTCCATTTTCTTGTTCCTTCTGTAAGAAGTTCGCACATCTCTGAAGAACCGGAAACGTATGGATCAACACCAAGGAATGTATCAATACCAGTAGCTACTACGTAGTTACCGATAGATACAGCTTTTTCAGACATCCACTCAGGAGCACATCCAACTACCGGAAGCTGGTTGATCTGAAGTCCTGAATCTTTTGCAAGTTCAGCAGCCAGAAGCATCATACGAGAAATATCTACGCATGATCCCATATGTAATACAGGCGGGATATCAGCCAGTTCACATACACGTTTCAGACCTGCACCGCAGAGTTCTCTTGCGGATTTGTCCATCAGACCAGCCTTTGCAGCTGCCTGTGCGGAACATCCGGAAGCGATGATAACGATATCGTTTGCGATACATTTCTTCATCAGTTCGATATGTGCATAGTCAGGACGGATTTTCGGGTTGTTACATCCAACCATAGCAACAGCACCACGGATAACACCGGAAGTGATACACTCAAGTAATGGTTTTGTTGTTCCTGTTACATCAACCTGAGAGTTTGTAACACCATCAAGAACTTTTACAATTGCTTCCAGAGAGTAACCAACGGTAGCTTTCTGTTTCAGCTGCGGGATATGTACAAGTTCTGGTTTTCTGTTCTTGAAGTTATCGATAGCCATCTTAACGATTGCTTTTGCATTTTCTCCTGCTGTCTCAGCGTTGAATCTGATAAATTCAGAATCCGGCATCTGAGCGATCGGAGAAGTTGTAACAAATTTAGTATGGAAGCATTTGCTCAGAGGTCCTAATGCAGGGAAGATACACTGAACATCAACTACGATTGCTTCGCAGGCGCCTGTCAGAACAACGTTTTCCTGCTGCAGGAAGTTACCTGCCATTGGAATACCACGACGCATTGCTACTTCGTTTGAAGTACAGCATACACCGGAAACAGTGATTCCTTTTGCTCCTACGGATTTTGCATAATCGATCATTTCTTTGCTGTCTGCATATTCACAGATCATTTCAGAAAGACTCGGGTCATGTCCGTGTACAACGATGTTTACGTTTTCTTCAACCATAACACCAAGGTTTGCTTCTGTGTCGATCGGCTTCGGAGTTCCGAAAAGTACGTCAGAGAACTCTGTTCCCATCATGGAACCGCCCCATCCATCTGCAAGGCCGCAGCGGAGAGACTGTTTTACAAGTGCTTCCGGAAGAGAAGAACATCCCATATGAGTCATATGCAGAGAACTTGCAACTTCACGGTCGATCGCACGTGGTGCGATTTCATTTTCGATAAGTTTTTCTTTCTGTCCAGCCGGCATTCTGTCGAGGAATCTCTGGTATCCGAACGGTTTACCATATTCCATAAGGCCAAGTTCAGCCATCTCGTGAGCCAGATCATAAATGTCTTTTCCTTCTGTTTCTACGCCCCATTCTTTAGCGATGCGGAGCAGCTTTTCAGGATCTTTTACCTGATAGTTTCCGCCTTCTTTTGCGCAGTACAGTGTGTGGCAGATTTCACGACCGTGATCAGAGTGAGTAGCTGCACCACCAGCTGTGAATTTCAGGAAGTTTCTTCCTACGATACCGTGTGCATCGCATCCGCAAACTCCTCTTGGAGCCTTAGGTGTAATACGACATGGTCCCATAGCACAGATTCGGCAACAGATACCCTGCTCACCGAACTTACAGTGTGGAGTCTGATTCTTTACTCGAAACTGCCATGCGTCCGCGCCTACCTTCGCGCCTGTCTCTAACAGTCTTTCGGTAGCAGCTTCAAATTCTTCCACTGTAGTTAATTTGAATTCACTCATTATAGACCTCCTTTAATTTGTACATGAATGAGTTCATGTATTTATAGTGTTTTCTATATAATAACCCTCGAGACAGAACCCATCCCCGCCCATGGGTTATTTTCGTATTAAAAAATTTGCCTTTTCGGCACAAATACCCTTGCTATCTTCAAAAGGTAGCAAGGGTCCTTTTTAAAGATTTAATTTTTTTACAATTTCTTTCAGTGCAACCTTAACCGGATTATCCTCCGGCAGAGCTGCTGTCGGACGGCCTTCGCAGTCATACTCATAAACAGTTTCATCCTGCGGTACCACACCGAGAAGATGAAGTCCCTGTTTTTCTATTTCTTCTTTGATTCCGTCGTTCAGTTCACCTTTCGGTGCACGGTTAACGATCAGACCGACTGTTTCCGGATGCATATTACATTCATCGATCAGCTTTGCAATTCTGCCAACTGCCTGAATTCCTCTTCTGGAGCAGTCACTGACAAGGATTGCCGTCTGCATGGACGGAAGAACGCCTCTGCTGATATGTTCCATACCAGCCTCATTGTCTACCACAATATAAGGATAATGATTCTGATATTTTGCAAGCTGTGCCTGAAGAAGACCATTGACGTAGCAATAGCAGCCTTTTCCCTGTGTTCTGCCCATAACCAGCAGATCAAAATCATCTTCTTCTGTCAAAGCATCTTCAAAACGCATCTCCGCATAATCTGCCTTGGACATTCCCTTAGGAATCGGACTTTCTTTGACAAGTTCTGCCTGTGCGATTTCTTCTCTTACGTCGCCGAGAGTGGTCTCAACCTCAACTCCGAGGACTTCATTAAGATTAGAGTTTGCATCTGCATCCACTGCAAGGATTGGTCCTTTGCCCTGTTCGCAGAGATACTGGATCAGCATTCCGCATAAAGTAGTTTTACCAACGCCGCCTTTTCCGGCGACAGCAATTACGTGTGCCATAATAATAGAGTGCCTCCTACTCTAATTCCGCATTTATGAAATTTATAAATCCGCAATTTAGTAATTCTGATTTGAAAAAATTATTCACAGCTGAGTTTTACAATGCTGTTTGCCAGGTCTACCATAAGAATACGTCCTTCGACTACCCTCTCATCTCCCATAATATCTCTGAGCACAAGTTTATTTCCATCTACATCGATTCTGGATACATTTTTGAATATCACAGAATCATCACTTTCTTTATATACTGTTGCAAGACACATAATTTTGCCTCCTAGTTATGTCATTTGAAATCTGGTATATCATTTCATTTCTTCTTTTACCAAAGTAAGTGCCAGTCCAAGGCGCATATTTCCCTTCTGGAAATCAGCCACTGCTTCTTTGATCGTTTTTGCCGAATTATCAAGTCCCATTTTCTGAAGATTGTCAGCCATCTGATCAAGTTCGGCTGCATGGTGTTCATTGTGCTGCAGCATATAGGTGAGCAGTGCAATCGTTTCTTTCTTGCAGTCACCGCCTTCGCATGATCCACAGTCTCCATGAGAATGTGTATGATCTCCGTCGCCATGTGTATGAGCATGTGTATGTGTCACGCCATCTGCGTGTGTGTGTTCATGTGAATGTTCCGGTGTATGTTCATGTCCATGCTGGACAAGATTTCCGTTCTCATCCTTAATAAGATGCATATAAAGCTCCTTTCTCCGGTTCTACCTCCGGGGCACCTGAAAACAGGCGCACTTATGACAAGAATTTATCAATTAAATCTATTATACATCTTTTGTTTCGGTTTATCAAGGATATAATAAGAAAAAATAGACAAAAGGGTTCGAGATTTCTTCCTGTTTTTTTATACTTTTTCATGGTAAAGTGCACTTCTCCAGTTTTCTATGCTGTTAGATAAATAACGCATTTGTTTTTTAATTAACAAGCTGTGTATTTCCTTTTTTGCCTCTCTTGTATTATTTTTTTAACAAATTTGATTTTCTTCTTTCACAATTATATGGTATAATAAACAAAAATTGTGAGTTTACAGGCAAGGAGGATTCATTTTGACAACTTCCGTATTTTTAAACAACGACAGAACCATGCCTCTTCTGGGCCTTGGCCTTTATAAAACAACTGACGCAGTCGAAGCCGAAGATGCGATTGCCGCCGCTGTACAGAATGGATATCGCCTTTTGGATACCGCTTCTGCATATAAGAACGAAGAATTCGTCGGATGTGGAATTGCCAAATGCGGTGTTCCAAGAAAAGATCTTTTTATCACAACCAAGATCTGGAACAACGCTCAGCGTCTTGGTGATGTAGAAGGAGCTTTTCAGCGCAGTCTGGATCGTCTCGGTCTTGATTATATCGATCTGTATCTGATTCACTGGCCGGTACCTGGCTGCTTTCTGAACACCTGGAAAGATATGGAAAAGATTCTTGAATCAGGACGAGCTTTATCTATTGGTGTCAGTAATTTTGAAATTCGCCATCTGGAAGAGCTCCGGAGAGTTTCCGGCATCGTACCCGCTGTCAACCAGATAGAATGTCATCCACTCTGTTATCCAAAAGAGCTTATTGAATACTGTCAGGCAAACGACATTCAGGTACAGGCATATGCTCCATTGGCCAGAGGCGCTTATTTGGACAATGATGTCTTATGTGTACTTGGCACCAAATATGCACACACGCCAGCACAGATAGGTCTTCGCTGGGCTGTACAGAAGGGAATCTCTGTCATTCCCAAATCCGTTCATCCAGAGCGTATTGCTTCTAATGCAAGGATTTTTGATTTTACGATCGATCAGGAGGATATGGATCTTCTGGATACTCTGAATCAGAATTACCACAGTTCATCTATTCCAGAAGATCTGAGAGATATTGTTTTTTAGATTTGCTTTTCAGCCAACAAAAACCGGCCGGTCCGTATGCAGACGGATCAGCCGGTTTTATATTTGTCTGATATTTTTTCGATTTCTTTAGTCTGTGCCATTCTACCACGGAAGCATCGGAGTCTCTACTTTTTTGTCACGGACCATCAGGTCTCGCACCGCATCCGCTGCTGGCTTATCTTCAAAAAGGACCTTGTTCACTTCCATAATAATCGGCATTTCCACATCGTATTTTTCCGCCAGACTCTTGGCCGCTTTCGCAGAGTAAACACCCTCTACTACCATTTTGACTTCATTCATCGCCTGCTGCATAGTATAGCCTTTGCCCATCAGGTAACCAGCCTTGCGGTTACGGCTGTGAACACTTGCACAGGTAACGATCAGATCCCCCATCCCGGACAATCCATAGAACGTCTCCATATGTGCGCCCATTTTTGTTCCCAGACGTGCAATTTCCGCAATTCCTCTGGTAATAAGAGCTGCTTTTGTATTATCACCATAGCCAAGTCCATCTGCTGTACCGGCAGCAAGAGCAATGACATTTTTCAGAGAACCACCCAGCTCTACGCCAAGTGTATCCGGTGTTGTATACACACGAAATACAGGGCTCATAAAAATCCCCTGAAGATATTCTGCTGTCTCTCTCTTCGGTCCGCTGATCACACAGGTCGTCGGAATCCCTCTTCCCACTTCCTCCGCATGGCTTGGTCCTGAAAGCACATAAACACCTGCTGCCGGAATCTCTTCGCTGATGATATCTGTCATGGTCATCAGAGTTTTTTCTTCAATTCCTTTTGCAACATTAACAATAATCTGCTCATCTTTTACATAAGGTGCCATTAATTCAGCTGTACCTCTGACATAAGGGGACGGCACAGCCAGAACAATCACCTCAGCCGTCTCCACGCAGTTCTTCACGTCTGCAGTAAGATCAATGTTTTCCGGAATATGAACCCCCGGAAGTTTGGAAGTAAGCTCTCTTGTTTGTTTCAGAGTATCTACTTCTTCCTGAAATCTGGACCAGAGACGCACTTCATGCCCATTATTATTCAAAAGAACGGAAAGTGCGGTTCCCCAGCTTCCGGCTCCCAACACACTGATTTTTGCCATATTACGCTACCTTTAACCTTTCTTTGTTTTTCCAAGGAAAACTTTGTTTTCTGTTCCATTTGCAAGGCGGACAATATTTGCCCTGTGTCTCCAGAAAGCCAGCACCGTCAGGAATCCCATTACTATGTACATTTCTGTCGTATGACTTCTGTCCATGCCATAGCCGCCCATCTCTCCACGCACGATCATTGCGATCAGTGCCACCAGATAACAGCTCAGAGAACATAAAGAAACATAATGTGTACCCAAAAATAATACAAAAAATACGATTGCACAGAGAACAAACAGTCTCCAGTCAAATGCGATCAGAAATCCTACCGATGCAGCAATCCCCTTGCCACCGCGGAATCCAAGCGTTACCGGAAAATTATGCCCAAGCACGCATCCCGCAACTGCATAAATAGAGAGCAGCGGCAGGATATCCGCACTTTTTTCTTTAAAGATCAGTCGTACCGCGACAATTGCAAACACGCATTTCAAGCAGTCTCCCAGAAGTGTCATTGCTCCGGCTTTTTTTCCAAAGGTACGCAGCGCATTCGTTGTGCCCGCATTTCCGCTTCCATGCTCACGGATATCTGTTTTGTGTATTTTTCCAATAATGTACGAAGTCTGAAACAGGCCAAAAACATAGCCTATCAGAATACAGATCAAACGTTCCAACATTTCACTCAGCTCTTTTCCCCGCGTTCACGGATAATAAATTTCAGAGAAGTTCCGCGGAATCCAAACGCATCGCGAACTTTATTCTCAATATATCTTGTATATGAAAAATGCATCAGTTCTTTGTCATTTACAAAGATCACAAATGTAGGCGGCTTAACCCCCACCTGTGTCATATAGAAAATCTTGAGACGTTTTCCTCTGTCTGACGGTGGCTGCTGCATAGCCACTGCCTCGGACAGAATCTCATTCAGTACACCTGTCTGGATACGAAGTGTCTGGTTTTCAATAACTGCATCAATGGTCTCAAAAAGTTTCGGAAGTCTCTGACCTGATTTTGCAGAAATAAATACAAGCTCCGCATAAGGCATGTATGCCAGCACTTCACGGATACGGTTGGTGTGTTTGTAGATGGTTTTATCATCCTTTTCAACTGCATCCCATTTATTGACAGCTATGATAACACCCTTGCCGCGCTCATGTGCGATTCCGGCGATCTTTGCATCCTGCTCGGTTACGCCTTCGGTTGCATCGATCACAACAACGACCACATCTGCCCGTTCAACTGCTGTTACGGTACGAATCACGCTGTAACGCTCAATCTCTTCTTTGATCTTACCTTTACGGCGAAGTCCTGCTGTGTCAATAAAAATGTATTCCCTGTCTTTCCATTTAACTTTGGCATCGACTGCATCTCTGGTAGTTCCTGCGATATCAGAAACAATCACTCGGTCTTCGCCCAGAAGTTTGTTGATCAGAGAAGATTTACCTACGTTTGGTTTACCAACCACTGCAACCTTCGGGATATCGTCATCTTCTTCTGCATCCAGATCTTCCGGGAATTCCTTAATGATCTCATCCAGCATATCACCGATACCGGTACGGTTGGCCGCAGAAATTGCTACCGGCTCTCCGATTCCAAGATTATAAAATTCATAGACGTCCATCATATATTTTTGAACGCTATCAACTTTATTTACAACAAGAACGACTGGTTTCTGGCTTCTGCGAAGCATATCTGCCACTTTTGCATCAGAATCAACAAGCCCCTGCTGCACGTCTGTGATAAACACAATGACATCCGCAGTATCGATCGCGATCTGTGCCTGTTCTCTCATCTGTGATAAAATAATATCTCCGCTGTCCGGCTCAATACCACCTGTATCGATCAGTGTGAAAGACTTATCCAGCCATGTCACATCTGCGTAGATTCTGTCACGGGTAACCCCCGGTGTATCTTTTACAATGGATATCATCTCACCTGCCAGCGCATTAAATAACGTGGATTTGCCTACATTAGGCCTTCCCACTATTGCAACTACTGGTTTGCTCATACATTTGTCTCCTTATCTGTTTTTTATGTTCAACCGGATCCAGCACTGCCGAAACAAGGTCCGCTCCGCCAGGATCCACTACTATGATTTCTTTTCCAAGTTTTTCGGAAAGTTCTGTTATTGTAATATCATCGAGAAATACATCTTCTCCGCTTCGAAGCATGTTACACGGAATCAGAAGCCTGTCTCCCAGTTTTCGTCCGGAAAGCTGTTCTATAAGATCCTGCCCTGTAATAAGTCCGGAAACAGTGATCTTCTCTCCAAAGAAGTTATTTTTGATTGCAATTACCTCTGATGTGATGTTCGGATATTTTTCCCTGATCACATCCATACATCCTGCTATATAAGGAGCTGCAAGTCTTCCTGTCGCAACGGTGACCGAAAGTTTCCTGTCATCTCCATCTCTTTCCGCAACTGCCTGCCGAACCTCTGCATCCAGAAGCCGCAGCATGCCCACACCGTTTTCCAGCTGCAGATAGCCGTCATAGCGATCTTCTTCCGGGAGTTCCTCCCCCGCCAGAATATACCATTCATCAGAGGCATGGATAAAGTGGATACCATATCTCTCATACATGATCTTCTGCCAGCGATGGATCTGTTCCAAAACCGCCTTCGCATCTTCTTTTGTAAAAGGTTCCAGTGGATAGAGTCCTTTGCGGAACTTCGTCAACCCTACCGGAACAACAGATACGCTCTGAAGTACCGGTGCATATTCAGACATTTTCTGAAGGCTGTATTCCAGTTCTTCTCCATCATTCACACCTTTGCACAGAACAATCTGCCCGTTCATGGTAATTCCCGCTTCATAAAGCTGATCTACCTTTTTCAGTGCATCTCCTGCAAAACGATTATGCAGCATTTTGCAGCGAAGCTGCGGATTCATTGCCTGAAAAGACACATTGATAGGCGAAAGGTGATATTTGATCACACGTTCAATATCTTCCTGACTCATATTCGTCAGTGTAACATAATTTCCCTGCAGAAAAGAAAGCCTGGAATCATCATCCTTGAAATACAGTGTTTCTCTCATGCCTGGCGGCATCTGATCGATAAAGCAGAACATACAGTGATTGCTACAGGAACGGTAATCATCCATCAGGCCATTCTCGAATTCGATTCCAAGATCTTCATCGTAATCCTTCTCAACTTCAAGTTCCCAGAGTTCACCATTGGCTTTTTCTATCAGAAGTTCTATATATTCATCATTCATGAGATAACGATAGTCAAAGACATCCTCCACCAGCTGGTGATTGATCTCTGCCAGTATATCTCCCGGTTCCAGTTCCAGTTCCTCACCGATACTTCCCGGAAGAACCCTGGAAATCACATGTTTCTTTTTCTTCATATAAATCCTTTCTAACCTTACCATATCTGTGTTTGCACCAAAGAGTGCAAAATACCCCAGATAACATTACTATAACAATTCTGTAGTGAAAAATCAATAAATTCCTTGACGGGATTTAGGGCAAATGTTATAAATGTATTAGAACTCAGTTTGAAAACTATACCTAGGAGGAATATTATGCCAAATATAGAGTTACTTGAAAAATCAACTCCTGTTGCGCCTGTTCGCATTGCAGCACTTGCAGGATGTCAGGATCTCGCCAATGAGGTTGACAAGAAACTTGTAAAATTCCGTAAAGAACTTGTTGCCAAAAAGAAACCAAGCCAGATTCCACAGGGTTACAGCCTTCCATCTTTTCTGGTTGATTCCGAGATCATCCGTTTTGGTACCGGTGAGGGCAAAGGTCACATCAAAGAATCTGTTCGTGGTGCCGACCTTTTTATTATGGTAGATATCACCAATTACAGCCTTACCTACAAAGTGTGCGGACACGAGAACCACATGTCCCCGGATAATCATTTTCAGGATCTGAAACGTATCATCTCTGCTGCAACAGGCAAAGCACATCGAATCAATGTTATCATGCCGTTTCTGTATGAAGGTCGTCAGCACCGTCGTACCAAACGTGAATCCATGGACTGCGCACTGATGCTTCAGGAATTAAGGGATATGGGTGTTTCCAACTTCATCACTTTTGATGCGCATGACCCACGTGTTCAGAACGCAATTCCTCTGAATGGTTTCGACAACTTCTTCCCGACCTATCAGTTCCTGAAAGCTCTGGTAAAAGAAGTCAAAGATTTCAAACTGGACAATGACCATCTGATGATCATCAGCCCAGATGAAGGTGCTATGTCAAGAGCCGTATACTTTTCCAATATTCTTGGCGTAGATATGGGTATGTTCTACAAACGCCGCGACTACTCCACTGTTGTCAACGGCAAAAACCCGATCGTTGCTCACGAATTCCTCGGTGATTCCGTAGAGGGCAAAGATGTTGTTATCATTGATGACATGATCGCATCCGGAGAAAGTATGCTGGATGTTGCCAAACAGATCAAGGAACGAAAAGCCAAACGAGTATTTATCTGTACTACTTATGGTCTTTTCACAGAGGGACTTGCCAAATTTGATGAATATTATGAGAAAGGTTGGATTGACAGAGTCATCACCACAAACCTGAACTACCGTCTTCCGGAGCTACTCACAAAAGAATATTATATTGAAGCAAACATGAGCAAATATCTTGCAAGTATCATCGATATCATCAACCATGATG
>OLOR01003710.1_pt1 | contig 10456 bp, 6 predicted proteins | sample 1672521 | NCBI WGS metagenome assembly OLOR01 (sample SAMEA3136695, study PRJEB25190) | human gut metagenome | biome: human gut; feature: human-associated habitat; material: faeces | place: Austria | collected 2013
TCTACTTTATCTTTTAAATCTGTATTTCCTTTTTTAAATGCTATAACCATTCCTTTTGATTCTTCACCTATTCCAATAGCATCAAATGTTTTAAAATCTTTGTCTTGATTTTGTATAATATAATTTCCAGAAATTTGACTCATATAAACTGCATCTATGTTTCCTGTTTCTAAATCCATAAGAGCTGTTAAATAATCTGTATATCCTATTACTTCATCTAACTCCTTACCATATTCAGATTCATTTAATCTCTTTTCTTGTACAGAACCACTCTGTACACCAATCTTTTTCCCTTTTAAATCATCTTGATTTGTATAACTTGAATCACCTTTTACAACAAACATTGATTTATCCTTAACATATGGATTGCTTAATGTCATTGCCTCATTTCTTTCTTCTGTATAACCAAACCCATTCCATATGCAATCAATATTTCCTGAATCCAATTCTTGTTCTTTAGCTGCCCAAGATATTGTTTGAACTTCTAATTTCATACCTAATTTATTACATACCTCTTGTGCTAAATCTATGTCAAAACCTACTAGTTCATTATTTTCGTTTCTGTACCCCATTGGTGGAAAACTATCATCCATTCCCAATACAAATGTATTATCTTCTTCTTGAGTATTTTTGTTAAATGAAATTGCCACTCCTATAATTGCAATTACTAATACAACTCCTACAATAATTAAAATTTTCTTATTCATATCATTTACCTCCATTTTTAATTTAATAAGGTTTACACCTTTATTTATTTTGAAGACCTTTTCGTTAAAATGTCGCGACCAATTTTAACAAGTACGAAAAAAAGACCTTAAAGATACATTTTTAGTACCTTTAAGGTCTTCTTAAACAATAAAGGCACAAGCAGTTAAAGCCTGTGCCTAATAGACACAAGCTTACCTGTGATGATGATTTAATCCTTTATTGTTTAATATATTTCTCATAAAAAGCTCTCCTTTTTTATTGTGTAATAGTATATAATGTTTTTTTAGCTCAGTCAATACCTTTTAATTATTTTTGTAAATTCTTGGAACTCTCCCACCTATTTCGCATAATATTTCATAAGGTATTGTTTCTAAGTGTTTTGCTGTTTCTTCTATATGTTTATTATCTTTTAAAATTTCTACTTCATCATATAAATGTACTTTTTCATCAATTTCTACAAATAGCATATCCATACAAACACTTCCTACAATTTTGTATTTGTTATTATTTATATAAACATATCTTCCTGTATTTTTTCTAATTATTCCATCTGCATATCCCACAGGAATTGTTGCCATCTTTGTAACATGATCTGTAGTGTAGGTTCCACCGTAGCTTACCTGAACCCCAGGCTCCACATCCTTCACGTAGGAAACATGACTCTTCAGTGACATTACAGGTTTCAGCATTACGATGTCTTTTTCCACTTCCTCAGAGGGATAAATTCCATAAATGGTAATTCCTGCACGGACAATGTTCAGGTTGGCTTCCGGTACACGGATTATTCCGGCACTATTGGAACAATGATGCAGTGGAATATGGATTCCATTTTTTTCCAGAAGATCCGCAAAATCAAGATATCGTTTCAGCTGAACCATTGCCGGGGTGCGGTCGTATTCATCTGCTCTTGCAAAGTGAGTGAATAAACCTTCAATTTCCACATTGGGAAGAGCTGCAATTCTGCGGATTTCCTCCAGACTCTCTTCGCTGTCCTTAAATCCGATCCTGGTCATGCCGGTATCCGCAGCCAGATGGATCAGACCTTTTTTGCCCGCTGCTTCAGCAGCTTTGTTAAACTTTCTGGCTGTCTCATAATCACAGACGGCCATGCGCACATCATTTTCGGCAAGTTCCTTATAATATTCTTCAAATACCAGTCCCAGGATCAGAATCGGTCTTGTGATCCCGGCTCTTCGAAGCTGTAATGCCTCCTGGGCTGTAGCTGCAGCAAATCCCCATATATAATCAAATTCCTCAAGCATTCTCGCAATAGGTACTGCACCGTGACCATATGCGTCTGCTTTGATTACTGCAATGATCTTTGTTCCCTCTTTTATGTTCTTCTTCATCTGTTCAAAATTATATCTGATTGCATCAAGAGAAATCAATGCTTTGATTCTGCTGTATTTTTCCATAACATTTTCCTCGATTTTCTAAATTTATCAGAGCATGCCCCAAAAGGCGTTCTGCAAAATGTACGTCACAATTCTCATCCTTTACTTTGAACTTCTGCCAGTTTCAAAACTTCCGGCAGGGCTTCGATCATATCCTTCGCCGTCATGCCGTGAGATCCTTTTTTCTCTCTGGCAATATCACCGCAAAGACCGTGAATATACACTGCCATGGCAGCTTTATAGGAAAGTTCCTGTTCTTCCTCACAGCTTAAATACATGCAGAGAACAGCTGCGATAATACCGGAAAGTACATCTCCGCTTCCTGCTGTGGCCATTCCCGAATTACCAGAAAGATTCAGATACAGCTTTTCATTCCGGTCAGTCACTACTGTACATGCGTCTTTCAGTACCAGAACACCGCCACTTTTCTCTGCATACTGATATGCACGGGCTACAGGGTCTTCCTTTAGTTCTGATACATCCAAGCCGCAAAGACGGCTCATCTCGCCCATGTGGGGTGTGAGAATGGTCTGTTCCCCTATGAATTTCATCCATTGTGGATGCATTGCCAGAATATTCAGACCATCTGCATCCAGTATAACAGGCTTTCCTGCTTTTGATCCGTTTTCCAGGAACCAAAGCATTCTTTCCTTTCCTGAGCCTTCTGTTCCAAGCCCTGGACCGATCACCAGCACATCACACCAGTTTAAATTTTTCCTATTGGCTTCCTCATCAAATTCGCTGGTCAGCATTGCCTCAGGCAAAAGGCTCTGTAAAGGAATCCGGTTCTCTTCCACAGTCTGGATCTTCACCATCCCGGCACCTCCATGAAGTGCTGCACTGGCACTCAGGCAGGCTGCTCCGCACATTCCCTTCGAACCCGCTACAAGAAGGACCTTGCCAAATGTTCCTTTATTTCCCCATGGTTTTCTTGCCGGAAGAGTTTTCACGTCAGATTTTTCTATATACCAGGCAGCCTTGCTTGCAAGCTCACTGCCATCACGGTCTCGGTCATAAATTCCAATATCCGCCACCACAGTTCTTCCAGCATAAGCTCTTCCCGGATACAGACAAAGTCCACGTTTTTTATATGCAAATGTTACGGTAAGATCTGCCTCAAAAGCAGTTCCAAGAACAGCTCCCGTATCTCCATGAATGCCAGACGGAATATCCACCGCTGCTTTATACGCAGGAGCTTCATTCATATGGTCAATTATCTCTTTGTAATTCCCGGTAATCTCCCTGGAGAGTCCAACGCCGAAAATTCCGTCTACTATAACAGTATATTCATCCCATACAGGGTTATTCATTACCGGTACCTGGTAGCTCATGGCAATATCCCACTGATGTCGGGTTTCTTCTGTCATTTTATCCGGATTTCCTGCAAGATAAATCTCAGAACGAATTCCCGCCAGATGCAGAAGTCTTGCAATGGCAATGCCGTCACCTCCGTTATTGCCAGATCCGCAGACGGTCAGAATCCGTTCTTTTTTCAAATTACCAGAACCGTTTTTCTTTTCCAGATATTTCCGGATCTCTTCTGCTGTGGCAAGTGCCGCCCTCTCCATGAGAACCAGGGAGGGAACATGCATATTATGAATAGTGCCATGGTCAAGCAGCTTCATCTGACTGCAGGTTACAACTTTTTTCATAAGGCCACTCCTAATGCAAAACTGCCGCCCGGTCTCCTGTAAATCCTTCAGTGAGACAAGCAGCAGTCCTCTTTGACTTTTATTCTTTGTTTTCTTTATGTTCGTTACGATACTGGCTTAAGTTGTAAGACAGTGCCATCAGACTCTCGGACAGATGAACGTTCTCTACGATCACATCCTCCGGGGCGTCAAGATCTGTATGGGCAAAATTCCAGATTGCCTTGATTCCATTGTCAATAAGAACCTTCGCCATCTCCTTGGCCTTATTCTTCGGCAGGGTCAGAATGGCAATCTCCACCTGATTCTCCCTGATAAATTCCGGGAGACTGCTAACCATCTGGATCTCAATCCCGCGAACGGAAATCCCCTCCAAAACCGGGTTTACGTCAAAAATCCCTACCAGGCGGAAGCCACGTTTTTCGAAGTCTCCATAATTGGCAAGTGCCTGTCCCAGATTACCTGCACCCAGGATGATCATGGGATGAATGGTGTCCAGTCCCAGTATTTTACCAATTTCTGTATAAAGATATTCTACATTATATCCATATCCCTGCTGTCCAAAACCGCCGAAATTATTTAAATCCTGTCGGATCTGCGAAGCAGTCACATGCATTTTTTTACTCAAGTCGTTGGAAGATATACGTTCCACCTTCTCTTCCATCAGCTCCCCCAGATAGCGATAATATCTTGGCAATCTCTTAATTACCGCCTTTGAGATCTCTTTTGCATCCAAAATGTTCCCCTCCTTGTTTCCGCTGCCTGTAATTTTCCGCTAAAAACGCATCGCGGAACATTACCTGTAATCGGCAGCCCGCGTAACACTATGTCAATTATACCGAAATGTTATTTTCTTGTCAATTAAAGTTGTGCAGAATTACAAATTTTTGCAATTTTTTTTGTGATTTGACAATTATTCTTTCAAAAAATAAATTTTTCAAGTATAATATACTATTGAACATTCTAATAATGCTGTTTCTGTGTATACAGAACCGCCTTTTTAAGGAGGAACTTATGATTTTATCATGTCAGAGCATCTGCAAATCTTTTGGGGAAAAGGTGATCCTGCAGGATGCTTCTTTTCACATAGAAGAACGGGAAAAGGCCGCTCTCATCGGCAATAACGGTGCGGGGAAAACGACTCTTCTTCGTATTATCATGGAGGAGATTTCCGCGGATTCCGGTCAGGTGGTCATTGCCAAGGATAAGAAGATCGGTTATCTGGCCCAGTACCAGGATATCCACGGTCATCACACCATTTACGAAGAACTGATGACCACCAAGCAGTACATTTTGGATATGGAGGACAAGATCCGTTCTCTGGAACAGGAAATGAAATACGTAGCAGGCGACAAACTTGAGAGCCTGATGAACAGCTATACCCGCTTGACGCACCAGTTTGAGCTGGAAAACGGCTACGCTTATAAAAGTGAAATCGTAGGCGTCTTAAAAGGTCTTGGATTTGAAGAAGAAGACTACGGCAAACAGATTGAGAACCTTTCCGGAGGTCAAAAAACCCGGGTTGCACTTGGCAAGCTTCTGATTTCCAAACCGGATATTCTCCTTCTGGACGAGCCTACCAACCATCTGGATATGGAGAGCATCGCATGGCTTGAGACCTATCTTCTCAACTACCCGGGTGCTGTATTTATCGTTTCCCATGACCGTTATTTTCTGGACAAGGTAGTTACCAAGATTGTGGAGATCGAGGCTGCCCAGATGAGAATGTACGAAGGCAACTATTCCGCTTATGCCCTGAAAAAAGCGCAGCTGCGTGACGCCCAGTACAAGGCTTACCTGAACCAGCAAAGAGAGATCAAACATCAGGAGGCTGTTATCACCAAGCTCCGCTCCTTTAACCGTGAGAAATCCATTAAGCGTGCTGAGAGCCGTGTAAAAATGCTGGACAAGATCCAGCGCATTGAGAAACCAATTGAAATTGATAACCAGATGCGTATTTCCCTGGAACCACGTTTTATCAGTGGAAATGATGTACTTACTGTAGAAGGACTTTCCAAGGCTTTCCCGGGACAGACCTTATTTACCGATATTAATTTTGAGATCAAGCGCGGAGAGCGTGTGGCTCTGATTGGAAACAATGGCACTGGCAAGACTACAATTCTGAAAATTCTCAATGGAATCGTAGCAGCTGACGCCGGACGGTTTGCCCTTGGCTCCAAGGTTCAGATCGGTTATTATGACCAGGAGCATCATGTTCTGCATATGGAGAAAACTATTTTCCAGGAGATATCAGACACGTATCCGACTCTCACTGAGACTGAAATTCGCAATATGCTGGCTGCTTTTCTTTTCACAGGAGATGATGTGTTTAAGCTGATTTCCTCTCTCTCCGGTGGTGAACGCGGCCGTGTTTCCCTGGCGAAGCTGATGCTCTCAGAAGCCAACTTCCTGATACTGGATGAGCCTACCAACCATCTGGATATTGCATCCAAGGAGATTCTGGAGGAAGCACTGAACAGCTACACAGGAACTGTCCTCTACGTTTCCCATGACCGTTATTTTATTAACCAGACTGCTACCCGCATTATGGATCTGACCAACCAGGCCATTGTCAATTATATCGGTGATTATGATTACTATCTGGAAAAGAAGGATGAGATGACCCGGATTTATGCTCCTGCTCAGGAGACCGCAGCTCAGGAAGTTAAGGAAAACGTTTCTGAAACCAAACTCACCTGGCAGCAGCAGAAAGAGGAACAGGCTCTGAAGAGAAAACGAGAAAATGAGCTGAAGAAAGTGGAAGCACGGATTGAAGAGCTGGAAGCAAGGGATAAAGAAATTGATGAAACCATGGTTCTACCAGATATCTGTACGAATGTGGCAGAATGCACGAAGCTCAGCCGGGAAAAAGCTGCTATAGCAGAAGAACTGGAAGGGCTTTATGAAAAATGGGAGGAGCTGGCATAAAATACCAGTAACCTGTTCTTTTAAGCCTTACATTTCATATTTATTTCAAAAACAGGAACAAATTTCGAATATAAATATCCGAAACCGTTCCTGTTTCTTTTTTATAACAATATTAACATTTTTACTTCAAACAACTTTTAAAAGCTGTCTGTTTTATTACATGGCCTCAAGCTTCTCTCTGATTGCAAGAATAAACTCGCGGCTGTTAAGGACTTTTACATCCTTTAAGGAAGTAATCAGTGCCAGGTCTTTGGTCATCTGTCCGCCTTCGATGGTGGAAAGGGTTGCTTTCTCCAGCTTATCTGCGAACTCTATAAGCTCCTGATTCTGATCCAGCTCACCCCTTTTTCGCAGAGCACCGGTCCAGGCGAAGATTGTTGCTACAGAGTTGGTGGAGGTCTCCTCTCCTTTCAGATGACGATAGTAATGTCTCTGTACAGTTCCGTGAGCTGCCTCATACTCATAATATCCATCTGGAGAAACCAGTACAGAAGTCATCATTGCCAGAGAACCAAATGCAGAGGAAATCATGTCACTCATAACATCTCCGTCATAGTTCTTACAGCCCCAGATAAATCCGCCTTCTGCTTTCATTACGCGGGCTACTACATCATCAATCAGACTATAGAAGAACGTAATGTCTGCTGCCTCAAATTTATCCTTAAACTCAGCTTCATAAATATTATGGAATATTTCTTTAAATTTGCCATCGTATGTTTTGGAAATGGTATCCTTGCCTCCAAACCACAGATCCTGTTTGGTATCTAAGGCATAATTAAAGCAGCATCTTGCAAAGCTGGTAATGGATTTGTCCAGGTTGTGAACACCCTGGATCACGCCAGGTGTGTCAAAGTGATGGATCAGCTCCGTTCTCTCCTCGCCGTCTTCTCCTTTGAATACCAGCATAGCATCTCCTGGTTTGTCAATGTACATCTCGGCATTCTTATATACATCACCGTAAGCATGACGGGCAATGGTGATAGGTTTCTTCCAGTTCTTCACACATGGCTCGATTCCCTTTACCACAATGGGAGCACGAAAAACAGTTCCATCCAGGATTGCACGAATAGTTCCGTTAGGGCTTTTGTACATTTTTTTCAGATTATACTCAGACATTCTGGCTTTATTCGGGGTAATGGTGGCACATTTAACAGCAACTCCGTATTTCTTGGTGGCTTCCGCTGCATCTATGGTTACCTGGTCATCAGTCTCATTTCTGTATTCCAGTCCAAGATCATAGTATTCTGTCTTCAGATCAACAAAAGGAAGAAGAAGCTCATCCTTGATCAACTGCCACAGAATTCTGGTCATCTCGTCCCCATCCATCTCAACAAGAGGGGTCTGCATTTGAATTTTACCCATTATTACCTCCTAGTATATGTTTTGTGGTAACTGTGAACTATGTCCACAGCAACCCTATTTTAACGTAATTCCAAGTCTCTGGCAAGTCTCTGCTACAATTGCTTCCAGTTCTGCATCGCAAAGCACAGTAACACGGCCATCCTCATACTGCTGGTCAACCCAGGACTTGATCATCTTTACAAGCTCACTGTTCTTATCAACCTTCTGGTCACCCTTCAGTCGATAATGGCTGTCGATCCAGTGTGCGATTCCGGCAGCTCCGGAAGTATTGGAAACGGCAACCTCAACCGGGCGGTTCAGGAATTTCTCGGTATCAAATACGTTATAGATTTCCTCATTTTTCAGAAGTCCGTCGGCGTGGATACCAGCTCTTGTTACATTGAAGTTCTTTCCAACGAAAGGAGTTCTTTCCGGTATGTGGTAGCCAATCTCTTTCTCATAGTACTCAGCAAGCTCTGTGATAACAGTTGTATCCATACCTCCAAGGTTTCCGCGAAGCTGTGCATATTCAAATACCATTGCCTCAAGAGGTGTATTTCCGGTACGCTCTCCGATACCAAACAAAGAAGTATTAACACCACACGCACCATACAGCCATGCTGTTGTGGAGTTGCTGACTGCCTTATAGAAGTCGTTATGTCCATGCCACTCGATCAGTTCAGAAGGAACGCCTGCATGAACCATAATACCATAAATAATACCAGGTACAGAACGAGGGATCACGGCACCAGGATAGTTAACACCGTAGCCCATGGTATCACAGCAGCGAACCTTGACCGGAATGCCGTACTGCTGGCGAAGCTTCATCAGCTCAAGGCAGAATGGGATAACATAGCCATAAATATCAGCTCGTGTAATGTCTTCAAGATGGCAACGGACAGAAACACCGATTTCCAGACATTCTTTTACAATGCTTAAATAATGCTCCATCGCCTGTTTACGTGTCATTTTCATCTTATAAAAAATATGATAATCGGAACAGCTTACCAGGATACCGGTCTCTCTCATACCCATATCACGGACAAGCTGGAAGTCCTTCTTATTTGCACGGATCCAGCTGGTAACCTCAGGGAACTCATAGCCTCTCTCCATACATTTCTCAACAGCATCACGGTCTTTCTTACTGTAAAGGAAAAATTCAGAAGCACGGATTCTTCCTTCCGGTCCGCCCAGCTTATGAAGGTAATCATAAATCCTTACGATCTGTTCAGTGCTGTATGGTGCTCTGGACTGCTGGCCATCACGAAATGTCGTGTCGGTGATCCAGATATCATCTGGCATATGATGTGGAACAACTCGGTCGTTGAATGCAATTTTCGGTACTTCAGAATATGGAAAAAGATTTCGGAATACATTGGGAGTTGTAACATCCACAAGCGGATACATATGCTCCTCTAACTGAAGCAGGTTTGTGTGGCGATTCATAGAAACACGTCTGTTTTCCATAGATATTTCCTCCTCATCTTTTGGAACTCTTGCTGTCCATTTTACTCACTTAAAGCGACTTCGTCAAGTGCTTTTATACTGTAAAGTGATAATTCTTTATCAAAGTTTGTGTATTCTTTTTCGTACATTTCTTCAAATCACTTAAGCAGAAATCCTTTTCACACAATTGGCTGCTTTTACATTTTCAGAAACTTTCTGCGGTTAAATTTCCCCCACCCTTGCAGGTTTTGAGGCAATCCCATATCATCTGCACTATTCATCAGCATAGTTTTGATATCCGTATTGGTAAGTGCAGGATTTTTTTCCAAAGCACAGGCAATAGCACCTGTCACCAGAGGCGTAGACATAGAGGTGCCGCTTTTCACACCATAGGAATAAGGTTTTCCAGGCACGCAGGACATAATTTTATTTCCAGGTGCCACAATATCCGGCTTGCACACGCATTCCGCCGTTGGTCCTCTCCCTGAAATAGCACTGCGCCCTTCCAACAAATCGCTGGAGCCCACTGTGATCACTTTTTTGCTGCTTCCCGGAGCTGTGATACTGCCCGGCCTTGGTCCCTGGTTTCCGGCAGCTGTGACCACTACCACTCCTTCATCCCACAGCTGCTCCACACTTTCCAGAAGCCTGGCATGGTTTCTTTTTGAGTTACAGGTAGTTCCCACAGAAATATTTACCACCCGGATCCTGTACTGCTGCCTGTATTCCCGAATCCACCGAAGAGCCCGAAGCACATCATCCTGACTTCCATTTCCATAACGGTCAAGCACTTTCAGAGCAATGATTCCGCAGCCAGGTGCTGCGCCTCTGTATTTTCCCATGGAAGCAGTGCCATCTCCTGCCACCAGCCCGGCTACATGGGTGCCATGTCCATTATCGTCATAAGGCCGCCTTTTAAAAGCCAGGAAATCATAAAAAGCCCAGATCCTGCCAGTAAAATCTATATGCTCATAAATCCCGGTATCCAGA
>OLOR01003712.1_pt1 | contig 10454 bp, 7 predicted proteins | sample 1672521 | NCBI WGS metagenome assembly OLOR01 (sample SAMEA3136695, study PRJEB25190) | human gut metagenome | biome: human gut; feature: human-associated habitat; material: faeces | place: Austria | collected 2013
CCGATCTTATTTTAAGTACAACAGAGCTTTTAAATATCTCTAATCTTTTGAATGCTGCAGGCAGTGTCAAAGCTTACTTTCGAAAAAGTGTCAATGAGACAGACGAAACAGGGGATTCTTTAAATGATTATTATCAGAAGATTGAACCACTTTTTCCCTTAATGAATGAGATCCGTCGATGTATACTTGCCGAGGATGAGATTGCTGATGATGCAAGTGCCGGTCTGTCTAAAATCCGTCATTCGTTAAAACGAACAGGCGATAAGATCCATGAACAATTAAATGCGATCCTAAACAGCTCTGCACGTTCCATGCTGCAGGACAGTCTGATCACGATGCGTAACGGAAGATACTGTCTGCCGGTAAAAGCAGAATACCGTTCTTCTTTTCCTGGTATGCTGCATGACCAGTCCGCTACCGGTTCTACCCTCTTTATGGAACCGACATCGGTTGTTAAACTAAACAACGAGATCCGTGAATTAGAATTAAAAGAACAAGAGGAGATTGAAAAGATCCTTGCTGATCTGAGCAATCAGGCTGCAGAACAGACCTTTTTTATTGAACAGAATTTTCAGGTTCTTTCAAAACTTGACTTCATTTTTGCCAAAGCATCTCTTTCGAGAGAAATGAAAGCAACCGAGCCGAAATTTCCCAAGGGAGGCTATATAGAATTAAAAAAAGGACGGCATCCTTTAATCCCATATAAACAGGTTGTTCCGATTGACCTGCATCTTGGAAAAGATTTTTCTCTGCTCGTTGTAACCGGTCCGAATACCGGTGGTAAAACTGTTTCTTTAAAAACAGTCGGACTTCTTACTTTGATGGGACAGTCAGGACTTCATATTCCGGCATTTGATGGTTCGAGCTTACGCATTTTCAAAGAAGTATATGCGGATATCGGCGATGAACAGAGTATTGAACAGAATTTAAGTACATTTTCTTCGCATATGGTCAATACCGTATCAATCTTAAAACATGCTAATCAGGATAGTCTGGTACTTTTTGATGAATTAGGTGCCGGAACCGATCCGGTAGAAGGTGCTGCTTTAGCAACTTCAATCCTGTCCGATCTGCACAGCCGTGGTTCAATCGTTATGGCAACGACACATTACAGTGAGTTAAAGCTTTATGCTTTACAGACTCCGGATGTTGAAAATGCCTGCTGCGAGTTTGATGTAACCACATTGCGTCCAACCTACCGTCTCTTGATCGGTGTACCGGGTAAAAGTAATGCTTTTGCGATTTCAAGCAAACTTGGTCTGTCTGATACGATCATACAGGATGCCAAAGCAAGGATCACTTCTGATGCACAGGCATTTGAAGATGTGATCAGTGACCTTGAAAAGACAAGGGTCGAATTAGAGAAGGAACATCAAAGCGTATCTCAAAACCGCAAAGAAATTTCCGAGCTAAAAAAACAGCTTCGACAGAAAACAGAAAAGATCGATTCTTCTAAAGAAAAGATTTTGGCAAATGCAAATGAGGAGGCTGCACGTATCTTAGCCGACGCTAAAGAATACGCAGATTCTACGATCCGGAAATACACAAAATGGGCAAAAAGTGATAAACACATCCGCGAAATGGAAGCGGAACGTGCAAAGCTGCGCGAAGAGATCAACAAAAAAGACGCTAACAAAAAAATCGCTGCACCAAACAGAAATACAAAAAAAGTCAAAGCAAGTCAGTTAATGATCGGCTCTGACATCCGTATTCTTTCTTTGAATTCCGTCGGAACGGTCAGCACACTTCCAAACGAAAAAGGAGATCTTTTTGTACAGGCAGGACTGCTTCGAACCAAAGTAAATTTAAATGACATTGAACTGATCAAACAGGCACCTGTTAAGCCGGAACCGAAGAAAAAATCCGGTGGAGGCCACATCCGTATGGACAAGGCTGCCAGCATCCATCAGGAGATCAACCTGATCGGCATGACAGTCGATGAAGCAATGCCGGTCCTTGGCAAATACTTAGATGATGCCTATCTGGCTCACATGTCACAAGTCACGGTCATACACGGCCGCGGAACCGGAGCTTTACGAAAAGCAGTACACAATCATCTGAAGCGCACCAAATACATCAAATCATTCCGTCTGGGTGAATTCGGTGAAGGGGATATGGGCGTTACTATCGTAGAATTCAAATAAATACACTACAAAAAGGAGAATGAAAAAAATGGTAAACAAACAAAAAATACTGATTGTTGATGATGATGAAAATATTGCAGAGCTTATCAGCCTTTACCTTGCGAAAGAATGTTTTGATACTAAAATTGTAGGTGATGGTGAATCTGCTTTAGAAATGATTAAAACCTATCAGCCCAATATTATGTTACTCGACATCATGCTTCCGGGCATTGATGGCTATGAAGTATTGCGTGAAGTGCGCAAAAGCTCCAACCTTCCTATTATCATGCTCTCTGCCAAAGGAGAAGTCTTTGATAAGGTTCTCGGACTGGAACTGGGTGCTGATGATTATATTATGAAACCTTTTGATTCCAAAGAAATGGTTGCCCGTGTAAAAGCCGTATTACGTCGTTTCCAACCGACAATACAGGCAGCGAACACGCCTGAAGATACATTACCGGTTGAACAGGTAACGTATCCTGATCTGACAATCAATCTGACGGATTATTCTGTTCATTACAAAGGCGGAGTGGTAGAAATGCCACCAAAAGAATTGGAACTTTTCTATTTCCTTGCTTCTCATCCTAATCAGGTGTTTACACGCGAACAGCTTCTTGATCATATCTGGAGCTACGATTATATCGGTGATACCCGAACCGTGGATGTGCATATCAAGCGATTACGTGAAAAGTTCAAAGATCATCCGGCATGGAAACTAACAACGGTTTGGGGAATCGGATATAAGTTCGAATACCACAAATAATTTTTTGCTTACAAAGGAGAATGAATTATGCCTAAATCATCTCTTCGCTTCCAATTTGTTTTATCCTATGCTATTTTATGTATTCTGGTCTTTGTTCTGTTAAACACCTATGGACGTACCACGATATACAATCATTTGATCAAAACAGAAGAAACGAAATTATACAATGAAGCGGAATTGATCGTAAAAGATTATATTCCAAGCATGGATATATTAAACACCTCAGATGCTACTTTGTTAAAACACTTTTCTTCTCTCCAGACATTAACAAATATGCGTGTCTGGCTTGCATCGTCTGATGGAATGATCCTAATTGATTCTGATATGAAACACAGCCAGAAAGGACGTAATATCAACCGATATGATTCCGGTTTTTTATCCAACCAGACGATTGTCGGCCGCTGTCCTAAGGGACTGCTGTCAGAGTCCATGATCACGGTGATCTATCCGATCACAGAATCTTTAGAGACAAAAGGATACGTCATTTTGATGTCTCCTAACTCAGGAATGTTAGACCAGGCAACGCAGTATATTGACACGATCCTGATCTGCTTTATTCTGCTTTTAGCTGTAACGGCTTTGATCTTTTTTTACCTATATCATAAGAGTGTAAGACCACTTCGTCTTATGACAAATGCAGCAAAAAAATATGCTGACGGACAATTTGATGAGGGAATCACAACTTCCTTTAGCAAAGAACAAAATGAGCTGGCATCTGCAATTTATTATCTTTCCGAACGAATGCATAGTATAACCGATTATCAGACAAAATTCATTGCCAACGTGTCACATGATTTTCGCTCTCCGCTGACCTCGATCAAAGGATATGCCGAAGCGATCGCAGATGGTACGATTCCGCCGGAAATGCAGCAGAAATATTTTAATATCATTCTTTTTGAAGTAGAACGTTTAACAAAACTTACCGGAAATCTTTTAGAATTAAACCAGTTTGAGCAGGATGGTCTTGTATTAGAATTAGCAGACTTTGATATCAATCAGGCAATCAAAGACTCTTCTGCCGCTTTTGAACAAAGATGTACAGAAAAAAAGATTTCTCTGAATCTGATCTTTAGCGACAAAGAACTTTTTGTCAATGCAGATATCAATAAGATCCAGCAGGTTATTCAAAACTTATTGGATAATGCGATCAAATTCAGTCCAAATGATACAACGATTGAAATACGAACTGCAAAACGAAACCATAAAGTCTTTATTTCGGTAAAAGATCATGGTATCGGTATTGCAAAAGAAAGCCAGAAAAAAATCTGGACACGTTTCTACAAAACAGATGATTCCAGAGGCAAAGATAAGACCGGCACGGGGCTTGGACTTTCCATCACAAAAGAGATTATTGAAGCACATAATGAAAATATCAATGTGATCAGTACAGAAGGTGTCGGAACGGAATTTATCTTTACGCTGCCACCTGCCAAAAAAGATGAAAAACACACATAAGACAAACGATAGTCCTCTGATCAAACAGAGGACTATCTTACCAAAGCAGCAGCTTTGTTCTTTTTATTTTTTGTTGATCGTATATGACTTATGACTTGTTGCTCTCTTTAAAGCATCTATCAGACCGTTCAGTTTCCATTCCATTTTTGTCCGGTCATATTGTTCGCCATTATCCCAAAGAAAACTTGCAATGCCTTTATCATATGTATACTTTACGAAATTTTCAACAAAGTAACGACAGCTTGCCGGATCGTTTGGCCCAAATCCATACTCTCCTACAATCACCGGAATTTCCTTCTTCACACAGGTTTTATCCAATTGATCGATCAGATCATGCATCTGTTTGATTTCTTCTTTGCTTCCCCATGTATTCTGCTGATTTGTTGTACAGAACTGCCATGGCGTATAATAATGTACCGATAAGATTTCTCTGTCTTTAATCGTATCTTTTGGCATTTTAAACGTTCCATTCTCAATACCTGTACAAGTCTTATCAATATCTGTCCAATACCCGGCGATCAGAAGATGTCTTTTGGCATTATTGCCACCACTGCTTCTGACGGTATCCACAAAAGTCTGGTTGAACTCATTTAATAATGCAAATGCTTTATTTTCTTCCATATCATCAAATCCAACTTCATTCATTGATTCAAAGATCAGATAGTCGGAATAATTCTGAAAACGGGATGCAATCTGAGTCCATAATGCTTTATAGCGTTCAAAAACTTCTGTCTTCGTTTTGTCACCTTCCGATGCAGATCGTATCCATGCACCAAAGTCAGGATCACCACCTCCGTCATGATGCAGATTGATGATCACATACATTCCATTTGTATATGCATAACGGACAACCTCTTCCACACGATCCATCCATGCCGGATCAATGGTATTCTTCTTTTTATCTATGATATGATCACGCCATGTCACCGGAATACGAACTGCATTGATACCATCCTTCTTTAAGCTGTCAAAAAGCTTCTGTGTGGTCTCAACATTGCCCCATAAGGTCTCATCTACCTTTTTGCCGGGCTTTGGTGTCTGGTTGACCTTACCATCTCCATCCGTATCCGCTTCACAGACATCAAGAGAATTGCCCAGATTCCATCCGATCTTCATCTCTTTGATCAGCTGCTGTGATGTGATGTCTCGCATCTTACCGGCTTTCTTTTCCAACACAGAGGTATCGCCTGCTGCAAGGCCGGTATTTACCGGATCTTTTGCCTCCTGGTCTGCACTTTGTGTAACATCCGCTTTCTTAGTCGTGCTCTTAGTCTCTTTTTGGTCACTGCAGCCACTCAGAAGCGATATAACAATTCCCATAGAAAGAACTGTTGTGATCAGTTGTTTTTTTAAACTTCTTCTCATATCTTTTTCCTCCCTGTAACACTCGGTAGTGTCACTTTCAAAGCATGTTTTTTTCACGGCTCATTTTTCATATCTCACCTGACACAATCTAAACTGCCTTTCTTTTGTGTCCGTGCAAAAACCTTTTTTCAGTCTATCCTGTCTTTCTTTCGTTTTCCCGCAATACTATTTTTTCAGTCCGATTGATTGCAAACGGCAGCTTTTCTATTTTTGATTATAGCAGATGTCTGTTATGAAAGAACTATATAAATTAGTACAAATATACTTCAAATTTCGGACACATTATACGTATTTCCCATAAAAAAGACAATGAAACCATACGGTTATATACTTTTCATGCTATTAACATTCTTCCATTGAAAAGATATTTCCGTAACAGATCACATTGTCTTTTTTAATTACAAATATTTTAAATTAAATGCCTTGCAAAAGTCTGCCAGATATATGTATTGGCATTATTCTATTATTTATGCTGCTTTTGCCATGTTTTCATTAGATATTCTTATAATCGCATCTTGTACCAAGAATACTTGCTACCTGATATTCATAATCATCAATGCTCTTCTTCAGCTTAAATGCTTCTTCAATATCAATATCATATACATGACCATCTTTATATCCAACCAGACGATTTTTCTTACCCTGATCGATAATGTCAACTGCATAGGATCCCATAACAGATGCATAAACACGATCACGTGCTGTAGGACTTCCGCCTCGCTGTAAATGACCGAGAATCGTTGCTCTTGTCTCTACACCTGTAGCTTCTTCAATACGCTGTGCAAGCTCATAAGAATGACCGACACCTTCTGCATTGATAACAACCTGATGTGTCATACCTGCTTCACGGTTCTTCTTGATCTCTTCGATCAGCTTGTCATAATCATTGTCAAAACGTTCCGGTAAAAGAATCTCTTCTGCACCATTGGCGATACCACACCAGAGTGCGATATATCCTGCAGAACGTCCCATAACCTCTACAACGCTGCATCTTTCATGCGAATTAGAAGTTTCACGAAGACGATCAATTGCTTCCATCGCAGTATTTACTGCCGTATCAAAACCGATCGTGTACTCTGTATATGCAATATCAAGATCAATCGTTCCCGGTAAACCAATAACATTTACACCATACTTTGATAAATCCTTTGCTCCTGTGAAAGAACCATCTCCACCGATTACAACCAATGTGTCAATTCCCATTTCTTTACAGATTGCTGCTGCTTTCTTCTTACCGGCTTCTTCGCCAAACTCTGCACTACGTGCTGTAAAAAGGAAAGTACCACCATGCTGTAATTTTTCTGATACATCCTGAAATGTCATTAATTCCATTTCTTTATTCAAAATACCATTGTATCCTCTTTTTACACCAAATACTTCGTATCCTTTTGCAATACCGGTACGTACAACGGCACGTACTGCTGCATTCATTCCCGGTGCATCTCCACCACTTGTTAATACGGCAATTCTACCTTTACACTCGATCATTTCCTATATCCTCCATTTCTGTTGCTTGTCATGACGTTCCCATCATAAACTGTTTATGTATGTTAAACTAGCGTTTCTATTCAACAAAAACGAAACTACTATATTATAAACAACGTTACTATTTTATTATTTTTAGATTTCTTTTTCAACATCTTTTTCATAATTCTGCTTTTTTTCTCCATTATGTACAAAAAAGAAAGTGTCTTACTGTTATATTTCACTATAACGCTATGTCAGAAGTTGGTTTCACAAAGAAACTTCACTAATATTTTCATTAAGATATATTCTCAGGCTGACAGGTGATCTGCTGCATTTTCTCGGATCAGACCGGTCTGCTCTTTTTATCATTGCTATATTGACATCTAATATTATATAGCGTATAGTATCAATAACAAATAATACTATACGCCATATAATATTATTTATCATACTAATATACTCTCAGGAAGGAGGAATATTATGGTATTTAATACAGGAGCTGCTCTTTTGGATGCGATCGTCCTTGCGGTCGTCTATCGTGAAGAAGAGGGAACCTATGGATATAAGATCACACAGGATGTTCGTGCTGTGATCGAGATTTCGGAATCTACCTTATACCCTGTACTGCGACGACTGCAAAAAGATGACTGCCTGGAAGTATATGATAAAGAATTTCATGGCCGCAACCGTCGTTATTATAAAGTGACTGAACGCGGCAGATGCCAGTTAGAGCTTTATCGGCAGGAATGGGGCAGTTATATTTCTAAAATCAATGATTTATTACTCAATAACAAATGAGAAGCATGGACATACGAATAAAAAATGCTATTCAAAACATTTCACAACGTTTACTGCTTCCACTATGATAGATACGCGAAAAAATCGCGGGAAAGATGGGGATTATCATGAATAAAAAATTATTTTTAGATGAATTACATCGTCTGCTCTCAGATCTTCCTCCGGAAGAACGGAATCAGGCGATCAAATATTATGAAGATTATTTTGAGGATGCAGGACCTGAAAATGAGCAGGCAATCCTAAAAGAGCTTGGATCACCACAAGAACTTGCCAATCAGATCAAAGCAACAACACAGGATGATATCGAATACGGTCAGGGAAGTTCTTTTCACAGATCGGCTGCTTACCCGGAGTTCTATGCACAAAAGGAACAATCAGATTCACAAAACGAAAACAACAGCGCTTTTAAGCAGACAAAAAATGGTTTCCAACAAGGTCACCAACAAGCCGGCAACGGCTTCAATAACAATGGCTACCGGCAGACCGGCAATGGTTTCAACAACAACAACAACTATCAGCAGGCCGGCAATGCTTTCAATAACAATGGCTACCGGCAGACCGACAATGGTTTCAACAACAACAGCTATCAGCAGGCCGGCAACGGTTTCAGCAGCAACAACTATCAGCAGGCAGCCACCGGATACAATAGCCATTATCAGCAGCAATCAGCACGCAAAGCTGTGTGGATCGTTCTGTTTGCTCTCCTTGCAATTACGATCGGACTTCCTTGTCTGTCTGTGCTATTCGGAATCCTCCTTACAATCTTCTCTGTGATCATTTCTATTGTTCTCGCATTATTTGGAACCGGTGGCGGATTGATGATCGGTGGTATTGCATCTTTCTTTGGAAGCTTTTTTATGACGACTACTTCCGGTATAGGTGCCATACTTTTTGCAATGGGAATCGGTCTGGTACTCTTTGCGATCGGTGTTTTGATCCTATGGGTTGGTGTCTTATTTTGTATTCGTTTTCTGCCGGCTCTCTTTCAGGCAACCTGGAAATCTGCAAAAAGTGTAACCCTAAAATTTCAACAATGGATAAAAAGGAGGTGGTAGTGCTATGAAAAAGAAAAAACATATTATTTTAATCCTGTCCGGAATCCTGTTCCTGCTTGGTGCTCTTTTGATCCTTGCTGGAATGATCCTGGGTGTAGATTATGATGAACTGACGATCTCATCAAATTTCGTAACGACAAAAACAGTTTCTCATACAATTGAAACGACAGCCTCCAATGATCCGTCAACCATCCACAAGCTTGACCTTGACCTATTTGCCGGAAATATCATCATTAAAAATGGCGATGATTTTTCTATTTCCGGTGGCAAACTTTCCAAAAATGTAATAGAAGATGGTGTCTGGAAAGTAAAAACTTCCAAACACAAAAAACTCTCTCGCTTGATCCGTCATACTTTTACTTCCTCTGATACACACAACAAAACGATCACGATCACGATTCCCGATTCTGCTGCATTGACAGAAATACATCTTGAGCTTTCGGCCGGCAATGTCAAGATTAATACATTAAAAGCAGATACCATAAAAATGGATGTTTCAGCAGCGTCCACGAAAGCCGATACGATACAGGCAAAAAATGTATCTCTGGATGTCGCTGCCGGAAGCATGACGATCGATCAATTTACGATCAATGACAAAGTTTCCATCGATTGTAGTGCCGGTGATATCAAGCTCGGTTCAAAAAATAACGCAGCTAAAAATGTCTGTAACAACCTAAAGGCTGACTGCTCTGCCGGTTCTCTTGATCTATATGGAAAATTAACCGGATCTTCTGATCTGCAGGTGCATATGGGAGATATTACTTTAGGACTTGCCGGTGCAAAAAGCAACTATAACTTTAACTCGGCATCCGCGACAATGGGGGATATCCGATACAAAAATGAAGGTACCGCTACAGATACAACCGTCTATGGTAATGTATCGCTTGATTGTACTATGGGGAACATCAAAGTTACATTTTATTCATAATAAAGATATATGATTTTGCATAAAAATGATCCATCCTAAAAAAAACAAAAAGCTTTCAGCCAGAACAAATAATCTTTCAACATAGAACTACTATTCCTTCAGCTAGAACCAACGTTCCTTTAACAAAAACCAATATTCCTTCAACAAAAGCAAAAAATATTTCAACTATAACCAATAATCAAAATAATAAAAGAAAGCGCCTGAACCGGCAATTTTGCCGGAACAGGCGCTTTCTAGTCAGAGACTTTTTTTCAGTCTTATTTCATTTCTAAATTTTCATCGATCTTCCAATCAGCGATCAGCCAAATTTGATGTCAAAAAACACCTTACAGTTTATAAAGCGGACCATATGCTGCACACGCTCTGAAATCCTGTCCTTCTTTGTCCATACCAAATGCATTCCATGCTGCCGGACGGAAGATATCCTCTTCCGGCACGTTATGCATACAAACCGGAATACGAAGAATAGATGCTAATGTGATCAGATCTGCACAAATATG
>OLOR01003717.1_pt1 | contig 10438 bp, 10 predicted proteins | sample 1672521 | NCBI WGS metagenome assembly OLOR01 (sample SAMEA3136695, study PRJEB25190) | human gut metagenome | biome: human gut; feature: human-associated habitat; material: faeces | place: Austria | collected 2013
AAACCGATAAAATCACGACTTGCGAGAGGACGCTTATATCTGCCCTTCAAACTCTAGGAAAGCACTGCAGAATCTGCGACACTACGTCCGTTAAACTCCGGTTATTTATTCATAATCCTGCGGAATCCAGATTCCATCCTCGCTGTCAGGCTGGATCATTTTTACAAACCGCTCTGCGCCGTCCTCGATAAAAGTGATTTTTATATTGATACCTTCTTTCGAGCCGTCCTGCAACGCCTCCACTTGTACTTTGTTTTCGTTATCCAGCAGATTCAACAAATACTTTGCAGCCAATACCGGATCCTTTAGATTCTGATATAACATAGAACTGGAAAGCAGACTGTTCATAACCAATGCATCATACATGCCATTGACCGTGTAATCCATTGGCGTGCCATTAATTTGCGGATATGCCTCATCAAATTCCGTTCCTGATACAATATAATCCAGAAAACGGATATTCTCATCCGTCACTTTATAACTTCCATCTCTCTCCTCAAACGTAATATCTTCTTTCCACACCGTAACATGTGGATCAGATGTCCATGCATAGTACAAAATCTCTGCTGTGTTTTTTCCATCATAGGAGGTCGTGATCGTATACCCCTTCGAATTTTCATCCGACGTATCCCACATTGGCCACGGGCTTGACCATCCAAAGATGGTATCTCCTTCGTCGATCACAAGCAGCTGCTCCTTCATCATTTTTTTTCTTGCTCCATCCATGCACAAACTGTCAATCGCTGCTCCGTCCCTGTCACAAAATGCATCCGCCCAGGTTTGTAAGAAACTTTGTTGTTGTGCCCGAATCGCATCGGACTGCTTTTTTAATAAGGCATTTAGTTCTGATTCCTGATCAGCCAAAGAATCCTTCTCTGTGTTTAACGTTTGGTCAGTCAGACTGCTTTCTGATAATTCGGTTGCAATATTTTCTTCCACATTATCGTTCTTTTTCGGATTAGTAAGAAAAAGTGCTCCTATTATCATACAGAAAAGCAATGCTGCTGTAATCAGCCAGAAGGTCGGCTTTTTAAAATTCAGGATTCCTTTTACTCTCTGTTTCACACCCACTTCTCCAAATGCTAACGGGCAGACGGTGATCATTTTTCCCGGCACATGGAACGAAAGCAGGACAAGTGAATACTCTTTTTTCTGCTCTGCGCTCCATTCCTTTATCACACGCTCGTCACATGCCATCTCAATGTCCCGGCAAAACAGAATGTACGCCAGCCAGCAGAACGGATTGAACCAATATACTGCAAACAACACATAACCAAGTGGTTTCCACAGATAATCCAGCCGTCTGATATGCGCTTTTTCATGCGCCACAACATTTTTTATCTGAACTTCTTTTAACGATGATGGCAGATAGATCCGAGGATTTAACACTCCAAAAATAAATGGTGTCTGGATTCTGTCACAAATATAGATATTTCCTTCTATGCGGACGGATTCTCTCACTTTCCTGCGAATATGTACATAACTGACTGCTGCATATACGAGCAAAACCGCTACACCGCATAACCAGACAGATGCAATCAGGTTCATCGGGTTTTGCGCCGTCTCCTGCTCCGGAACTGTGATACCCTCAAAATAATATTTTGCAAGATACCGGTTTGCCGTGTTGTCTAAAGCCGGCATTTCTGCCAGAACCTGCGATGTTACCGCACCTGCTTCAATGCTTACAACCTGTGCGTTTGGTGCGAGGCTAAATGTCGTCTCTAATTGAAACGGGCACAGCAGCCGGATTCCAACCAACGCCCACAAGATACAGTGAATCCACTTCGGCGATCTCCGCAGCAGACAGCGTGCCAGCACCACAACCACGATCAGCACACTGGCAGATATACTCATGTTCAACAATTTCAAAAAGAGTCCTGACATTTTCAGCCCTCCTTTCCAATAGCATCGATCATTTTCTTTATCTCGTCCACCTCTGATTTATTTAATTTTTTTCTCGTTGTGAACGCGGCAAGAAACGCCGGAAGCGAACCTCCAAAGTTTTCCTCCAAAAATTTTTCACTCTGGGCAGCGTCGTATTCCTCTTTCGTCATCCGGGCGGAAACCATTCCTTTTTCGTTCTGAAAGATTCCCCGCTCGCACAACCTCTTTAAAACCGTGTAAGTGGTCGACTTTTTCCAACCAAGCTTCTGCTCACATAATTTCACCAGCTCACCGGACGGAAGCGGTTCATTGCTCCATATGATTTCCGCAAACTGCGATTCTATTACCCCTAATCTTAATTCCTCCATTGTTACCTCCTTGGTCTAATGCTTGTAGACTTGTTGTTTTTAGTCTACAGTCATTAGACCAATTTGTCAAGAAAAAAATCCACAGATATGTGGAAATCAATTACTTTTTTCCTCATATCTGTGGATAAATAAATTTTTATAAATTTGTTTCCTTCCAAAATCACTCCCACAAATCGCCCCAGATATCCGTGCACAACTTTGTACAATATTCTCTGGAAAAATTTGCATCCTGTTCCATGATTGCGTTTTTTCCTGCCATTTCATCTGTGTAATCTTTCAGGAAATAAGTGGTGACTCCATTATGCCCCGGCTCCACCTGCGTCACAAGTGCATTCACGCCATAATCTACAATAAATCCCCTGCCAGCCTCATCAAGTCCAACTGTGATCTCTGCCATGCCTCCCACCATACGGTTTGCAATTCCATCACCGCTGCTGGATGTCCAGTTGACGAAATTTCCAAGAGAATAATAGACGAGCATTTGATGTCCGGTTGTCTCATCCTCTACCCTTTCAATCGGTTCAATCACATGCGGATGCGTTCCGAGCACCAGATCAGCACCGCTTTCTGCAAAAATTTTTGTCCACTTTTTCTCCATGCTGTCCGGCTGCAGACTATATTCTGTTCCCCAATGCGGACACACAACAACAAAATCGGACTGTTCTTTCGCTGATGCAATATCTGCTTTTACTTTTTCTTCGTCCAGAAGATTTACTGCATACGGCATATCCGAAGGCAGTGCAATGCCATTCAGACCATATGTATAATTTAATACCGCAATTTTTATTCCATTCTGCGCTAAAACGGTAACGCTATCCTGCGCATCCTGACTTTTATTAATTCCAAGAATTTTTATATCAGGATGTTTTTTCTCCCAGTTTGAAAGGCAATTAGTAATTCCTTTTTTCCCCTGATCCATCGCATGATTTGTTCCATGCAAAATGACATCAAATCCGGTTTCTGCCAATGCATCCGCCACCTCGTAAGGTGCATTAAAGCTTGGATAACCAGATACTCCTAGTTCCTCCCCGCCAATGATAACTTCCTGATTGACAATCGCAATGTCTGCCGCCTGCACCTCGTCTTTCACATTGGCAAAAAGACTTGAAAAATCATAAGAGCCATCCTCTGCCTGACAGCTTTCTTCCACCGGAGTGTGAAGCAGAACATCCCCGACCATGGCAAGTGTCACGGTCGGACCTGAATACACATCTGAGATTTCCGGTTCCTCGGTTGTAATATCCACAGCCTGTTCTGTCTCTGCCTGAATGTTATCCACGCTTTCTGTATTTTCGACTTCGTTATCCACGGAAGCTTCCTCTACATGGTTGAAACTGTAGATCATTTCCTGCCTGTCACAACCGGATAGCGTGAACATAGCAAGCAATATCATTGGTATCTTTTTCATTTTCACCTCCTACGAAAGCAACGCCTGATACACATCCCTCTTACTGATCCCACGGTCTTTTGCCACAAGTTTCATTGCCTCTTTCCGTGCAATGCCCTGGCTCTCATATACCTGCATATGTTCCTCTAATGTCATGGATTCCCAGTTTTTCTTCTCTTCCTCGGCAATCTCCTCAAAACTCTTTCCCTGTAAAACAAGGACATACTCGCCGCGTGGTTCGTTTTGCTCATAATAGCGGAGACTGTCACTTAGCGTTGTCTGCATTTTTTCCTCATATCGCTTTGTAAGCTCCCTGCAGATTGTAAGCTTTCTGTCACTTCCAAGAACACTCTCCAGTTCCTCCAACGTTTTCACAAGATGGTGTGGCGCCTCATAGATAATGATGGTTCTTGTCTCATTTGCAAGCCCGTCTAAAACAAGCGCCCGCTCTTTCTTATCTCTCGGCAAAAATGCTTCAAACGCAAATCTTCTGGTCGGAAGCCCGGACATGGTAAGCGCCGTGATACATGCGGCTGGCCCCGGCAGAGACGTCACCTCAATACCTTCCTCATAGCAGATACGCACGAGATCTTCCCCCGGATCAGAAATACCCGGCGTTCCTGCGTCCGTGATAAGTGCAATATTTTTCCCTTCGCGAAGCTTGTCCACCAATTGATATGCTTTGTCAATCTTATTAAATTCATGGTAGCTTGTCATAGGTGTCTTAATCTCAAAATGATTCAGCAGTTTGATGGAATTTCTCGTATCTTCTGCTGCGATCAGGTCAACCTCTTTTAGCGTGCGGAGGACCCGATAGGTAATATCCTCAAGGTTTCCAATCGGTGTTGCGCACAAATATAACTTTCCTGCCATCATTATTCTCTCTCCAATATCCTCCCGGAAGTATTTTTCAATTTATCTTTTTGCATAGATCAAAATGATAATGTTCTGAATATTTGTTACGAAGCAATATGAATGAAATGGTACAACTAACAAAAAACTAAATTATATCTGTCCGCTGCGCATCAGTCATTTTTCGCATGATTATAAAAAAAGCACACGTAAATATAATGCCTTTCATCATTGTGGTTGTTGTAAGTGCCCACCATATTCCCAGAATTCCTAGCACACCACTACTTAAAATGATTGCAAGCGGAATACGAAGCGATGTGAATACAATACTAATCACACTACACAGGCGAGTCCTGCCAAGTCCTGATAATGCACCTACTGTCATCAGCTCAACACATAAAAAAGCTTCGCTGTATCCGACAATGATCAAATAGTCAACTGCTGTTGCGATCGCTGTCTTCTCATGGAAAAACACGCTTGCGATCGGTACTGGAACAACTACAAACACAAGGGTGATCAAAATTCCCCATATACCAACGGTGCACAACGATGCACGATATCCCTTCTTCACACGTTCGGTTTTACCAGCACCATAGTTTTGACCGATAAAAGCGTTCATAGCTGCGCCAAATCCATCTGCCGTATTCCATGAGATTGATTCAATCTGACCGCCCACACGCTGCGTAGCAATTGCCTCTGGACCAAAACCAGCTACCATACGCGTCAATACCATAGAGATAAAACAATACACCATACCCTGAAGTGCAGTAGGAATACCTATTTTGCAGATTCCCTGCACATATTCCAACGGAATTTTTACAAACAAGCGAAGACCTTTCAACACATTTTCCTTCTTCTGTAATATAACTCCAAACAGCATAATCATTGTAACAATTACCTGTGCCAAAACAGTTGCCATCGCTGCGCCTGCCGCTCCAAATCTCTGAAATGGTCCCGGTCCAAGAATCAAAACAGGGTCCAGGATCATATTCGCCGCCAAACCAAAAAGATTTGCAATAAAAGGAGTTTTAGAATCTCCCTGAGCCGTATATATTCCCGTTAATGTGAATGATAAAAATGAAAAAACAATGAATCCGCATGCAATCTTAGTGTAATCCAACGCAGCACTCAATGTTTCCGCATCATCCAGCTTGAAAAATCCAACCAGCTGATTTGCAAATAGTGCTACAATGATCCCATATGCGAGTCCCATCAATAATGCCAACTGCATCGCTGTCTGTGCATATCCATGTGCCTTTTCCTTCTCTCCTCGTCCTATGCACTGTGCAATCTGTACCTGGCCTCCCATTCTTGCCATCGAAGCAAGCCCCTGCGAGAGCCATGTAAACATACCTCCAACGCCTACTCCGGCAACCGCCTTGGCGCCTAGCAGTCCAATCCATGCCATATCGGTAATATTATATAATGTTCCTAGAAATGACGATGCCATAATCGGAATCGCAAGTTTCGTTAATGTCTTTAAAATTGGTCCTTTTGTTAAATTTCCTTCCATTCAGTCCCTATTAATTCCTTTTCCTTTGTATTTCCTTCTGCATGACGTTCTATTTCTGTACATAAATTTTTCAATCATTTTATACATACTTTACCTTTTATCCCTCTATCTTTGTTTCTGCATTTACTCTTTCTTCTCCATCATCTTCGGAATCACAAAATATAGCGCAATTCCAAGTGCTACGATTCCAAAAGAGATAATCTGCGATGTAGAAAAAATTCCAATGCTTCCACGATAATCATTTCGTAAAAATTCGATCAAAAATCTTCCCACTCCATAGAGTACCAGATAACCTGCTGCCACTCTGCCCGGCTCTGGCTTCTTAGATGCATACCACAGTAATACGCCGCAGATCAGAAAATCACCTGCGGAAGAGATCAGCTGCGTCGGAATCAGGCTTACACCGTTTGGTGCAAAATCAGAATGCGTAAAGGTAATGCCATACCACGCATGCGTCTCTCTTCCATAGCAGCAACCGGCACAAAAACATCCAATACGCCCAAATCCCTGTGCCATGGAAACTGCAGGCATCACAAGATCAAAATAAGAAATAAAATTTTCTTTTTTGATACGGCAATAGACATAACTTGTCACAATTCCACCGATAATTCCACCATAAACGACATATCCGTTTTTGAAATCCCATAAAATCGATGGATCTTCCATAATTGCCGGAATCTCTACAATGTAATAAAGCAGCCGGCAGCCAACCATTCCACCAATCAACGCACATAAAAAAATACCAAAAATCGTATCCTCACTTAAGCCTCTCTTCTTTCCCCTGTAATTACATAGGAAAAGTGCCGAAGCAAATCCAATCGCAATCATCAATCCATACATATAAATCGTGATCGGTCCAAGCGTTATCTTATTAAACATATTACCCTCCTTGTTTACCAGACTTATAAACTGATAATTACGAAACTCTCATGCCGTAGATTTAATTGTGCTAAAATAACAAAAGCTTGAGAAGACACTGGGGAGCCGCCGGTTCTTGCATGGCAGACATAGCAACTTGCTGTGGCTGGCATGTTAGTACCGCTGCGAGCGACACGTAGCGAAAGCGTGTCTTCGAAAATTTTGTTATTTTATCACAATCTTCACACGCCGTATTGAGTTTCGTATTACCAATCAATATCCATAAATGTCATAAATCTCATCCGTATACACACCCTGCTCCTTGTATACAATGAGCGGCTTCTCCACTGTCACACGGGATTTTCCTCCGCGCAATCCCTCGATCAACACCATATTCGGTTCCTTATCAATATAAGGATATACCAGGCGCATACGCTTCGGCTCTATCTTATATTCCACCATTTTACTCATGATCTCTGCCAGACGGAACGGGCGGTGTACCATATAAAATCTGCCTCCCGGCATAAGCATTTTTGCGCTCTCCCGCAAAATATCGTCCAGCGTGCACAAAACCTCATGCCTTGCGATCGCTTTTGCTGTGGATGGCGAGTTTTCCCCATGAGTGCCGATCATGTACGGCGGGTTTGTTGTGATGACATGAAAAGAAGATGCTCCAAAAATATTTGAAGCATCCCTGATATCTCCTGTGACTACTTTGATCTTATCCTCGAGATGATTGTACGCGACACTGCGTCTTGCCATATCTGCGCTTTCTTCCTGAATCTCTAACGCTGTAAAATCTGCTGCGTCCGTCTTTGCTTCCATTAAAATCGGAATAATTCCGGTGCCGGTTCCAAGATCCAGTACTTTTTCCCCTGCCTTTGCTTTCGCAAAACCGGATAACAGCACAGCGTCCATGCCAAAACAGAAACGCGCCGGATTCTGGATGATTCCATATCCATTGCGTTGCAGCTCGTCCAAACGCTCTCCTTCATGAATCAGATTATTTTGTATCATCAATCTTTGACTTTCCTCCACGGTCTTCTAATGCAGCCAGCTCTTTCATTTCCTCGGCAGTAAGCTTCACATCTCTGCGTCGTTTTGGTTTGAATTTCAACTGATCTGCCTGATATTCCCGCAGTTCCTTCTCATCGTTGACTTCCACTAAAACTTTTACAAGCTGGCGAAGTACATTTACAGAAGAAACTTCGCCCTTCAAACCATCATCCGTTGTGACATAATCACCAACATTTGGCAGACGGCTGTTGAGATACTCGTATGTCTCTTCCTCATTTTTCAGACAGCACATCAGTCTGCCGCACACGCCGGAAATCTTGGTTGGATTCAGGGAAAGATTCTGCTCCTTCGCCATTTTGATTGATACCGGTGCAAACTCGGAAAGGAATGTGTGACAGCACAGCCAAAGTCGAAAGATTCCATATCCTCCAATAATATTTGTCTCATCGCGGACACCGATCTGACGCAGTTCGATTCGTGTGCGGAATACTGCTGCAAGATCTTTTACCAGCTCACGGAAATCAATTCTTCCGTCTGCGGTAAAATAGAACAGCAGCTTGTTATTATCAAATGTGTATTCTGCTTCCACTAACTTCATATCCAGCTTGTGTTTTGCAATCTTTTCCAGACAGATCTTAAACGCCTCTTTTTCCTTCTGGCGGTTCTTCTCTGCCTGCTTTTCATCCTGCTCAGTCGCAATGCGGATGACCGGTTTTAATGGCTGGACAACGCTCTCCTCGGACACCTCCCTCGGATCGGTCATGACAGTTCCCATCTCAACGCCTCTTGCAGTCTCAACAATTGCATGCATGCCTGCTTTTAACTGTAACTTTCCAGGTCCGAAATAATATATTTTACCTGCATTCCGGAAACGGATTCCTACTACTTTTACCATTCTAGTTCTCCTTAATTGTCAGCAGTAATAACTCAATCACCAGATCAAAGTTTACGTTTGCGTCCAGACGTATCTGGGCTTTACGCAAAGCTTCCAAAATACTGTTGATTCCATTGTAAGAGCTTTTTTCTGCCTGTCGTTTTATGTCGTAGACCTCATCCTTGAAAATAAGGCCATTTACATCACCTGTTGCTTTAAAATATAATACATCACGATACCAGATCATCATCAGATCAAAGTAATCGTTAATTTCTAATTTATAATCTGCAATCTGCTTTACCGCAGCGGTCATCTCGTAGAGATCAATATCATCGAGACGCTTGATCAGCTGCAGTGCGCTTGCCTTCATCTCATTAAAATCATCAGAGGACGCAAGCTGGATCGCTTTTCCCACATTTCCCTGTGCAAACGCCACACACACATCCGCCTGATAGTCAGGGATCTGATACTTTTCCATCAGGAACTTTTTAATTTTCTCATCCGGCACAACTTTAATATTCAACGTCACGCATCTGGATAAGATCGTTGGCAGAAATGTGTCCGCATTTGTTGTCAAAAGCATAATGATTGCATATGCCGGCGGCTCTTCGATCGTTTTCAGGAGCGCATTCTGTGCCTGCTGGTTCATCTTCTCCGCCTCATCAATGATATATATCTTGTGCTCACTGCTGTATGGCTTTACATCAATATCATTATTTACCTGTGTGCGGATATCATCCACAGAAATGGTATTTGGCTTCTCATGGTTTACATAAATAATATCCGGCTGATTATGTCCCAGTGCCTGTCTGCAGGAATGGCACTCCATACATGCCTCTTTTCCATGCTTTTCACACTGCAAAGCCATTGCAAATGCCTCCGCCAGCATCATTTTTCCGGATTTGTCCGGTCCATTGATGATGTACGCATGGGATACTTTATCCATCCCGATCGCGTTCTGTAAATGCTCTATAATCTGCTCATGTCCGATAATATCTTTAAATCCTGCCATATGCCGCTCCTTTAAGTCAATATATCCAACAACAATCCACGGATCTCACCTATCCTGCTCAGGATTGCAATGTGATCCTTCTCATCCTTCACAAGCTCCCTTGCCAGTTCATCCAGATTTGAATCGATCAGCCGGATCAGTCCATACACTCTGTGCCGTCCTTTGCGGTCTAAGAAGTTCTCTCTGGAAAACTTGTGTGAACGATACACCACCTCATTTAAAAAATCCTTGATCAGTCCACGGTATTTTTTCATATCGCGGATATCCATATGCTGTGCAATACGGTTTCCCTGTGCCGTGATATCATTCATCAAAAGATCGACTTTTGCCTGAAGATCTGCATCGGTGATGGCACTCGCCAGAGTGAATTTGAATGTTCCATCTCCGGTTTCCGTTGTCACTGTATCAGGTACCTGTGTCACCTGTGCTATATTATTTACTTTAATATCCACCAATGCTCACCTTCTTTCCTACCTGTTTTCTAAAATTACTCTACGGATTTCTTCCTCTGTCTCATCGAGATCCTGATTGACAAATCTTCTTGTAATTCCGGCTTCGTTTAACTTTTCCTCTGAAAAATCTTTCGCATCTGCCAGAAATCTGCGGCAAAGTTCCTCATACTTCGGGCTTTCCTGCAAAGCCATCTGGGCGTCGCTCGACAAATTCGTCAGGC
>OLOR01003724.1_pt1 | contig 10409 bp, 10 predicted proteins | sample 1672521 | NCBI WGS metagenome assembly OLOR01 (sample SAMEA3136695, study PRJEB25190) | human gut metagenome | biome: human gut; feature: human-associated habitat; material: faeces | place: Austria | collected 2013
GCAATTCCTGCAAATCCTCCTGATGATAGCTGATTTGGTAATAGAAAAAGTGATGTTGCTGTAGCCATAAAAAATGCTCCTAAAATTGTTTCTAATGTTTCTATTATTGTTTTTTTTATATATTTTAAATATTTATGTTCTTCATCTTTAGTCAAAGATTCTGATAATATAAAACACAAAAGTACAATACATATTATAGTGAGCATAAATCCAAAAAATCCAAGCACTATTTTTATCGGATCACATATTCCAGCTAAATAAATCAGCCAAGGACTAATAATTGGTTTCATCCTGCATCTAGCCTCCATAATTCAACATCATAATCAACAAGTTCTGTTTCTATAATAGTATAAATATCCGGCCAATTACCGCCGCCTCTGCAGCATCCAATATTATATGGTAACGCCACAGACACTCTTCTAATGATTTTATTATGGTTTTTATCAATATCTTCAACCCATGCAGGCCAATCAGCCTTGAATTGTCTTAAACATGTCCGAAAAGCATCGTAATCTGTATATTGTTTACCATCATATCCCCAATCACCTTGTGCAAACATTGATACAATACACTGAGATTTATCATGATTTATTAACCAATAGTAATCATTATCTCCAAGTAAATTAATATTGTATTTCTTACATTGATCGAATTTACTTCTATAATGCGTAAAAATACTTTCATTAAAATTTCTTAATGTTTTTGCAACTCCAGAGTTCATTACACCCTGGCAGTTGACTTGATGCATGATAAAATCTGTTTTAGCGTTTAAAATGTCTCCGTCATATATGTTGACCATATTCATTTAACCTCGTCTTTTACTATTTTCTCGTGTACTGACATTACATAATTATCAATTATGTCTGTATCCAATTTATCTGGCAATCTGTTGTTTTCTTTAAGGTATAAAAACAATTTATCCAGACTCTCAATCCAGTCGTGATAATCATTAGAAGGTAAATTATTTCCTGTAAGATATTTGCCGTTTCTAATATCCATAAGATCTTCATGCTCATTTATACGATATGTAGTTACAGTGCCACGAGCTAAAATTTCATTTACCATATAATAAAGCCTGATTGGATGAACCATATATTTAGCCATCATAGTTTTATCATTTAGGCATTTTTCTGATTCAAACAATTTTAAACTAGCCTGAATATATCCTTTAAAGGCATCCCCGGCTCTTTTGGTAAGAAAAATATCTTTTTTAGTCAGTAACTCTTTTCCTATTGAATCCATATATAAAATATGCTCCGGTTTAAGACCAAATATTTCAATAACAGACGGACTATTACTACAAAGCAATTTGGTTATATTTTTAAATGAATAAATTGTTGTATCTGTCTTTGTATCAGTGACACATTTAAAATCTCTTCCAAGAAGAATTTCTTTTTTATTATTTAAAGCAACTCCACGAAGATCAATATCACTATCTTCAACATTTGTCCCGTAAGCATAACTGCCACTTAAATAAAGAAGACAGATATTATCTCCAAGATGGGGATCTGTTCGTAGAAATTCATATGCCGGATCTACTCTTATTTTTTCTTTGATTTCTTCTATTGTCATAAACGCTCCTTATATATCCTGAAATATAAACGTTTCTCCACAACTACATCTAATCTCGCCAACAACTCCAATACTTGTTGGAGTAAAGATGCATATGAGCTTGCAGTAAGTACAAAACTTGATGTTCCGTATCACGCAAATGGACAGGCATGTAAGCTTTACACAGCAGAACAGACAGCCGAGCTATATGTAAAAGAGAAATTAAATCTTACTCATCATACTACATACTTCAATCAGTTAAAAATGTATATTTTGACTCTTGATAACAAAGAGGATATTTTAGCTGTTGAGTATGGCCAGGAACTTACCGGAAAGTATCTTGAAGCATATAATATTGCAATGAATCAGACAAAACTTATTGTTCAAAAATTTTTAGAAGTAAACTAATTTGGGGATGCTGAAATATGCATCCTCTCTTCTATGAGAGGAGGAATTTATATGGCTGAAAATCCAACGCGAGAATACATCAAAGAAAGCTTTAAAAATTTCTACACTGTATTAAAATCTAAATTTATTAAATCTGCTGATATTGTAAAAACTTGTACCAGTACTTCTGATGCGCTTCCACTTGCTGCGTCACAAGGAAAAGCTCTTAGCGATAAAATTACAGCTTTAGATAAAGCTGTAAATGCAAATAATGTATTATATAATGTTGAGGCTGGTCATTTACTTTTTCCTGGACATGCTGCTGCTCTTAGTGGAAAAATTAGTGACCAAAAACATGGCATTATTTTAGTATTTGCGTTAAGACGAAAAAATGATAGCGGAACAGATGTAGCCAATACAAATTATCATACATTTTATATTCCAAAAAGTTTGGTCGGATCTTCATACGATGCATCCGGAATAGATTCATATGGTCGTATTTTTGTAAAACACATATACCTTAATGATCAAAAAATTAGTGCAGAAGCAGATGGCGATCAATGTAGTTGTAATAAATATAGCGGAACTGTTTCTGGAACATATGGAACATGGGTTAGTGATAGCTATGCTCTAAGATATGTTATTGGCGTTTAATTTTATATACCAAATATTATATCAACACTTCTTATTTATTTTCTATCTTTCATTTCTATTATGCAAACGTGTGTTTGTATTGTCAACAAGCAAGGAGGGATTTATATGTCCACAAAATTAATTGATATTAGTTATTGGCAAGGAAACCTCGATTTTAATAAACTTAAATCTGCAGGAATTAATTATATTATTTTACGTGCTGGTTATGGCACAACAAAAGACTCTAAATTTGACCAGTATGCAAAAGCGTGTAAGACCGCTGGTATTAAAATTATCGGTGCATATTGGTTTACATATGCATTAAATACAGCTCAAGCCAAGAATGAAGCAAAATTATGTATGGATATTTGTAAACCTTATAATATCTCAACAATTTTTTATGATTTCGAATATGACACTGTAAAAAAAGCAAAGGCTAAAGGCGTTACTCTTGGCTCAAAAGAATGTAATGATTTTACAATCGCATTTTGTGATGCGGTAAAAGCTGCTGGCTTAACACCTGGATATTACTGCAACACTGATTATTATAATAATATGTACTCTGATCGTGTTAAATCCAAAGGTTATGTATTTTGGCTGGCACAATACAAATCTGATTACTCTTATCATGAGGCTCCGATTACATGTGATATTTTCCAGTATTCTAGTCGCGCAAGACTAACTGGATTCAATCAGAATTTCGATGGAGATATTTGTTATAATTCTAAACTTCTTGGTGCTTCTACCACTCCTTCCAATTCAACTAAAAATAATACTACAACAAACAAAGTAACTAAAGAACAAGCAATTAATGCAGTAATTAAAATTGCTACAGATGAAATCGGTTATCTTGAAAAGAAGACAAATGCTCAGTTAGATAGTAAAACAGCTAATGCCGGATATAACAATTATACGAAATACTGGCGAGACGTATATCCTGCATATCAGGCTCAAGCATGGTGTGCATGTTTTGTGAGTTGGGTATTTATGAAAGCGTTCGGACTTACTACAGCAAAGAAACTTCTGAAACATTGGCCTTACGTTTACTGCCCTACACTTGGAAATTTATTTACTAAAAACGCCAATCCAAAAATCGGAGACATTGTTATCTTTTATAGATCCGGAGAATTTAAGCACACAGGAATTGTTACAAAGGTTCAGGGTGATAAATTTTGGACCATCGAAGGAAATACATCTGGAGCTTCTGGAATCGTGGCAAATGGTGGTGGCGTATGCGAGAAATCTTATTATAATTCGCAGCTTCCAGGAACTAAATTCTGTACTCCTGACTATTCTCTTGTCACATCTATTTTATCTGGAATTTCTGGAGTAACTACCTCTGTTATTACACCTACAAACACCAAAAATTATCTTCAGTATGGAGACACTGGATCCGAAGTTAAAACACTTCAAACCAAACTCAACAAAGTTGGTTATAAACTTGCTGTAGACGGATCATATGGTGATGCAACCAAAGCAGCTGTAAAATCATTCCAGACTAAGTATAAACTTGAAGTTGATGGCATTGCGGGAAAGAATACTATTGCAAAACTTGATGCTGTAATTGCTGCTCAGAACAAAAATACATCTACTGCAAATAAAACACCATCAAAAACACCTAAATTTGTTGGAAAAGTAACAGCTGATTCCTTAAATGTTCGCACAGGTGCAGGAACAAAAAACGCTCAATTAAAAAGTTATCCGACATTAAAAAAAAATAATTTAGTTGATGTGTGTGACACAGTAAAGACCAAAGATAATAGCGAATGGTATTATATCCGAATTGCAGGAAAGTATTATGGATACGCTGCTAAAAAATATATCGCAAAACAATAAATAATGAAGGGAGAATGTCATGGATGGAGTCAACGCTATAAAAGAAATTCATGAAATTGGGGAACTTAATGCTCTCCTATCCCTTTTGTACATAGCATTTATTGTTATTGCATTATATACAATCGGGAAAAAGCTAATGGAGATATTTGGATTTGAGACAAAATCCAGTCTTTACAAAAAAGCTCAAGAACAAAAAATTTCTAGTCTTGAAGATTCAGTAAAAAAACTTACTAAAGAAATGGATAATCAAGAAGATAATCTTTATAAAAAACAACAAGGTTATCACGAACAAAGTATTCAAATTCGAAATGAATTAAAACAAAATCAAAAAGGACTAAGTACACAAATATCTGATTTATCTCAGATGGTAAGTTCATATATTGAAATACAAAATGATCGTACTGTTGCGTCATTTCGCAGTTCTTTATGGCAAATGCATAAAATTTTTACTGCTCAAGGATATATTACTCCGGATGGCCTAAAGACCTTTATGGAAATGGGAAAACTTTATGAGGCTGCCGGTGGAGATGATATTTATCATGAAAAATTGCTTCCAGAGATCGAAGAATTAGAAATTCACTATCCAAAAGGAAGTATTTACTCACAGAAAGAAGGAATTTAATATGAGAAACATTAACTGGTTAGTACGTGTAAAAAATAAAGCATTCTGGGTCGCTCTGATTCCTGCTGTCTTACTACTTATTCAGGTCGTAGCTGCTGTATTTGGTCTTACAATTGACCTTGGAGATCTCGGAAATAAGCTGCTTGATGTTGTAAACGCAGTATTTATGATCCTCGCAATCTTAGGAGTCGTTACTGATCCTACTACCGCAGGTATTACAGATAGTGCACAGGCACTCGAATATACTGAACCAAAGAAGGACGAATAATATTTAGGGATATCACAATTAAGTGATATCCCTTTTTTTACTTTTAACATTAAGTATGCTTATTTCGAATAATTTCGACAAATTTAGAAATTGCAATGCACTTATACTTGATGTATAATAAAAATGTATTCTGAAATGGTCAGACAAAAACCAAAAGATGTATTGCGACAAAAAGCAGAGGTTACAAAGAGCCTCTGCTTTTTATTGTACTTATTTAATTCTTAATGATATTAATGGAGATGTTTTCATTCCAATATTTAAAATATCCTCATCTTGGATAGACTGTAAATAACGTTTTGTAATTGTTATATTCTTATGACCCAAAAGCCTTGATACAGTATATACATCACATCCATTCCTAAGCTGTTTCTGTGCATAATAATGTCTACAGGTGTGTGGACTACACCGTATCTCTTTTCTGACTCCACAAGGCTCTTTACAGTCTTTAACAAGCTTTTCAATCGTTGATTTTGTTAAAGGCTTACCTTTCTGTGATAAGAATAAATAATCTTCTTTATATCCTGATTTATCCTTTATGTAGCGTTCTCTAACAGTTAAGTATTTCATCAACCATTTATCGATTGCAGGAGTAATCGGAACATATCTAGGTTTTTTACCCTTACCATAAATGCTGATTGCATTATCACGAAGATCTTCCATTTTAATATTACAAAGTTCTGTACATCTGATTCCTGTATCAAATAAAATAATCATAATTAATTTATTGCGTACAGTCAGAAATTTTGTCCCTTTATAATAATTTACTATCTTAACTACTTCTTCATCAGTAAAAGTCAAGATCATAGGAACTTCTTCTTTTTGAAAAGCAACTTTCAATGCTGGATTCGTAGGAATGTATTCTTCTTCAACACAATACTTAAAGAATGCGCGAAAACTCTTAATAAGCCCGTTTACATATGTCTCTTTACGCTGCAAGCTGATTAAATATTGCACATATCCTTTTATGTGGATATGTTTTAAATCCTCAAGCTGCGTAATTCCGTATTCACGTTCTACATACGTGATCATTGCATTGTTACTGTTTTTCTCGTGTTGAATTGTCCGATCCGTCCATTGACGCAATTTGCACTCAAGTAAAAATTCTTTTAGTGCATCTCTCAACAGCATAAATATACCTCCTTCTGTATAACATGTTTTGGAAATATACCAGACATGCAAAGCGAAATATTTATCTGTTGAAAAATATTCTAAAATACTTAACGTATAGCATCACTGGAGGCCATTTCGTTAGAAAAAGCACTACTGAGTTTTTCACTCAACAGCCTCCAAACCCGCTATTTATAAGGCTTTTAGCCAATTACAAGATCATTCGTCCCAGTTTGTCCAGACGTCGGTGACATCATCGTCCTCGTCGAGGAGGTCCAGAGTCTTCTGAAGGTTCTTGATGTCCTTCTCGTCTGTAAGTTCTACGTATGTCTGTGGAACCATGGCAACCTGTGCCTCAAGCATCGGTACGCCAGCCTGCTCCAGTGCTTCTCTTACTGCGCTGAAATCATCCGGAGCGGTAAGTACTTCGTAGCTGTCTTCTTCTTCACTGAAATCCTCTGCGCCTGCATCCAGTGCAGTCATCATCAGATCGTCAGCATCCATCTCGCACTCTTCTTTGTCGATGATGATCTGACCTTTCTGGTCGAACATGAAGGATACACATCCCTGTGTTCCGATGCTTCCATATCCCTTGGTGAAAGCGTTTCTTACGTTACTTGCTGTACGGTTCTTGTTGTCAGTCAGAGTCTCAACGATGATCGCAACACCGTTCGGGCCATAACCTTCATAAGTAGCATGCTCGTAGTTGTCAGCAGAATCAGCACCTGCTGCCTTCTTGATACCACGGTCGATCGTATCGTTCGGCATGTTGTTTGCTTTTGCTTTCGCGATAACATCACGAAGTTTGCTGTTGTTGTTCGGATCCGAACCGCCAGCTTTGACTGCCATAACGATCTCACGACCGATCACGGTAAAGATCTTACCTTTTTTGGCATCATTTTTTTCTTTTTTATGCTTGATGTTCGCAAATTTTGAATGTCCTGACATTTCTCTCGTTCTCCTTTTGTTTCTTATCTTTTTGTAAACCCTGCTAAAAAGCCGGTAAACCTGCATAATTACTGATAAAATATAGCACTTTCCTTCGGATTCGTCAAGAATAACTGCTCAAAAAGTAAGCTCCAGGCTGATTTCCAGCGCATGATTCACCTTATCAAGCATCGCCTGGTCAAGATGACAGACTTTATCCTTGAGTCTCCGCTTATCGATCGTCCGCAGTTGTTCCAGCAGGATCACCGAATCCCTCTCGATGCCATACACAGACGCATCGATCTCTATGTGTGTCGGCAGCTTCGCCTTGTTCATCTTTGATGTAATTGCCGCGCAGATCACAGTCGGGCTGTGCCGGTTGCCAACATCATTCTGAATGATCAGCACCGGACGGATCCCGCCCTGCTCGCTTCCGACCACAGGCCGCAGATCTGCATAAAAGATATCCCCTCTTTTAATTACCACACAATTCACACTCCGATTCTTCTGTTACTGTCTGTTTATGACAGCTCCATTCTTTTTCTCAGAAATTAGTATTTCCATTTTTTTCTCGTGTATACATGTGTGGTATTTTACGCTGTTTTCTAGTTAAAGAAGGTCAGCTCTCCCCATTCTTTGCCGTCTTTGATGTAGACTCTCGGCACACGTTTGCTGATATCGCAGGCAAATTCATAGGAAAAACGTCCGGAAAGATCACCAAACTTCTCAATGCTGATGAATTCCTTGCCGTCTTTTCCGATCAGGGTCACTTCATCTCCGGCCTTTGCGTCCGGGATCTTTGTGATATCTACCATGAACTGATCCATGCAGACTCTTCCGAGGATCGGCGCCTTTTTGCCGTGGATCAGAACCCAGCCCTTATTGGAAAGAGAACGCGGATAGCCGTCTGCGTATCCCACCGGGATCGTTGCGACTTTCATTTCTTTCTTGGCAGTAAACGTTCCGCCATAGCTGAACGCTGCTCCCGGTTCCACGGTTTTGATGTAAGAAATATGGCTCTTGAGTTCCATTGCCGGGATCAGTTTCACGATATCTCTCTCCACTTCATTGGAAGGATAGATTCCATAGATCGTAATACCCGCACGGACTGCATTTAAGTTTGCCTCCGGCACACGGATGATCCCTGCGCTGTTAGAGCAGTGTTTCATCGGGATCTGAATGCCTGCATCCTCCAGAAGTTTTGCAAAATTCAGATAACGGTTAAGCTGGTCGATCGCCGGGCTTCTGTCTGTCTCGTCTGCTCTTGCAAAATGAGTGAACATTCCCTCGATCTTCAGATTTGGAAGCTGGGAGATCTTTTTGATCTCTTCGACACTTTCCTGTCTGTCTGCAAATCCGATACGGCTCATACCGGTATCAAGACCGATATGGATATGTACATCTCTTCCCTGACGCTGCGCTTCTTCTGAAAGTTTCTGTGCCATCTCATAGGTGCAGACAGTTAAACGGATCTCTTTCGCGATCATTTCTGTGAAATATTCTTCAAAAACGATTCCAAGGATCAGGATCGGTTTTTTTACACCAAAAGTACGAAGCTGCAGTGCTTCCTCCGGTGTCGCAACTGCAAATCCCCAGATATAGTCATAGTCTTCGATCAGACGTGCGATCGCCTCTGCGCCATGTCCATATCCGTCTGCCTTGATGACAGCAACGATCTTGGTACCCTTGGCAATGTTTTTCTTCATCTCTGCAAAGTTATGTGCGATCGCATCCAGGGATACGACTGCCTTTACTCTTTCGAATTTTTTCATGATCTTTATCTCCTTACTGCGTAATGCAATTATTTTTATCTGGATTTTTGAAACTTATCAGAGTTCCTGCATGGTTTCTCTGTCTTTAAGAACTTTCGCCGCTGCCCGCGCAATGTCTCCGGCTTTCATTCCGTAAGTACCTTTTTCCGCGGCTGCCTTATCTCCTGCCAGCCCGTGAAGGAATACGCCAAAAGCCGCCTGCTCTGCCAGATCCACCGTATTCTCCGAATCTGAACGGAATGCACACAGAACCCCTGCCAGGATCCCCGACAGGACATCCCCGCTTCCCGCAGTCGCCATTCCTGGATTCCCGCTTTGATTGATCCAGCAAAAATTTTTCTTCGGATCAGCAATGACAGTAACTGCATCTTTGAGCACACAGACCACGCCATTTTCCCTTGCAAAATTCGATGCTGTCCAAATGAGGTTTTGCTGAATTTCCGGTATGGACAGCGCCCGATCCGCTGCTTCTGAAAACAATCCGCTATTTTTAGAAGTCATAAAATTTTCACTCAGCCGACTCATCTCGCCAAGATGCGGCGTACAGATCACCTGACTGTGCTGAAGATATTTCTTCCACTCCGGATGTTTCGAGAGCAGATTCAGTCCATCCGCATCCAGGAGCACAGGTTTCCCCATTCTCTGCGCATGGGCAAGATAAAATTCTGTTTTCCGTGCACTTTTCTCAGACTGTCCAAGTCCTGGTCCGATCACCACAATGTCGCACCAGTGCATTGCATTAACCCATGCTTCGTTGCCGCCAGCATCATCTGCAAACATCGCCTCCGGAAGAAGCGTCTGCAGTGGAATGCGATTCTCCTCATCCGTCAGGATCTTGACCATCCCGGCTCCGGCAGCGAAAGCGCCCTCTGCACAGAGATACGCTGCCCCGCACATTCCTTTGCTTCCGGCAACGACAAGGACCTTGCCAAACGTACCCTTGTTCCCATTCGCAGCGCGCAGAGGAAGCTTCTGGAGATCTTTTTTCTCAAGTGCCGCTTTCCGTGCCGGAAGATCCGGATTCTCGTAGATGCCGACATCTGCTACAACAATTTTTCCCACCAAACTTTTGCCAGGATAAAAACACAAGCCTGTTTTACAGAATGCAAACGTCACCGTCAGATCCGCACGAAATGCGATTCCAAGCTCTCTGCCCGTGTTGCTGCATACCCCGGACGGCAGATCTCCCGCCACTTTCCATGCAGAAACCTCGTTCAAAGCCTGAATGACTTCTCTGTATTTTCCCTCGATCGGGCGGTCAAGCCCAACGCCGAAAATGGCATCTACTATAGTAGTATATTCTCCT
>OLOR01003733.1_pt1 | contig 10380 bp, 10 predicted proteins | sample 1672521 | NCBI WGS metagenome assembly OLOR01 (sample SAMEA3136695, study PRJEB25190) | human gut metagenome | biome: human gut; feature: human-associated habitat; material: faeces | place: Austria | collected 2013
CCATGACGTTCAACGTCACCGGGAACAGGCTCAACGCGATACTCAACCAGCGCAGCCAGGACATGCTCACTGCGAACAACTGGAACGTCTGCCAGTATGCGGCGCTGCTCATAATGTTCGCAAAATCCACAGGATTCGAGCCGGGAGAGCTTGTCCACGTCATTGCGGACGCGCATATCTACGACCGCCATATGGACGCAGTAAAGCGGCTCATTGAAAAGAAGCCCTACCCTGCCCCGGAAATGCAGGTCGAGGATATCACGGATTTCTATAAGTTCACCAAGAACAGCTTTACCGCGGTGGATTATAAGTATCATGAATTTACCGACAAGATACCCGTCGCAGTATAATGTGACTGATGTGACTATTTGAATTAAAGGCAATGGGTGAGTATGCCTAGTTGGCGAAGGCACCAGACTGTAAATCTGGGACGTCAGATACATCGCAGGTTCGACTCCTGCCTCACCCACCAGATGAAGGAAAACATTAAACCCGTCCGCACTGAAAGAAGTGGAAATCTGCATGCTGTTGTAAATGACCCGGCAGGACGTAAAAGTGATGTGGCGACCTGTTGATTGAGCAGGGAGGAGCAGTTTGAATGAGTTATTCCGTTATGCAACGGGGTGACAAGTGTTTCAGGAAAACATAAACAGCTCAGGCGTATACGCCGTGCCACGACGCCCGGGAGCCTAGATGGACTCCACTTATCCCCTCTGTTCATGAATTTCGAATCCGGTATAACAAGTGCATACACGTTATACATTATGGAATTACTTCTGTACGCCTGAAATGTAACGAAAGTAGTTAGAAGAATAGTGAGAGCAGGGAAGCATGCATCAATCAATAACAATCTCGCATAGCTCAGATGGTAGAGCAGGCGGCTGTTAACCGACAGGTCGCAGGTTCAAGTCCTGCTGTGAGAGCCAAGAACCCTGCACGCCTCTGCTTATAGTGAGTAAGCGCAACCCGCAGGGTGATTCAAAGCCGGGAAATCCTACTGGTTTGTATGGGTGCCGTTGCATGTAATGTGCGGATGGCAGAGTTTGTGTTAACGACTCCCTAGTTCTGGTTATTCACTAGCTTCGCCGAGCTATCCATTGGCGGAGCATATCAGAGTGTAGTTGAAGAAGGGGAACACCCTGCCACTCTGTCCAAAAGACCTAGTTGCTTATGTCTGCGTTTGTGTGGCGGGGGTAATTGCCCGACTGCTATCTCGGCAGAAAAGCAGACGGTGTACAACGTTGTCCTGCGGGCGCTAGGTATCATATTGTAACGTAGTCAAGTGGTTAAGACAGCAGTCTTTGCCCCTGCCATTCGCTGGTTCGAATCCAGCCGTTACAACCAAGCCTCCTTGGAGGCAAAGCCAGCCGTCTTTTTACGGTATGGGGCAAAGAGCTTGCTCCACATGGATGCGTAGCTCAGTTGGAAGAGCACCGGACTTTTAATCCGGGTGTCGCGGGTTCGATTCCCGCCGTGTTCACCATACCCGTTATACGAACGGATATAACAAAAGGGGCCCGATTCAGGGCTCCCTTAGCAATACTCAACAGATTACTGATTTGCTAAATAATCACAGGGAGGAAACAAAACTAATATGCTGAATGAATATAAAGGAAAATCCGGTAAGCGAGTGTTTCATCTGCCTAGCCGGAGGACTGTAGTTGCTATCATAATTGCAGTCATGCTGGTTGCGGGTGCTATCGCAGGAAACATCGGAGTCTACAATCTATGTAACAGAAAAGTTCAGGAGCTTCAGGCTATGCCGGTCGCTACGACTGAGCAGGAGCTGGACACCATCATCGCATCAGGAGAAGAGAACTTCATCATCTGTGGCATATTTCAGGTGGACAATCCCGTCGGATATCCCGACGTGGGCAGGGAATACATATACGCAAAGGGAAACAGGGAAGAGAGAGTTCGGCACAAAAGGTCGCATACCTCTGGTAAGATTCGCACCACAAGTCACTACTATAGCTGGGATGTGGTGGGAACGGAGGAGGTGCGGTGCAATTATATTTCCGCGCTGGGACTGGATATTCCATGTTATACCCTGACCATTCCGGCTGGCGTAGACAAGATAACAACTGTGTCAACCGGAGATAATAAAAGGTACGTGTATTATGGCTGTAGAGACAGTCAATTAGGCGCAATACTTGTCAACAGGTCAGAAAACGGAGCTATTCGTGAGGCTGAACTGTATTCAGGCATGAACATTCAGGATATAGTTGACGATTATAGCAAGCAAAACGTGCGTTGGATAATTGTTTACTGGGCGTGTTGTTGCCTTGTATTCTTAATTGCGTTTACATTTATTGAAGCTCTAGTATAGCCAATATAACATGATTTCAGGGTTTGTGTAGGATTTAATATTTATCATTTACATATGCTGTGAGATTTACAATTTAACATTAAGCGTCTGCTTGCGGCATGCGCACTTTTTTTTTACAAGGAGGAAATATGGGACGACCCAGAAAAATTATACCAAAGGTCTTCCACTGTCTGCGATGCGACAAGACTACGGAAACCGACAGGGAATTTCTTAGGAACCGTTGCAGTCAGTTATATCTGGCGAATGACGGCTGTGTGAGTATATGCAAGAAATGCACAGAGGAGCTTTTTGACTCCTATACGAAGAAATATAATAGCACCAAAAAGGCTTGCATGATTATGTGTGCCATGCTTGACTATCCGTATATCGCCGAGGTATTCACTAACGTACAGCAGTCCTCGCCGATTTTTTCATTCAGCGTTTACACACGCCAACTTAATGGTAGACAATGGAGTAAAAAAACGACCGAGTTCTCGATAATGACCGGAGAGTTCGGCAAGACCGAGGAAAATATACAGGAGCAGAAGGAACAACGGTGGAGTAAAGATGAAATCCGTATACGGGATGAAGTCATCGGCGTATGCGGGTACGACCCATTTTCGTCTTACCCGGACGCTGACCGCAAGGTGTTGTTTGGAGAACTGAGCAAATTCCTTGGCGATGGTGATGATGATGCCTGGAAGATGTCGCAGATAATCGAGGCGGTCGTGACTAACTACCAGATATCGAGGTATGACCGGACACTTGCCCGGCTTGACATCATCCAGGACGCTGACAGTTTCGACCGTGTTTCTTCGCTGAAAAAGGATGCGGTTATATCACTGGATAAGATTGCCAAGGAAAACGAAATATCAATCAAGAACCGTTCGAACAAGGCGAAAGGAACCGGCACGCTGACGTATCTTATGCGTGACCTGCGGAGTAAAGATATCAAGCAGATAGAGGAAGATTATTACGCGCAACTTAAATCAGCGGGAACACAGTGGGCGGCAGATATGTCCGTCAAAGCCCTTATGACGAATGCTAACTTTGATGAGAATGATACTCTTGATATCCGCAATAAGAGAGCCGCGCTCATTGATAGCCAGTATGCGGAAATAGACGACCTCAAGGAAAAGAACCGCCGTCTTATGGAAATGGTACAGAAGCTTGGAGGTGATTTAAGTGCCCTTGATGACCCAGGCTCAAAGAAATAAACTCATTTCTGATGCTCAACGAAAACTGTATGAGGCAGATGCGGAGACTATACAATTCTTTCGCAGGAACCCGGCTATTGCTTCTGAAATGCTACTTGGCATAAAGCTGTTCGATGCGCAGAAGTGGATTCTACAGGAGATGTGGAACAAGAACTATGTTGTGCTGTGCTGCTCCAGAAACTTTGGCAAGAGCTTTATCGGCGCGGTATTTCTTCTGCTGAAGGCAATGCTGTACCCTAACTGTGCAATATATATCGTTTCCTCGACTGGTCAGCAGAGTAAGGAGCTGTTCAATAAGATAGAGGAGATAGTTACACGCATAGGAAAGACGGCGGCTTCTATTCAGTCTTTGAAAGACATCGCGCAGGAAGAAACTGTAAAGAATCTGAACAATAAAACCGGATTCTCGCATGCGCCGGAGATGTATGAGGTCTCATTCTGGAACGGCTCGGCTATCTATACTCTGAACAGTAACCCTGACAGAGTGCGTTCCCGCCGTGCGTCCATAGTTTTCTTTGATGAGGCGGCTTTCTGCTCGGATGAACTTATAGCGGCGGCAGAAGCTTTCGCTACACAGGAAAGTAACTTCATCACCTCTACGGACGATTCATTCTCTCCGCTTACGCAGAAGAGAAAATGCGGCACACAGCTTATTTATGCAAGCTCACAGGACGACGCAGGGAAGCTTTTCTATCGCAGGTACCGCGAGTATGCAAAGGAAATGCTTGCCGGGAATCGCGACTATTTTGTCGTGGATATGATTGCTGATACAGCTATTCAGACGTATATGAACGGTAAGCCTTACGTCCCGTTACTTACTCAGGGCAAGGTGGATACGGCGATGAAGATAAACCGGGATAAGGCGCTGCGCGAGTATTATAATGTACCGACCCGCGACGGCGGCGTTAATCAGATTGTCAAGTGGGGACAGGTGCGTGAATGCGAGAAGTTCTCACTCCCGAAGCTTGGGCTTACAGACGACAGTGAGAGATTCGTCATCGCAATGGACCCGGCGCGTACCACTGATAACAGTATCGTATCCGTAATGGAACTTGTGGAAGATGCGGAAAAGGGGCTTTGCGGTAAAATAGTCAACTGCGTAAACTTTATTGATGCGAAGTCCGGCAAGTTCAAGCTTGACTCCAACCGGCAGATTCAGCGGCTCCGCGAGCTGATAGTAAAGTACAACGGCGCGGATTATGCGGATTATGTGCATATTGATATGCTCGAAATAGACTCCGGTGCTGGTGGCGGCGGTATTTCAACCTATGGCGACGCTATGCTCAATGACTTTGTTGATTCAAAGGGCAATAGACATAGCGGTTTTATCGACTCCACCTTCGAGGCGTATGCTGGGTTCGGCGAAAGATACCCCGATGCGATAGATAAAATGAGACTCCTCAGCCCGAAGAAGCTGAGAACGATAATGATTGAGGAAACGATTGAACTTATCCAACTCGGCGTTCTGCAATTTCCGTTTGAGTTCAAGGACTCTGACTTCATTCAGGTCATAGCACAGGGAGAGAATGGTGAGGAGACAATGGTCGCACATGAAGTGACCCGCGAGGAACGCGACGCACTGATGAATATTGACCTTATGAAAAACGAGCTGACTTCTATCCATCGTTTTGGCAATGCCGATGGAACTGCGGCGACCTACGCGCTCGCACTGGATAAGCGTTCCCGTATGCACGATGACCGTTTCTATACTTTGGTCATGCTGGGACACAGGCTGTATGAACTTCGCCGGAAGACCAAGGTACGCCAGCCAGACGAAGAAATTCCTATAATGGAGGATTACTCCTGTGTTTCGAGCGTGTCATTCTGATATGTTCGATTCAGAAAGAGCCTGCAATCCGCGTCACAATCGCGATTGTGGGCTTTTTACATTTCTACTATTAAATGATAGGAGGTGGAGCTGTGTCCGAAAAATTTGAAGTGGTTTACGCCGATAAAGTCAATGATGAGAATGGCGAAGGAACCACACTGGTGACAAGCACAGAATTGTCGGAACATTGCGAAGATGTCGCAATGCAACGTATTGCGGCGGCGTTTGAAAATAAGTACGAAGTTTATCAGCCGTACACAAAGGAGCATGGTTCTGCAACGCTCCTTGACTTTGAAAAGATAAAGAGTCTCGCGAACAATATTCAGAACGACCTGGATAAAGTACTGCAGCTCAATGCAATAATCCGCAGATTCATAGTGACCGATGATATCATCGGAAAGGTTTACGAAAGCCTTGAAACAAATCTGAACACGAACTTTAAGCTGTCCTATACGAAGTTCGATGGAAGAAACAAGAACAAGCAGATGAAGAGGGTAGACCAGATAATTGACGAGTTCAACTATGAGGTCAACCTCAAACAGATAATCCGGGACGCTATACCGCTGACATACGCAGAGGGAAATCACATTCTATATCTGCGCAAGGAGGGAGAGACCTATTCGATAGACTTCCTGCCGCTGGGCATAGCAAAGGTCAGCGATTATACGGTCGGAGGAAATCCACAGATAGTCATTGACGTGACTGAACTTACTTCTCGTCTGCGGAAGGTATATGAGAAGGATAAGAAGCAGAAGGCGATATTCTTCAAGAACATCGAGGAGGATATCAGAAATAACTATCCGCCGGAGGTATATACGGCGTATAAGGCGGGCGAGAGAATCGCAAAGCTTGATCCGAAGCGCGCTCGTATAATGCGTATCTGTAACATGGGCCGCAAATATGGCGTATCGCCGATAGTCCGCGCCCTGCGTTCTGCACTTATGCTTGAAAACATCGAGGACTCGGATTACATCAATAACAAGGCTAAGGCGAAGAAGATAATTCATCAGGTTCTCCGCAAGGAGACAATGGGCACCAACCTTGAAAAGCAGGGGCTGTCTCAGGCGGCGTATGCCCACAGTGAGCTGATGAAAGCGTGGAAAAACAAGACCGTAGTTTATACGTCCGCGCCGTTTGTCGAGAAGATACAGTATGTCGAGCCGTCGGTCAACGACACTTCGGCGGATAAGATAAATCTGTATCGCTCTAAGATAATGACGACACTAGGGATAGGGTTCATTGATTCGAACGTCAGCAGTTTCTCGGTCGCGAATATCTCGCTTGAGCAGTTGATGAAGACTATCAATTCTATATCAGAGCAACTTGAACGCATTATCATGGATTTTTATAAGATAGTACTGGAGGATTATGGAATCGGCATGGAGTATCTTCCGACGATTCAGATAATTGACGCTGAACAGCTTTCTCTCAGTATGAAGAAAGACCTTGTTGAACTTATGTATTCCAAACTCAACTGCTCGCTGGAGAGCGCGCTGGAGGTTCTCGGAGTCTCTATCGAGGACGAAAAGCAGAAGCGCCTCAAGGAAAACTCGGAGGGTATTGAAGAAATATTCTTCCCGAGGAAGACCTCATACACTACCGGTTCTGATGACAACGGAACAGGCAGACCTGCGGACAGCGATAATCTTGAGAAGCAGGCGTATGACAATAACAGGGAGGAAAACGAATGACAAGAATACCACTGCATTGTGCGAACTGCGGGTACCGGGTTGGCGACATTTTAGTCTCAATGGAATACAAAAGTCTGGTGAGATTTACACCCTGTGATGATGTCCCGGAGAACTGCATTGACGGTGCTCATATCATGTGTCCCGCGTGCAACCATGGAGTTGCGGAACTGATAGTAAACAACACAAAGGAAGAATCGGGTGGCGATATACCACCCCATGGATATGAATTCGGTTCAATGGAAGGTGGTGAGAAAGATGAATGAGAACGAGAAGATAAAGATATCTTCAACGGCTCTGGAGCTTTCTGAGACCACGAACTACATTGAGCTGACCAACAGGCTCTGTTACTATGGCGAGCCGAATCTGAACGGCGTAATGCTTCCGGTGGAGGGCGCTGAGGAACATGCGAAATCACTTGTGCTCCAGCCGGTAGTTGCAAAGTACAAGGTCATCGGCAATAAGCCAGACCTCGGCGGGCATGAGTACCGCAACGGTACTTTTGGTACTGAGAATATCGGCGTTCATGAGGAAGTCGAGGTGCGCACAGATACTGTGCCGGTGAACGGCGAGCAGAAGACACTGCCATGTCTTTTTGCAAAGTCCCGTATCTGGACTCGCAACACAAATGTTGTCGCGGCTGTAAAGCGTCTGTTCAGTGAGGGCAGACTTCACAGTTCGTGGGAAATAACCGTCTCAGACTATGAATATAAAGACGGCATAAAAATTCTGAAGGATTATGTGTTCGAAAGCAATGCACTGCTTGGAACAAACAGCCAGCCTGCATACGGCGATGCGGCGTCTGCTCTTACCATGGCGGAGACCGAGGAGCAGCCGGAGGTAATCATTGCCGAGGCGCTGGCAAAAGATTTAGGTTTAAAGGAGGAAGAACCAATGGCTGAAGGAACAGAGGTTCAGAATAAGGAGAAAGTTCAGGCGGAAGCGCCCGAGCAGGTCGCTCCGGTTGTTGAACCTGTAAAGACAGTCGATGAACTGTCTGCGAAGATAGGTGAGCTGTCCGTAACTATTTCCGAGAAGGACGCTGCACTTGTTGCCGCCAACGAAAAGCTGGCAGAAGCAACAAAGACTCTTGAAGAATATAAGCAGTATAAGGAAAAGTACGAGGCTCTTGCCGCGGAGAAGAAGCAGGCTGAGAACGAAGCAGTACGTGCAGAGATGCGCGAGAAGGCTTCTAAGAGCGGTCTGTTTGTGGAGAACGAACTTGAAACTTCTGAGGAACTGAAGGACATCATGGAGAAGGCTGACAAGGACGCACTGATGAGCGTTATCGCTGAGAGATTTATGAAATCCCTTGAGGGCAAGCCCGAGAAGGAAACGGCGGAGCAGACTCCCAAGGCAGATGTAACTGCCGATGAGCGCTCAGAGAACAGAAAGTTCATGGAAGCAATACTTCACTAAGTAAAATGAAAGGAACAAAATACAATGGTAAGAAATGTATTTAAGGGCAATCCCATTTCCCGAACCAACTACAAGGCAGAGACAGACCTCGTAGTAGGCATGGGCGTTGTAAGAGATTACGAGAAGAAGACAGTCGGTTTCCCGAAGGCAGAGACCGCTGACGATATCTATGTTGTTGACAAGGAGAGAATCCCTACCGGCGAGGCTTGCGCGAGAACTGACTTCTCCGATTACGAGAAGATTTTTCAGGACGTAGCAAAGGGCGAGCCTGTAAAGATTGACATGTTCGCACCCGGCACTGCATTCGCTGTTGATCAGGTTTCCACTGCTGACGCTCCTGTCAAGGGCAAGAGAGTTTCTGTTGGTACAGATGGTCTGTGGAGAAACGCGACCGTGGCTTCCAGATATCTCTACTCTGAGGACTACGTTGACAACGGTCACAAGCTTATCAAGATTGAAGTGCTTGATACAGCGGCAACTAACTGATAAAAGGAAGGAATGAAAATAATGCTGGATACAGAAATCGCAAGCATTGTCAAGTCTGTTGACACTTATGAGATAGCTCAGAAGACCAGACGAAACATTGCTCTGAATGACAACGAGAAAATCATCGCGTCCCAGCTTGACGAGTGGGCGCGCGAAATCGGCAATACCGGTTATGACGAGAAGCGCGAGATTGCGGAGTTCGTCCGCAAGACAATCAACGAGGAGTTCTACAACGCCCCCGACGAGCTTCTGGACTACATGTTCGACCGCGGCAGCGTCGGCGAGTTCGATGACTACGAGGCTACCGTCACCCCGAAGAACACTCTGATTTCTTACGAGGCGGCAAAGGGCGGCAACGTAGACAAGAGCTATCTTGATATCTCCGTAATCAAGCCCAAGTGGAAGAACCGCCAGATTGAGACCGAGATTTCTTACGCTGACCTGCGCAGAAACGGCTGGAAGTCCGTGGCACTGCTCACCACTTATTCTATGGACGCGCTGAATAACGCGCGCTTCAAGGATATCTTCTCTGATATCGACACTCTCATCGCAAACGGAGCTGAGAACTACATCTCCAACGGCGGTACTGTTCCCACTGCGGCGGCTATGGACGCAATGGCGCTTTACCTCAACGACCGTAATCAGGGCGGCGGCGTAATCGTTGCACTGTCCAAGTATATTCAGAATGTTTCCAAGCTGAAGGGCTTTGACTCCGAGGCTATGAGAGATGAGGTTCATCTCAACGGTAAGCTCGGCGTTTACGACGGCTGCTCTCTGTATGGAATTTCTGGTGCGAAGAAGTACGGCGATGGCACTCTGCTCATGCCTGACAAGAGAATCTTCGGCATTGCCGGTAAGATTGGTACTCTTGATATGAAGGGCGACGTTCATATCTACGAGGATATGGACAACGACAACGAAAAGGTCGAGCTCAAAATCAAGGACTTTACATACGGCTGGGCGTTCAACAAGGATACTCTTGAGAATGTCTGCAAGATAGTCACTGACTAATTATTTGATAAGGAGGAATCCCGCCTGGGAAACCGGGCGGGTATATTATTATGAGAAAATTCTACTGCTATTCCACACGTCTGAGAGACGCGCTCATCGACCACGGCTTCAATCCGATTGGTTACGGCGTTAATCCTAACAGCGGCTCTCCGTTTTGGCTGTTCGAGGGAACTGAGGAAATGAACGCCTATAAGAGCGGACAGTATCAGCAGGACAGGGACAACTATTTCAAGGAGAGAAAGTCAGGGGAGGTAAAGCCTAATGGAGCTCGATAACAACAAGCAGTATCTGGTGTTTAACTACAGTACCAGCCCGGTGGCGGTATCCACAAGATATGACAGCTACACTATCCCGGGTGCAAAGGACGGCGAACCTACAGCTTTCCCGCTGACTCTTGATGAGATAATGTATATCAACAACAAT
>OLOR01003734.1_pt1 | contig 10377 bp, 9 predicted proteins | sample 1672521 | NCBI WGS metagenome assembly OLOR01 (sample SAMEA3136695, study PRJEB25190) | human gut metagenome | biome: human gut; feature: human-associated habitat; material: faeces | place: Austria | collected 2013
TAATTTGCGCGTAATTGGTGGCATAATGGTGTTATGTACAGAAGGGGAGGGCGCATGCCTTCCCCTTCTTGTTCTGTCTGAAAGGAGGTGGATGCGGTGGCAATGAAGATCGCACGGGTGGAACCCGGCAGCGAAGCGGAAGTGCTGGGCCTTGGCCCGGGTGACGAGCTTTTGAGCGTGGACGAAAACGAGCTGAACGACAGTCTGGACTACGATTTCTACACCGACAGCAAAAGCTTCCACCTGAAAGCAAGGGTGGCAGACGGCATCCGCGAGTGGGATGTGCAGCGCACGGAGCGCGGCCCCTTTGGCTGCGATTTCCAGACCTATCTGGGCGATCAGAAGCACTCCTGCTCCAACCACTGCATGTTCTGCTTCATCGACCAGCTGCCCCCCGGTATGCGCGAGAGCCTTTACTTCAAGGACGATGACGAGCGGCTTTCCTTTTTGTTCGGCAACTATATCACCATGACGAACATGCAGGACCACGAGATCGACCGCATCATCAAGATGCACATTTCGCCCATCAACATTTCAGTACACACCACGAACCCGCAGCTCCGTGTGCGGATGCTGGCCAACAAGCGCGGCGGCGAGGTGCTCAAGTATCTGCCCCGTCTGGTGGAGGGCGGCATCGCCGTCAACTGTCAGCTGGTGCTGTGCCGCGGCATCAACGACGGCGACGAGCTGCGCCGTACCCTCTCCGACCTTTTGGAGCTGACCCCTATGGTGCAGAGCATCGCTGCGGTGCCCTGCGGTGTGACGGACTACCGCGAGAAGCTGTTCAAGCAGACACCGTATGATGCAAAGACCAGCGCCGAAGTCATCGACATCATGGAAGAATTCGGCGATGAGTGCAAGCGCCGCCACGGCAAGCGCATCATTTATCCCAGCGATGAATGGTACCTCAAGGCAGGCAGGCCCATCCCGCCGGAAGAGTTCTACGAGGACTTCGACCAGCTGGAAAACGGCGTGGGCATGATGCGCCTGTACGCTTCGGAATTTCTGGCGGAGCTGGAAAAGCCCCACCGCATCTACGGCACCAAAAAGATGGACGTGGTCACGGGCGAAATGGCTTCGCCGCTCATCCACCAGATGATGGCTGAGCTGCACCGCCAGTACCCCATGGTCGAGGTGACGGTGCACACCATCAAGAACAAATTCTTCGGCGGCAATGTGGGTGTGGCCGGGCTTGTAACGGCGACCGATATCATTGCTCAGTGCGAGGGCAAGCTGACCAGCGGCACGCTGGGCGTGCCCGCCGTGATGCTGCGGGAGGAAAAAGACACCTTTCTGGACGACATCACCACCGACCAGCTGGCCCAGCGCCTTGGCGTGAAGGTGGAGGTGCTGCCGACCTCTGGCGGCGACGAAGCCCGCGCCCTGCTGCGCAGCGGCCTGCACATTGCAAGGAGAAGAAGAGCATAAAACCTTTTGTTATAGAAAGGAGGAACCCCTATGAGCAAACCGATCGTAGCAGTGGTGGGCCGCCCTAACGTGGGCAAATCCACCCTGTTCAACAAGCTGTGCGGTCAGCGCCTTGCCATTGTGGAGGACACGCCGGGCATTACCCGTGACCGCATTTTTGCCAACTGCGAGTGGAACGGCCATGACTTCCTGCTGGTGGACACCGGCGGTATTGAGCCCAAGGCTACCGAGGGCATTCTGGCCCACATGCGGGAGCAGGCCCAGATCGCCATTGACACTGCAGACTGCATCATCATGGTGGTGGACGTGCGCGACGGCCTGACCGCCGCGGACGAGGATGTGGCCCACATGCTGCGCCGCAGCCACAAGCCCATCATTCTGGCCGTGAACAAGTGCGACAAGGTGGGCGATGCCCCCATGGAGATGTACGAGTTCTACAACCTCGGCTTTGACGAGGTGATGCCCATTTCGTCCGTGCACGGCCACGGCACCGGCGACCTGCTGGACGCTGTGTGCGCCCATCTGGACTTCAGCGAGACCGTGGTGGAAGAGGACCGCATCCCGGTTGCCATCATCGGCCGCCCCAACGTGGGCAAGTCCAGCCTGACCAACCGCATTCTGGGCGAGAACCGCATGATCGTGGCAAACGAGGCGGGCACCACCCGTGATGCCATTGACACCCCGGTGGACAACGCTTACGGCAAGTTCATCTTTACCGATACCGCCGGTCTGCGCAAGCGCAGCAACATCACCGACGGTCTGGAGCGTTATATGGTAGTGCGCGCACTGGCCGCTGTGGAGCGCAGCCGCGTGGCGCTGATCCTTGTGGATGCCACCGTCGGCTTTACCGAGCAGGACAGCAAGGTGGCCGGTTACGCCCACGATCAGGGCAAGGCGTGCATCATCGTCGTCAACAAGTGGGACGCGGTGGAAGGCAAGGAGACCAACACCATGGAGCTGCAGCGCCGCGATTATGCCGAGTGCTTCAGCTTTATGGGCTATGCTCCTATCATCTTCATCTCGGCTCAGACCGGCTACAACGTGAACAAGCTCATGCAGCTGATCCGCGATGTGGACAGCCAGAACGGTGCCCGCGTGCCCACCGGCGTGCTGAACGAGATGCTGGCCCGCGCCACAGCCCGGATGCAGCCGCCCAGCGACAAGGGCCGCCGCCTGAAGATCTTCTATCTGACTCAGGCATCCACCCGCCCGCCCACGTTCGTGGCCTTTGTGAATTCGAAGCAGTTGTTCCATTTCAGCTACCAGCGGTATCTGATCAACCAGATCCGCGAGAACTTTGGTCTGGAACACACTCCCATCCGTCTGGTGATCCGCGAGCGCGGCTCCGGCGAAGTGGGCGCAAAGGACGTGTAAGCGCCCGCAAAGGAGGCATCCGTTTCTATGATGAAAGCGATCCTGATCGCCGCAGCTACCATCCTGCAGGCGTACCTGCTGGGCAGTGTGGATACCGGCATCCTCGTCAGCAAATTCGTATATCATGACGATGTGCGCAATCATGGCAGCGGTGCGGCCGGCATGACCAACATGCTGCGCACCTTTGGCAAGAAGGCTGCCGCCATGACCGCGACAGGCGATGTGCTCAAGGGCGTGCTGGCCGTGTGCATCGGCCGGTGGCTGTTCCACATGCTGCCCGCCGATACCGGCGTTTCGCCGTATCTGGGTGTCTATCTGGCCGCTATCTTTGCAGTGCTGGGCCATCTGTACCCGCTGTACTTCGGGTTCAAAGGCGGCAAGGGCGTGCTGGTGGCAGCTGGTGCCATTCTGGCCATCCAGCCGGTGCTGCTGCCGTTTCTGGCCATTATCTTTCTGGTGTGCCTGATCCCCACCGGCATGGTGTCGCTGGGCAGCGTGGCCATGGCAGCACTCTACCCGGTGCTGACCATCATTTACGGTTCCCTGCAGGGCTATGCCGCCGGTGATATGCTGGTGTGCGCCATTGGCTCCGGCTTTATGTCCGGCATGGTGATCTATATGCACCGCGCCAATATCCAGCGCATCCGTGAGGGCAAAGAGTACCGCTTCGGAAAGCACAATAAAAAATAAAAGCATTATAAAATGCCCCGCAGCCTGCTGGTTTTCCGGCAGTGCTGCGGGGCATTTTTGTTTATGTTATTTTGGTTCCGGGGCGGCCTGCTCAAAATCGTACTCGTCAAAAGTCTCTTCTTCGGAAGGAATGGCCTCGGCCGCCTCGGCCTTGGCGCGGTCTTTCAGACGGGAGATAAACTCCTCTGCCGGGATGCCGCTCTGCTTTGGAGAAAGATCCGGTGCCGGATGGCCGTCCGGCAGGTGGGCACCAAAGGCCGGCACAAAGAAGAACTTGCGCACAATAAAAATCAGTGCGATGGCTCCCACGCTGAGCAGGTTTTCCAGTGCGGAGTCGTGGCCCACTACCAGATGGCGGGCAATGGCATACAGCAAAACCTCCAGACTGCTGCCGGGGCTGTGCTTGGCCAGCATTTTGATGAACTCAATGCCGATCACGATATCAAGGCTGCGTTCCAGAAAGCTGCGGATCTCCACCTCGTTGCCGTAGAACAAAAGGCCTGGCATCCATTTGATGAGAGGCACGGCGCTGAACAGCAGACCAATGAGTACAAGGCCGGACAGCAGGATCTCCAGCAGGCTGGATGCCTGAATGATGCGGTTGCGCAGCTGGGTGCGCCAGTGGCTTTCCACATGGTTTACGGTAGAAGAGTGCTCTGCAGGGTGTTCCATACAATGGTCTTCCTTTCGGTAAACTGCTGCAAAACTTTTGACAGAAGTTTTTCTTTATTGTAGCAGAAACGCAGAAAGGTGTCAATTCAGCAGGATCAATCCACCGTGGTTCCTGTGGCGGGTGCCACCGCTACATAGCCGGATTTTTTGATGCAGTCCTGTCCGGCGGCGGTATCCAGCCAGTCGTAAAGCTGGCGTTCCGGGCTGTCGGCGGCAGCGTCCGCATGGAGAACGGCATAGAACTCGTTGCACAGCGGGTAGCTTTCGCTGGCGATGGTGTCGTTGGAAGGGGTCACGCCGTCCACGGCCAGCAGACGCAGGCCGGGCTGGGAGTACATCTGGTCGATGTAGTAGTAGACCGAGAAGCCGATGGCATTGGCGCTGTTGTTGTAGGCGGCGATGCTGTCCACCAGCTCACCCATGGCAGCGGGAGCCAGCTCGGTGGGCGGGTCCATCAGTTCGCCGCCCTGAATGAGCAGCTTGCGGAACAGGGTCTGGCTGCCGGAGTCTTCGCCCCGCTGGAAGGGCACGATGGCAAGATCCTCGCCGCCCACTTCCTTCCAGTTGGTGATCTTACCGGCATAGATGTCCTTCAGCTGCTGCCGGGTCAGGCTCTTGACCGGATTGTTCTCGTTCACGATGAACACCAGTGCGTCCCGGCCAATGGGTTTCTGTTCCAGCTGGGCGTTTGCTTCTTTCAGCTCTTCCTTTACGTAGTCCGGCGCTTCGTAGACCACCAGCATCCTGGCAGTGTATTCCTCATCCGGGTACAGGCCGAAGTTTTCCCACGCATAGGCCGTGGTGCTGACCGAAATGCCGCTCTGGGCTACTTCCAGATCGATGCCGGTGGTATCGGCCATCATCTGCGCCATCAGCGGGATGCAGGCAGTGCTGCCATCCAGCTTGGGAAAATCTTCCACGGTAAACAGCCCGATGGGTTCAAGCTCGCTCACGGAAGAAGCGGGTGCTTCCGGCGAGGTGGAAGCGCTGCTGGCGGGGGTGTCATCCCCCTTGCAGGCAGTGAGAATGCCTGCGGCAGAGCAGGCGGCAAGGCCCAGCAGAAAGCTGCGGCGGGAAATTTTAGCATTTTTCATAAGGCGTTCCTCCTATTGGGTCAGTAGCCCATTTCGTCGTCGGCGTTGATGGAAGAGAAGAGGCTTTGGCAGTAAAGCCATTTGCCGTTCGTGTCCATCCAGCCGTAGTAAAAGCCGCGTTTTGCAACGAACACGTGTTCTGGCAGCTGGTTCAGGCTGTTGTCGTAGTAGCTGTAGCAGCTGCCAAGGCCATAGAACACAATGTTGCCGTTTTCATCCAGCACGTCACACATTGAGCCGTTGCTGCTGGGCGCATTGGCGTTGCCACAGTACAGCGGCCTGCCCTCCGGTGTGGTGATGAGATAGTTCAGGGCATAATACTTGTCCTGCAGATGGGTCAGGTCGGAGACAAGGCCCTCGGGGCCGTACACGCGGGTGGCGGTGGTCTCAAAGTTATCGTTATCCCGCAGCTCCAGCCAGACGTAGCCGTCACCCTTGTTATCCATCATCACGCTTTGCTGGCCCTCCACTGGCTCCACGGTGGTATCAGTGATCAAATCGCCGGTTTCGGTGTTGAACACCTTCAACCGTCCGTCCTCATAGTAAAGGGCGATGGTGTCGCTCATGACGCTGGAAGCGTACAGCGGTGTCACCTCACCGGTAACAAGGTCGTGCAGATCATAGCCGAAGTCGCCGCTCGTGCGCCATGTGACCACATAGCCCGGGAAATAGCTGCTGGGCTGGTCGTCGAAGGTGCCAATGAGGGTGCGGTCCACGGTGGCGAGATCCCGCAGCTCGTAGCGGCCATCGCTGGTCTCGAAGCAGGCGGTGCCGCTGCCGCATACCTGTCGGAAGCCGGTGAAGCCTTCGCCGGTGGCGGGGTTATAGAGCGTTTCGTCCGTTGGCTCGCCGCTGGCGTGGCAGGTGTCCAGCTCCACCCAGTCGGTCAGAACGTCCGGTGCATAGGAAAGGCTCAGGGCAGTAGTGGCATCTGCGCCGTAAGTCTGTGTACCGTCCTTCGTCTGTATAATGACCCAGCTGTGCAGGGCGGGTTCATCGTCCCATGCGTCCTCGGCAAGGTCTGCTGGGCGGGCATAGCAGGTGAACACCAGCCTGTCCCCGCACACGATGCAGCGGTATGCGCCATCCGGCACGGGCAGACGTTCGCCGGTGGAAAGGTCGATCACCTGACAGGTGCCGTAATCGTCGTAGCCGTTTTCGTAGCTGCCGTTCACGGCGTGGGCTTCCTGCAGCACCAGCAGACCGTTCTGCATGGAGGCGTTCTGCTCCCCCTCAAAGGTCATGACTTCATTGCCGTCTTTGTCAAACAGGCCGCTGCGCCGTCCGCAATAAGCGTCCGGGTCGGCCCAGGTGCGGAACCAGTAGTTGGTCTCACCGGTCACGGTGTCCTGCAGAAGGTTCACGTTCTCGCTGCGGAAGGACTGGTACAGCACCTTGCTGCCGCACAGAACGGTGCAGGCACCGCCGGAATTGTCGTAACCGTAAAGCATCCGCAGCTTTCCGTCGTCCAGCCGGGAGCTGTCGTAAAGCGGATCCCCGTGTGCATCGGTGGGCACTGAGGAAGCAGGAGCAGCAGGCTTGCCGGAAGCGGGCGGCAGCACGCTGCAGCTGCAGCCAAGGGCAAGGCACAGGGCAGCGCATACAGCAGCGCTGCCTATGCGGCAAACGTTACGCTTCATAAAGATCACTCCTTACAGTATGGAAAGGAACAAAGTTTAAAAGAAAGCCGGAAAGGTTTTCCAGTTCAATTATAATACGAAACAGCCGCGCATTCCATTGCAGGAAAACGCGGCTGTTGATTACAGTTTTATGACAGACTTTCAGGACTGTGCTTTGGCTTTTTCAGCATCGTCCATCCGGTCCAGCTGCTTGAGGAAGGCCAGCAGGAACGGCAGGGAAACAATAAAGGTGAGCGCATCCGCAATGGGCTGGCAGATCTCTACGCCCACAAGGCCGAAAGTGCGGGGCAGAATGAGGATGAGCGGAATGAAGAACACGCCCTGACGGCAACAGGCCAGAAAGGTGGCGCGCCCGGCTTTGCCCACGCTCTGGAAGGTCATGTTTGCCACCACAATGACCGGCTGCAGCAGAATGGCAAGGCACTGATAGTGGAAGGCGGGCAGAGCCACGGCGGTAACTTCCGGGTCGTCGCGGAACAGGCGGATGAGGGCATCGCTGTTGACCCAGCACAGGCTCACCAGCACCACCAGCATACAAAAGGCTGCACCCATGGTAAAAACTGCGGCTTTTTGCACCCGGCGGAATTTGCGCGCACCGTAGTTGAACGCGGCCACCGGCTGCAGGCCCTGCCCAACGCCAATGGCTACCGAGATGATGAACATGAAAATGCGGGAAACGATGCTCATGCCGGCCACAGCGGCATCGCCGTAGCTGCGGGCGGCAATGTTCAGCAGCATGCCGCCGATGCTCTGCAGGCCCTGACGGCCAAAGCTGGGCGCGCCGCCCACCAGGATCATGCCGAACTCCCGCGCTTCACGGGTGACGGCAGCAATACGGAACTGACTGACGGTTTTGCCCCGCAGGAACATGGACAGCAGGATGCAGAAGCTGATGCTTTGGCTGAGAGCCGTAGCAATGCCTGCACCGGCGGTGCCAAGGCCCAAGCCGAACATCAAGATGGGATCCAGCACAATGTTCAGCACGCCGCCGGTCACAAGGCCGATCATGGCAAAGTTCGCCTTGCCCTCATAGCGCAGGATGTTGTTCATCACAAGGCTGGAGATCATAAGCGGGGCTGCAATGAGGATGGGCCGTGCATAAGCGCAGGCGTGGGGCAGAATGGTCTCGGTGCTGCCCAGCAGCATCATGAAGCTGGGCAGAGTGGCAAGGCCCACAACGGCCAGCACCACGCCAGCGGCCAGAGCAGTAAAAAAGCTGGTGGAAGCAAAGCGGGTGGCGGCATCGGTGTTCCGGCTGCCAAGGCTGCGGCTGATGATGGTGCCGGAGCCGTGGCCCAGTGTAAAGCCAAGCGCCTGAATAATGGCCATCAGGCTGGAAACAATGCCCACCGCACCGGAAGCGCTGGTGGAGATCTGGCCCACAAAAAAGGTATCGGCCAAGTTGTAGATGCTGGTGATGAGCATACTTAAAATGGTAGGGGCGGCAAGACCGAGGATCAGCTTTGGAATGGGTGTCTCGGTCATTTTTTTGTATTGCTGAATGTTGAGCTCGTCTGCTGACATGAAAAAACCTCCTTTTATCATAAGGAATAGGTCAAGAAAAGCCGCCCAGCAGCAGAGCGGCGGATAATTTAAATGTGTGCACGGGATGCACGTTCCATAGTATAACGCAGCTGCGGCAAAAAGTCGAGAGCCGAACCGGTACAGAATGGTGCCTGAAATGCCCATGGAGCGGGAGAAAAACGGACGGAAAGCTTGACTGTTTTTGTCTGTTTTGCTAAAGGCTGGTCGAATTGCTTGTAGAAAATCACGATATGTGGTATCATTTACCATAAGGGAAACAAAAGAGCCTGTGCATCTGTACAGGCTGCATACAAAATACAAGCGGCAGCCGCGGGCAGAGCCGGGCGACTGCGATCCATAGGAGGAACAAACCATGAAAACTGTTGCACAGACCGTGATCGAAGCCGATCACTTTTACACCATTGCCGCGCACACCGGCAACGTCATTCAGGCCGTGGAGGGCACCAAGGAAGCCGGTACCGTCCGTCTGGGCAAGTACGAGCATAAGCCTGAGCAGGAGTGGAGCTTTATCCGCGTGGGTGACGGCGTTTACCGCATCCGCAACCGCGCATCCGGCAAGCTGCTGGACCTGACCATGACCGGCACCGCCAACGGCACCTGGCTGCACCTGTGGGAGGATGTGGGCGGCACCTCTCAGATGTGGACTGTTCAGCCCACCCCGGAAGGAACTGTGCGCCTGCGCTCTTCCTGGGCCGGCGGCAAGTGCGTGGACACCGTTGGCATGGGCGCTGCGGTTGGCACTGTGCTGCAGATCTGGCAGGAGGTGTCCGGCGCAGATGACCAGCTGTGGACCATTGCCGAGGTGAAGGAGCGCGCAAAGCGTGCCGCAAAGAAGGCCGATGAACCTGCTGTGGAGGCTGCCGCTGAAGCTGCACCCGCTGCAGAAAAGGCACCGGCCAAGAAGACTGCGGCCCGCAAGCCCCGCACCACCAAAAAGGCGGCTGCCGCCAAAGCAGAAGCTGCAGAAGAGGGGAAGACAGAGTCCGCAGCACCGGCAGAAAAGCCCGCAAAGCCTGCCCGTAAGACCGCCGCCAAGGCTGCCGAAAAAGCAGAGCCTGCAAAGGCAGAAGTACCTGCAGAGGAAAAGCCCGCTGCGGAGAAGCCCAAGCGCAAGTGCGCACCCCGCAAGAAGAAGGAGACGGTCTGATCTCGTTCTGTTGATTTGTTAAAATGAAAGCGCCCGCCGGAGGTCCAGCCCTGCCCGGCGGGCGCTTTTGGTTATTCTGGAAGCTGCTTTAAAACAAAGCGGTTTTTATCAAATTCCAGCAAACCTTCGTCCCGCATTTTGCACAGCTCTTTGGAGAGGGCGCTGCGGTCCAGATTGAGGTAGTCGGCCATCTGCTGGCGGTTGAAGGGCACCTCGAACTCCATCCTGCCGCAGCGTGCTGCCTGTGCGGAAAAATAGGTCAGCAGCCGTCCGCGCACAGTCTTGGGCGTTGTGCAGAAGATGCGCTGCGAAAGGCTGAGGTTCTTGCGCATGGACACCGCCAGCAGGCGGCGCAGCAGCTTGTCTTTCAGCGCTGGCTCGATCCGCGCATCGGTAAGGGCGGCAGTGTGCAGGAACAGTATTTCGCAATGTTCGGCCGCAACAGCATCCACCATCAAGGCCTCGCCGCAAAAGGCGTAGGTCTCGGCAAAGGCCTGCCCGGCACCTACGCTGCTCAGGATGCTTTTGGTGCCCCAGAGATCCAGATTTTCAATGTGCACGGAACCACGCAGCACAATGCCGATCTCCCGCACGCAGCTTCCGGCGCGGAAGATGACCTCGTGCTTTGCAAACTGCCGGGTGCGCAGGTGCCCGGCAGCGGCAAGGGTATCCAGCTCGGCTTCTGAAAGATCCTGAAACAGGGGCGACGCGATCTTTTTCATAAAAATCCTCTTTCTGTGGTTATAACAACCGAAAGCACGGTCTGATTATAGTATACTCAGAACAT
>OLOR01003737.1_pt1 | contig 10367 bp, 6 predicted proteins | sample 1672521 | NCBI WGS metagenome assembly OLOR01 (sample SAMEA3136695, study PRJEB25190) | human gut metagenome | biome: human gut; feature: human-associated habitat; material: faeces | place: Austria | collected 2013
GTAATCCGGAGACTTTGGCCAGAGACCTTGCATATCTTACAAAGAGAGATTATCTAGTGAAGAAGATGCAGCCGGTTGATATGTTCCCGGTCACCGATTCGGTGGAAGTCGTCTGTCTCCTGGAAAACCGCAGAACCCGTCCGGGGAAACGAAATGGCGGGAGAGTCTGATAAAAAATACAATATTATCAAGGGAAAAGTATGAATAAGAGCAGGAGAAATTTATGCAGACATGTGGGGCTGGCATTATGTCTGCTGATGATCTTTACAGTACTTCCGGTTCCTGTGGCTGCTTCGGAAACGAAGACAGATACAGAATCGAAAACAGTCAGGGTAGGTTGGTATCCGGATTCCTATCATATTACCGGTGAAAATGGTGAACGAAGCGGATATGGTTATGAGTACGAACAGGCAGTTGCCGCCTATACAGGCTGGAATTACGAATATATAAAAGGCGACTGGGGAGAGCTTGTGGAAAAGCTCCAAAATGGCGAGATCGACCTGATGGCTGCACTTTCCTATACCGATGAACGTGCTGAGACGATGCTGTTCTCAGATCTCCCCATGGGAAAAGAAAAATATTATCTGTATGCAGATCTTACAAATACGGATATTTCTCCGTCAGATCTTTCTACCCTGAATGGCAAAAGGATCGCGGTAATGGAAGAGAGCGTACAGGGAACTCAGTTTCGCGAATGGGAAGAAAAGCAGAATATAAAGACACAGCATTTGGATGTGGACAGCTTTGAACGGGCGAAAAAAATGGCCGGGAATCGGGAGATTGACGGAGTGATATCTACAGAGACTCCTGCCTGGGTTGAAGCCGGAATGTCAGCGGTTGTGACGATCGGTGGCTCTGATATTTATTATGGCATCAGCAAAGACCGTCCGGATCTGAAAGAAGAACTGGATGCAGCCATGCGTTCCATGGAGTATGATAAACTATTTTACGGCGATGAACTTTACCAGAGATATCTTTCTGCACAGTCTGTTGCCGTCCTTTCCAGTGAAGAAAAGGAATGGCTGGAACAGCACGGTGAGATAGGTGTGGGATTTCTGAATAACGACCAGAGTTTCAGTACTTTTGACAAAGAAAGTGGTGAAATGACGGGTGTGATCAACGATTATATTAAATATGCAGTGGACTGTCTGGGAAACAGCAGCCTGAAGTTTAATATAGAAGGCTTTGACTCCCAGGAAGAACTGATCCAGGCATTAAAAGACGGCAGGATCGACATGATCTTTCATACCAGCCAGAACCCTTATGCTGCAGAACAAAATGACATGGCCCTGTCCAATACGGTCCTTGTTTCCAGTCTGGCAGCAGTGACCGGTAAAAGATCCTTTGATGAAAATGAAGAAAACAGCGTTGCTATACCGAAAAGTGATCTGAATTTAAAATGGTTTATTTCCTATAATTATCCGACATGGAAAATTATGGAGTATGATTCCTTTGAGGATGCAAGAAAAGCCGTACAGGATAAAAAGGCAGACTGTTTTCTTTCCAGTTCAGGCCGGGCGACAGAGTATGTCAATGACAAAAAGCTTTACAGTGTTTTTCTGACACAGCCGGACAATATATCCTTTGCAGTCAGCCGGGGAAATTCCGTTCTTCTGTCGATCCTGAATAAGACTTTGAAGTCTATGCCTACATCCAAACTTACAGGTGCACTGTCTGCCTACGATAATGCTTCCCAGAAAGTTACTCTGCTGGATTTCATAAAGGAGAATCTGTTGGCGGTGGCAACTGTGTTTATCTGTGTATTTCTGGCAGTATTGCTGGTGATCCTTGGTATCCTGCAGAAAGCCAGGAGCGCAGAGACAAAAGCCAAAAAGGCAGCCAGACAGTCTTATGAACTGAACCAGAAGCTGAAAGAGAGCCATCATGAACTGGAAACTGCCCTGATGCATGCGGAAAGTGCAAACTCTGCAAAAACTACATTTTTGAATAATATGTCCCATGATATCCGAACACCTATGAATGCTATCATTGGTTTTACATCCCTTGCTGCTTCTCATGTGGACAATAAGGAGAAGGTAAAAGAATACCTTTCCAAAATATCAACCTCCAGTGAACATCTGCTTTCGCTGATCAATGATATCCTGGATATGAGCAGGATTGAGAGCGGAAAGGTAAAGATCAATGAGAATCCGCTGCATCTTCCGGAGCTGCTCCACGACATACGTACTATCGTGCAGCCCAATATTACTTCCAAGCAGCTGGATTTTCTGATCGATACCGTAGATGTAAAAAATGAAGATATCATTGCGGACAAATTGAGGCTGACGCAGATCCTGCTGAACATTCTGAGTAATGGTATCAAATTTAACAGGACCGGTGGAACGATCAGTTTAAGGATCCGGCAGCTGAAATCTGCACCGACAGGATATGGAAACTATCAGTTTATTATCCGGGATACCGGAATCGGCATGAAGCCGGAGTTTCAGGAACATATATTTGAATCTTTTACCAGAGAAGAAACCTCAACGGTAAGCGGGATCCAGGGAACCGGCCTTGGAATGGCGATCACCAAGAATATTGTAGATATGATGGGAGGTACCATCACAGTAAAAAGTGAAGAGGGACAGGGTAGTGAATTTACGGTAAATCTGACCTTTAAATTATGTGGCGAAGCAAAAAGCTACGAAAAGATCGAACAGCTTCAGGGTCTTAAAGTTCTGGTCGCAGACGATGATACAGATACCTGTCTCAGCATTTCCGGCATGCTGACAGAAATAGGTATGCGGTCAGAATGGACGGTTTCCGGGAAGGAAGCGGTGATCCGGGCAAAGCATTCCATGGAAATGGGTGATGAATTTTACGCATATATCATTGACTGGCTGATGCCGGATATGAACGGAATTGAAACGGTAAGACGTATCCGACGGGTTATCGGGGACAGCAGCCCGATCATCATACTGACTGCATATGACTGGTCAGATATAGAAGAGGAAGCAAAAGAAGCAGGTGTAACTGCCTTCTGCGAAAAGCCACTGTTTATGTCGCAGCTACGCGAATTGCTTACAAATCCTGTTCCGAAAACAAAAGAACCGGAAAAAAGGGAATGGATTTACAATGGAAAAAGAATTCTTCTGGTAGAGGACAATGAACTGAATCAGGAGATCGCACAGACCATTTTGGAAGATGCAGGCTTTATGGTCGAGACAGCCAATGATGGTGTGGAAGCAGTCAAAAAAATGGAACAGGCGGTTCCGGGACAGTATGATCTGATCCTGATGGACATCCAGATGCCTGTTATGAATGGCTATGAAGCTGCAAAACAGATTCGTTCATTAAAAAACAGAGAAACAGCGTCTGTACCGATTGTTGCAATGACGGCAAATGCGTTTGAGGAAGACAGAGAAAAATCTTACGAAGCCGGTATGAATGGATATCTGGCAAAACCTGTCAGTGCGGAAGCTTTGATCAATACGATTGATAAGATTATGAAAGATAACTGACAGAACATTAACCGATATGTATATAAATGAATGTAAAAACTGACCAGGGGCCTGTTATACAGCCTTCTGGTCAGTTTTTACATACAAAGCAGAGAGATGATCATTTTAGGAATCAATCATATTTTGGGCAGTTCACAGTGATATGCGATGCCAAGGGGTGTAACGAGAAGAGGATGTACAGGTCTGTACACAGGAAGTTTCAGTTTCTTCTCAAAAACGGTTGTAAATTCTTTAAACATGGAAGATCCGCCTACAACGTAAACAGCCGGAACCTGATAACCATGGAGAAATTTTTCGGTAATAACAGCCATTTTTTCAACGGTTGCCTTGATTACAGGAAAAATTTCATCTTCTTTTTCCGGAGTGGTCTTTAAAATTTCCGCTTCCTCATAAGGGATTTTATAGTGTCCGGCCACAGTCATGGTCATATGGCTGCCTCCGGTAGCCTCATCGTCTGTGTAAATGACTTTGCCATCTTTCAGGATACTGATGCCGGTTGTACCGCCGCCCACATCTACAACGGCGCCGTCTGTAATTTTGAGGACAGCAGCGGCAGCGGTAGGCTCGTCTACGATATTGGTAACCTCAAAACCTGCACCTTCCAGGACATAACCGATGCTTTTGACACTGCCTTCCGAAACACCAGGAGGGATGGCAGCTGCACCGTAGGTAAGTTCTGTGCCAAGCTTTTCTTCCAGTTCATTTTTAAGCTTTGTTACAAGCTGGACGGATTCGTAATAATTAACGATCACCCCATCCTGAATGGCATGGGACGGTGCGGAAATTCCGGCGATGGGACGGTTGTTCCGGTCAACGACAGCAAGAACGGTGTTGGCAGTACCAAGGTCAATGCCCGTTTTCAGACGGCCGCGGAATTTTTTGCATTCACCGGTTTCCACAAGTTCTGCGAAATTGGACAAAGTTCTGTTTTTTAATTCCATTCAAAATACTCCATTTCTTTCGGACAAGGACAAAAAAGATTTTGTCCCTGATATGAATTTTAATAATTACGACCGGTAAAGATGGCAACGGATCTGGGCCGCATGCAGAAATCGTGCTCAATACGTGGCTCCTGGCTTTCTTCATAGAAATAACGGCCATCTCCGTCCCCAAATGTGTTGACACAGAGATACCATGCACCAGGGCGTGCAAGTTCCGGAAGCGTAACCGTTACATCTTCCCAGTATGCGTTGATAACGATGTAGATCAGGTCATCGGCGCCTTTGCTCTTATCATAACCTGCAAAGCTTACGGCGAAGGTGTGGGCATCTCTTGGGATGGTCACATCCCTTGCATCAATGTTATGGGTGTGTATGTTTTCCATACCGCATACTGCGTTTGGAAGCTTGCGGGAGATGACAGGGTGGTCTTTTCGGAACTGGATCATATATTTGAAAAATTCGAAAAGATCGTGATTTTTCTCCAGAAGATTCCAGTTGATCCAGGAAGTTTCGTTATCCTGGCAGTAGGTGTTGTTGTTTCCGTGTTTGGTGTTTCCGAATTCGTCACCTGCAAGGAACATCGGGGTTCCGCGGCTGGACATCAGTACCGCGCAGGCGTTTCGGATCATGCGGAAGCGGAGGGAAAGGACTTCCGGATTGGTGGAATCACCCTCTTCTCCACAGTTCCAGCTGCGGTTGTCGTTGGAACCATCTGTGTTGTTCCAGCCGTTTGCCTCGTTGTGTTTCTCGTTGTAGGAATAGAGATCGTACATGGTGAATCCGTCGTGACAGGTGAGGAAATTGACGCAGGAATTGTATCCTGCATAGTTGTCATTGTGATCGGAATAAAAACCGCCATACAGGTCACCGGAACCGGAAATGCTCCATGCAGCGTCCCAGGCGTTCCAGAAATCTCCCTTCAGGAAAGAACGGAGGCAGTCACGGTAACGGCCGTTCCACTCAGCCCATCTGCGGCTAGCAGGGAAAGAACCAACCTGATACAGTCCGCCGGCATCCCAGGCCTCTGCGATCAGCTTGACATTTCGAAGAACCGGATCGTAAGCAAGAAGTTCCAGAAGTGGCGGGTTGTTAAGAGGGGAACCGTCCTCATGACGTCCCAGGATACTTGCAAGGTCGAAACGGAAACCATCCACGCGGTAGTTGATGGTCCAGTAACGTAAACACTCCAGGATCATCTGACGCACGATCGGATGATTACAGTTCAGAGTGTTTCCACATCCGCTGAAATTGTAGTAATTTCCTTCCGGAGTCAGCATATAATAAACTTTATTGTCAAATCCTTTAAAGCAGAAAGTTTTTCCAAGTTCATTTCCTTCGGCAGTGTGGTTGAATACGACATCAAGAATTACTTCGATTCCATTTTCGTGGAGCTCACGGATCAGTTCTTTCAGTTCGGTTCCCTCACAGTTATGTTCTGCCTTGGAAGCATAGCTGGTGTTTGGGGAAAAGAAGTTAACGGAATTGTATCCCCAGTATTCCAGAAGACGCTTGCCGTTTACGGTACGGGCATTCATGTTCTCGTCGAACTCGAAGATAGGCATCAGCTCCACCGCATTGATTCCCAGTTCTTTGAGGTAAGGAATCTTTTCACGAAGACCGGCAAAAGTTCCCGGGTGTGTGACACCGGAAGAAGCGTCCTGTGTAAATCCGCGGACATGAAGTTCGTAGATGATCAGGTCACTGATCTTACGGGTGGACTGAGGCATGTCTTCCCAGTCGAAAGAATCGCGTACCACACGGGCGTGATAGCTTCCAATCTTCTGCTGTCCCCATTTGCGCTGACCGGCAACGGCTTTGGCATAAGGATCAAGAAGAACTTTTGTCTTATCGAAGATATGGCCTTTTTCCGGTTCATAAGGACCGTCGATGCGGTAGCCGTATTCCAGGTCTTCGATGTCCAGTCCCATGACGATCATGGAATAGACATCACCGATACGACAGGCATTGGGAAAAGGAAGAACTGCGAAAGGCTCCTCTTCTCCGGAGTGGAAAAGAAGAAGCTCGCAGGATGTACCGTGACGGGTATGTGTGGTAAAGTTGACTCCGTTGGAAAGGGGAGTAGCGCCATTTAATTCAAAAAAACCGGGACGTACAGGAAATCCCGCGATAATATCTGTGGGCCGGGATGTCAGTGTATTCTCAGAAAGCATAGTCTGATTCTGTGTTTTCATTTCCGGTATCCTCCTTGGTAGAATTTTTTACAAACAAAAAATATTATAACTGATTTTCAGAAAAAAGTACAGGCTGGTAACCTATGAAGTTCACGGGAGTTGACAGAGATTGCAGAAATGTGATAAAAACCTGTACAGAGATGAGGTGAAAAAGTGGAAGAAAAAAGAAGAGAAGAATGGGTGGCCATTTTAAGACAAAGCCGGCTCTGCAGAAACCTGGAAGAAAAAGAACTCCTAAACCTCATGGAGCAGGAAGGAACGGTACGGACTTATTCCAGAGGGGAGCGGATCTTTCAGGAAACAGACCGGCCGGATTCGGTTTACATGCTTCTTAACGGAAGTGTGATCATCGCAAAAGAGACATTTTCCGGAAAAAGGATCCTTCTGGCGCAGCTGGAAAATCCAGGGGCTCTGTTCGGGGAGGTTTATGCCTTTATGGAGAAAGCTTCCTATGATATGTATGTGGAAGCGCTGACGCAGGTTTCCGTTCTGATCATGAGCAGCCGGATCTTTACAGACAGGGAAGAAAATAGTTTAAGCCGGAAACTTCGGGAAAATCTTCTTGAGGTTTTTGCCGGGAAGGCTTACAATATGAACCGGAAGCTTCGGATCCTTGGAAGCGGCAGTCTCCGGGAGCGGATCGTTCGTTTCCTTGTGGAATGCCAGGACAGTGAAGGACAGATCCACATGAATCTTTCCAGAGAAGAGATGGCGGATTATTTAAACATTACCAGGCCGTCTCTTTCCAGAGAACTGGGAAAGATGCAGGAAGAAGGAATCCTGGAACTTGACAGGCGTCAGATCCTTGTGAAAGATCAGGAAAAAATGGAGTTATATCTGTAAGGTAACATATGTTACCGAAGAATCTCCGGGATTTTTGTATGATGTCAGTGAAAACAAAAACATTTGCAGAAATATAAAAATCAGGGAGAGATGATATCATGATAAGAAAGATCGTACACATTGACGAAGAGAAATGCAACGGCTGTGGTGCCTGCACAGTTGCCTGCCACGAAGGAGCTATTGTCATGGCTAGTGGCAAGGCGAAACTGATCCGGGATGATTACTGTGACGGACTGGGAGACTGTCTTCCGGCCTGCCCTGCCGATGCGATCCGCATTATAGAGCGGGAAGCCGCAGATTATGACGCGGAGGCAGTGGAAAAAAGAATGAAGCTTAAGAAAACAGAGGCCTCGATGCCAGCAGGGAAGCCACACGTGTGCCCCGGAAGTATGGCAAGAAGCCTTAATAAAAAGCAGGAACCGCCGGTGCAGGCAGAGCAGAAAGAAGTTCCCCAAAATGCAGGGGAACAGACAAGCCGTCTTGCCCAGTGGCCCGTACAGATCAAACTGGTTCCTGTCAATGCACCATATTTTGAAAATGCACAGCTTCTGATCGCGGCAGACTGTACTGCCTACGCTTATGCAGGTTTTCATGAGAAATTCATGAAAGATCATGTGACGCTGATCGGATGCCCCAAACTGGATGAGGGAGATTATGCAGATAAGCTTGCAGAGATCATAGGAAATAATTCCATCCGGAGTATCCGTATCGTCCGCATGGAAGTTCCCTGCTGCGGAGGCATCGAGAATGCAGTGATCCGTGCCATGGAGCGAAGCGGAAAGATGATCCCATGGCAGGTAGTGACCATTGCCTGTGACGGCACGATCAGGGAGGAGCTGTAAGGAAAGGAATAAAAACAGCATGAGTGAAGAAACACTGGAGATTTCTTTTGATGAAATAGAGAAGGAACGGGAAAAATATCTTCTGGTAGATACCCGTGATAAAGTAACTGTGGAATATGGAATGATCCCGGGAGCGATTTCTGTTCCGGAACAGGAACTGGAAGAACGGGCAGAAGAACTGAAAGGGGATAAAATCCCGGTTCTTTACTGTACCAGAGGACTTTTCAGCCAGGAAGGGGCAGGGATGCTCCGGGAAAAGGGAATTCCCGCACGGAGTCTGAAAGGCGGATATACAGGATGGCTTTTTCAGCAGATGCAGAAAGAGTCCAAGAAAGGGGACAGTGAAGAAACGGAAAATGAGGCAATGGAACAGCGCCGGAAAGATATCGAGCTGAGCATCCGCAAGAAATTCCACAAGCAGCTGTTTTCCAGATTCGCCAGAGGGATCAATGACTATGAACTGGTGAAACCGGGAGATAAGATCGCGGTCTGTATTTCCGGCGGTAAGGATTCCATGTTGATGGCAAAACTGTTCCAGGAACTGAAACGTCATAACAAGTTTCCTTTTGAACTGGTATTTCTTGTGATGGACCCGGGATATAATGAGGCCAACCGTGCGGTGATCGAACACAACGCCAAACTTCTCGGAATTCCTATCACAGTGTTTGAGACTGAGATCTTTGATGCAGTTTACAATGTGGAAAAATCTCCGTGTTATCTCTGCGCCCGTATGCGAAGAGGATATCTTTACAGTAAGGCAAAGGAACTTGGATGCAACAAGATCGCTCTTGGCCATCACTATGATGATGTGATCGAGACGATCCTGATGGGAATGCTTTATGGAGCACAGGTACAGACTATGATGCCGAAACTCCACAGTACAAACTTCGAGGGGATGCAGCTGATCCGCCCCATGTATCTGATCCGTGAGGCAGATATCAAGCACTGGAGAGACTACAATGACCTGCATTTTATCCAGTGTGCCTGCAAGTTCACTGATACCTGTACTACCTGCCGTACAGACGGCACCAGTGTTTCCAAGCGAATGGAAATCAAAAATCTCATTGCGGAGCTTAAGAAGGTAAATCCCCATATTGAAAGTAATATTTTCCGAAGTGTGGAAAACGTGAATCTTCATACAGTCATTGCCTATAAAAAAGACGGCGTGAAACATTCCTTCCTGGAAGGATATGACGACTGAAAGATATAAATAATAAAAGCTGCCACCGGAGTTATGGGCCTGTTTGAGGCTTATGGTTCCGGAAGGCAGCTTTTGCTTTTTGAGTATATGGAATTATGGGGTAAATGCGTATTGAGAACATTTACGTAATCTATATGTTCTGCTTTGCAGAATGCTGGGCGCGGGCTTTTTCCCGCTGCCTGGTAAGATCATAATATTCATTAGAGACGATCCCACGGCTGGAAAGCGCTTCGTAAGTTTTCTGCTGTGCAGGGGTCATTTTCATTCCGATGGTGGAATTGACATCTGTCAGCACGCAGCCTGTTTTTTCTACCAGCCAGAAAAGAGCGGAATCATCTTCCGGGATCATTTTCCAGATTTCGTTTTCCGTATATGGTAAAAGGGCCATAAGGGTCTTCAAATGTCCGTCCTGGATTAGGCGGTAATCCCCATCCGGCATGATGATGCCGTCACCGTAGAGTTCTTTTTTCTTTTCCATTTCTTTCAGAAGTTCTTCTGTAAGTTTCATGATCGGCTCCTTGAGATTTGCTGCTTGGGGCAGCTTTTTTGTGCTGTTTTAACCGAATCAAGGAAGTCCCCTGCGGGGTTGCGAATATCCGTTTGACTACGAGTTAAAAAAATAACGAACAGCGCCTATATTGTATGAAGAGAAGATCAAAATGTCAATAGGTTAAAAAATATTTTTAGCTGTTTAACAAGAGTTACAATTGTGCAATATGGATATTTTTTCGGAATGATGCGTTAAATCTATGTAAAATTCGTCGTAAAACAGGGACTCCTGTGGTATAATAAGAATATTCAAAAAATTCGAGGAAGGACGATGCAGATGTTAAAAAACTGGAACCCGGAACAGATTCCGGAAAAAGAGGATATCAAAGTGCGTTTAA
>OLOR01003739.1_pt1 | contig 10363 bp, 7 predicted proteins | sample 1672521 | NCBI WGS metagenome assembly OLOR01 (sample SAMEA3136695, study PRJEB25190) | human gut metagenome | biome: human gut; feature: human-associated habitat; material: faeces | place: Austria | collected 2013
GCACGTGCCGAGCGCAGCGAAGGCAATCAAAGCCCTAGCAGGGCTTTGATTAGTGTGCGGTTCCCAACGCGTAGGAATGTCTACCAAGGTTGTACGAACCCGATTCTTTACGAAAAAGGGTTCGGGTACGTTTTTTGTTTGCAAGAGGTTCTGAGGAAGGACTACTCGGAACGGTAAACAAGCAAAGGCAGGGTATCATCGTTGGCGATGGTATCCTGCCTTTTGTTTTGCGGAATCAAGTTCGCTTTGTGCGAACTTGGTCGTCACCCTATATGACGCATTGGGGGCAATCGCTGCGTACGTGCGTACCGGGAGAGCGTGTACACCTCTGGCAAGGTGTAACACACTAGACTTTGGAACAAAGTCTGCGTGCCAAGGGGCATAGCCCCTTTGGAATCCCTGCGGAGCGTGTACGCACGTACGCAGGAAAATGGCAAAATTTCACTATATCGGGGGTGTTCTTTCATTGGAGAGTATGGTATACTCGGCTTAGCCCAGTAAATTGGAATTTGAGGAGGAAAAGCAGATGAGAAAATTATTACCAATTTTGCAAATCATAGATTTGGTTTTGTTGTTATTGAGTCTGTATTTTCATAACGATATGCTTTTAATCGTCGCAGCAGTAGTTATAGCTGTTTGCGTTGTTCTTACTTTTAGCAATATGAAAAACAAACGATAACTTCCAGTTTGTCGTACTCGTTCCTAGCAGGGTTTGGGGCAGGCACGCCCCAACAAGAAGCTGTCCCAAAGGGGCAAGAATTTTCAAGAATTGAAAATTTGTGGCCACGGGACGATTCTTGCCCTCACCCTCAGAATTATCCGTCTTGCGCCCGTAGTCATTTTGTGATACAATAATTCTGACAGGAGGTGTCTCGTATGATGCAGACATTCGTTCGCCCTTCCCGGGATCTGCGCAACCATTACGCCGAAATTTCGGAGATGCTCAAAGACCACGACCATGTGATCATCACGAATCATGGCCGTGGAGAATCAGTTCTCATCAACATTGAGGACTACGCCAAGTACGAAGAGTTTTTGCACCAGCGATATGTTGCCGAGGCACTTGCCAAGGCAAAACAGCAGGCGGCTGACCCCGACACGCAATGGGCGGACCACGAAAGCGTATGGGAGACGCTGAGCAAGCAGTATGACGTATAAAATTAAATATCTGCCCCTTGCGGTGCAGGACTTGAACGATATCGCCCGGTATCTGTCTGGCTTTTACCCTAAAACAGCCAGCCGTGTACTGAAAGAACTTCGGGAGAAGATCACAAAATTAGGCGATACCCCGAAAATGTGCGAGGTCTACCGCCTTGACCCGGCTTATCGTAGGTTGGTCGTTGACCAGTATCTGGTGTTCTATCGCGTCAACGATGAAAACAAGATTGTGGAGATTCACCGTGTGCTGCGAGGTGCTTGGAATCTGCCGCAGTATCTGGAATAAATTCAGGTTCGACTACCGTTAATAATGCTCCACCAAAACAAAAGTCCCTGACTTCGGTCAGGGGCTTTTTTGTTGCGTCATCCACTAACCTGCGTCAGAGCAGGACGGTACAGGGCTCGAACAGCACGTGCCGAGCGCAGCGAAGGCAATCAAAGCCCTAGCAGGGCTTTGATTAGTGCGCGGTTCCCAACGCGTAGGAATGTCTACCAAGAAAGATGCCGCCAGACCATTCGGTCTGGGGATTTTTTTGTGGCGGAGGTCACAGGACGAGGACCGGAACGAGCAAAGGCAGGGTATCATCATTACGATGGTATCCTGCCTTTTGTGCGATAGGATGATCATAAGCCAAAGGCTCCCACCTGTTCTGTCGTATGCACAGAGCGGGCGAGAGCCTTTGTGATGAAAAGAAGAAAATGAAGGAGATGACTTGTTATTTGGCGGCTTTTTCGCCCTCCGGGAAGATGATCTTATTCACGAAGAAGAAGATGACCATGGAGATGCCGCCGTTCAGCACCGTAGTGCCGATGTTGTAGATGAAGTCCGGCACCAGCAGACCTGCCACCGCCACCCAGATGCAGTTGATGGAGTTGACGATGCAGGTGATGACGCAGAACGCCAGCACATACCAGCCGATCTGCTTTGCCAGATTGCCCTTGCTGCGGAACACGAAATTGCGCTGGATGGGGAAATTGATGCACTCGCCGATGACCATGGCGATCATGTAGGCGCAGAAGTAGGGCAGACCACCGTGGGCGGCATCGTAGCCGAGGATGTTCCACTTGAAGGTCTCGCCGAACAGGGTGATATCAATGCCCGGCCAGCCGAAATCCACCACCGGCAGGCTTGCAAAGGCCTTGGGCAGAAATTGCAGCAGCAGGTACTTGAACACGGTGATGAGGTTGGACACGATGACGAACAGGCCGCCCTCGCGCACCCACTTGGCAGCGGCGGGGTGCTTTGCCGCGAAGTTATTCCAGAAATTCATAGCCTGCTTCCTTTCAGCTGTTTTTCAGACGCTCTTCCATGCGGCTGTTCAGCACGATGTTCTTCACGGCCTCCACGATCACCCGCACAAGACCGATGATCCAGAAGCCCTGCAGCTCCATCACGATGCCGTCCACCATGCCCATGCTGATAGCGCCGTTGGTCATTTTGGCCAGCGCACGCAAAGGCATATTGTACTGGAACAGGATGTTCAGGTCAGGCTTGCCCTTTTTGATGCTGCGGCGCAGCAGGGTGCCCAGCACGGCAGCTGCCAGCCAGCCGATGGGGCTACGTCCGTGTCCCATCTCGCCCAGCGTCATGTTGCGGTCGATGTGCACCTTGTTCTCCGGGATGGGACGGCCCAGCAGCGCTTCAAACTCCGCGTCCGGCACATTCTGCACCTGCGCAGTGCGGTAATGCTCCAGATTTTTGCCCGCGTAGGGGTCGGGTGCGCCGGTGCCCGCCACCGTGACAGCGGCAGTCAGACGGATATCGGCGCTGGAAGCGCCCACCAGCAGCTGATAGCTGCCGCCTTCCACCTCCCAGCGGTCGGTCTTGACGTTCCAGTAGCGGAAGGCCTTATCATCCAGCGGGATGGTGACGGTCTTGCTCTCTCCGGCTTCCAGCTGCACCTTGGTAAAGCCCTTCAGCTCCTTGGCGGGGCGGAAAACTTTTGCATCCGGCTTTGCCACATACAGCTGCACCACCTCGGCACCTGCACAGCTGCCGGTGTTGGTGACAGTCAGGGTCACGCCCTTTTCGTCTGCTTTCAGGTCACTGTACGCAAAGCTGGTGTAGCTCAGGCCGTAGCCGAAGGGGAAGGCGGTGGGCACACCGGCGGTGTCGTAGTAGCGGTAGCCCACATACAGCCCCTCGCGGTACTCCACAGTGGGACCGTCGCCGCCGAAATGCGCCTTTGCGGGGGTGTCGGCGTAGCTGCGCGCCCAAGTCTCCGCCAGCTTGCCGCAGGGGTTCTGCGCACCGGTCAGCACCTCGACCAGTGCGCCCGCACCGGCCTGACCGCCCAGACAGCCGTAGACCAGCGCCTTGCAGTCCTTGACCCAACCGCTTTCCAGCGAGGAGCCCGCGCTCAGCAGCACAACCACATTGGGGTTTGCCGCCGCCACAGCCGCCAGCAGTTCCAGCTGGTTCTCTGCCAGCTTCATGTCGGCGCGGTCGATGCCCTCGCTCTCTTTGATCTCGTCCAGACCCATGCACAGCAGCACCACACTGGCGTTCTTTGCCAGCTGCACCGCCTCGGCCTTCAGCGCCTCGTCGGGCTTGCCCTGCCGGTCAAAACCCTTGGCGTAGCCGACGCTGTTCAGGCCGCTCTCGGCAAGGCATTCCAGAAAGGAATCCACCTTGATGGAGTTGACGGCGCTGGAGCCTGCACCCTGATAGCGGGGTGTCTGAGCAAAGTCGCCGATGACCGCCACCTTTTCCCCCTTTGCAAGGGGCAGCAGACCGGTTTCGTTCTTCAGCAGCACGATGCTCTGGGCAGCAGCCCGGCGTGCCAGTGCGTGGTGGGCGTCGGCATCGAACTTGCCGGGTGCGGCGTCCACCGCCGCCTTGGTGGTGAACACCAGCTCCAGCAGTTCGTCCAGCCGGGCGTCCACGTCCGCTTCGGTGATCTTGCCGGTCTGCACCGCTTTCATCAGTTCCCGGATGGCGTCCCCGCCGGGGGCGGGCATTTCCAGCGTAGATCCGTTCTTTACGCCAAGGGCGTGGTCGTTGCTGCCGCCCCAGTCGGTGACCACTGCGCCGTCAAAGCCCCAGTCCCCGCGCAGGATATCCATGAGCAGGTGGGTGTTCTCGTTGGCGTAGGTGCCGTTGACAAGGTTATAGGCGGACATGATGGTCTTGGGCTGCGCTTCCTTGACCACCATCTCGAAGCCGGTCAGGTAAATTTCCCGCAGGGTGCGCTCGTCCACGATGGAATCCGAGGCCATGCGGCGCAGCTCCTGACTGTTCACCGCAAAGTGCTTGGGACAGGCGGCAATGCCGTTTTTCTGGATGCCGCGGACGTAGGCCGCAGCCATCTTACCGGCAAGGTAGGGGTCCTCCGAGAAATACTCGAAGTTGCGGCCGCACAGGGGGCTGCGCTTGATGTTCAGGCCGGGGCCCAGCAGCACCGACACGCCCTGTGCCGCTGCTTCTTCGCCCATGGCTGCGCCCACAGCCTCGCCCAGTGCCGGGTCCCAGCTGTTGGCAACGGTGGCCGAGGTGGGGAAGCAGGTGGCGGGCACACTGGGGTTCAGGCCCAGATGGTCAGCCGCACCCGCCTGCTTGCGCACGCCGTTAGGGCCGTCCGACAGGGTAATGGCCGGGATGCCCTTGCCCGGCAGCGCCCGGGTGGTGAACACCGTGCCGCCGCTCAGCAGGGCGCATTTTTGTTCCAGACTCAGTTTTGCAATAATATCCTGATGTTTCACGGGGAAATCTCCTTTCAGTAGAAACGGTATTGCCTTTGGAAACAGGACCACGCATAAGGAGAAGAAGCGTGATTCTGTTTCCAAAAGGGAACACGGCTGCAGGTCGTAACTGCCGTGCAGCCGTGTTCCGGGATTAGAAAAAAGACAGTTTTGATTACGGGTCAGTACTTATGCCTTACTCACATCCGCACCTGCATTGGTATTAGCCAGCGTTTTATTATACTTGCGGCGGCGAAGAATCACCACAACACCTGCCAGAACCAACACATAGACAATCACACTGCCTACCAGTGCGGGCGTGCGCCACATAGGCACAGGCGCATCTACATCTACACCGTAGCTATTCGCCAGCGTATACAGATACTGATGTGCAGCTTCGCGCATCTTCAGCTGACCGGTAGCAGTCTGGCTCAGGTTATCGAAGGTCTTAGTGCCCCAGCCAAACAGCAGATTGGTACCACCTGCCAAGACAGCTTTTTCAATATCCATAAAGCCATGCTCCTCGTTGTTATCCGTAATCACAGTGCCAATAAAGCCCCATTCATTACGCAGAACATTGGTCAGTAGTGCAGTACTTGCACCGGCCCAAGTAGTACCAATATTATTGTAGGAAGACATCACAGCCGTGCTGCCGCCTTCCTTCACAGCCTTTTCAAACGGCATGAAGTAAATTTCACGCATTGCCTGCTCATCGGCCCAGGTGCACAGGCCATAATGACGCCAGGTTTCACGCTCATTCAGTGCAAAATGCTTAATGTAGCAGTACATACCATTTTTCTCTGCCGCACCAACCGTAGCAGCGGACATGGAACCAGAAAGGAAGCCATCCTCAGAATAGTACTCAAAGTTACGGCCAGCAAATGCATTGCGGTGGGTATTAGCACCAGGTGCATACCAGCCGGAAATATTCCACGCCTTTCCTTCCTGCGAGATTGCATCGCCAAATTCAGAAGCCAGGTCTACATTCCAAGTAGCCGCCAGCAGAACTTCTGCCGGATAAGTAACCGTCTTATATGTGCAGGTACCCATAAAGGCATCGAACACATAACTCAGAGCGGCAGGTCCGTCCATTTCATAAGTCTGTCCCTTACCGATATTATCAACTGCTGCACTTCCCCAGCCATCTGCGCCCAGCAGTTTGTACATATCATCAAGGGTCAGCTGATCCAGCAGCTTATCCCACTGTGCATCATCATAGGCAAGGCCTTCCATGTCTTTCAGAGTAAGGCCATTCTTTGCACCAAAGGTCGGCGCAGTGTCATCTGCATCCACATAGCTATCATCCACTAACAGCGCATTGTTGAAGGCTTCCAGCTGTTCAGCAGTTGCTTCCTTGCTGGTACCGGGAACGATCTGCCAAGTGTCACGGTTGAGGTAAGCCACATCACCAGCTGCATCATCAAACTGATTTGTTGCTACCACTTCGTCCGAAGAGCGCTTGCCGACATACTTGCAGTTTTCCACACCACTGCCAAACGTACTGTCCTGAAACACTTCATTCTCAGCAACCTTGCAGGTCATGGTCAGATTATCTTTCACCGTATGAGAATCCGTACGCAGAGAAATCTGATACTCGCCAGCTTCCAGCACGTAGGAACCGGTAGAAGTGTAGTACTTCTGTGCATCATAAGAAGCCATCTGCTCTACCGGCATAGAAATCGTAACCGTTTCCGTTTCGCCCGGCTGCAATTCCTTCGTCTTTGCAAAGCCGCCCAGTACTTCGCCAGCCTTCTGCAAGCCGCTGCCGCCTTCAGCTGCACTGTAATAGGGCGCACTGTAATACAGTTCCACAACATCTTTGCCAGCCACATTGCCAGTATTGGTAACTTTGACATTCCATTCCAGCGTATCCTGTGCGGTAACGGTAGTCGGAATCGTGTTTTCCAGTTCCCAGTCAAAGCTTGTGTAGCTCAAGCCATAGCCAAAGGGGAACTGCACTACATCATTGTAGGAAAGTCCCGTCAGATTTTCTCCTTCACGGGTAGTGTAATCGTAGCTTTCACGGGTTTCGTAATAACGATATCCCACATAAATGCCTTCCTGATACTCTACAAGGTAGGCAGGATGACTTTCGAAGTTTTTGAAGCAGTCATTAGAGTTGGTATACTCAAAGGTATCAAAGTTGTAGTAAGAAGGGGTCGTTTCTACTGCATAAGGGTAGATATCCGGCAGACGGCCAGAGGGGTTGACTGCGCCCGTCAGAATGTTGACAATTCCAATCGTGCCCACATCACCGGGATCACCGATCCAGAGGGCTGCATCAACGCCTTCATCATTCAGGAAGCCCAGTTCCATAGCATTGCCCGAATTGATCAGAACGATAACATTATCAAATGTCGCTTCTGCCTGTTCCAGCAAAGACTGTTCCGCGCTGTTCAGTTCCAGATAATGCTTGCTCTGATCCGGTGCATACGAGGTATTTTCAGCCATCGAAGTGGGCAAGTCATTGCCTTCACCGCCCTTGCGGGAGAACACGACCACAGCAGTATCCGAAAAATCCTTCATTGCTTCAAATGAGCAGTCTCCAGTATACTGGTACTCCACACCCATGTCCTTAGCCAATTCCTCGGTTGCAGGCAGTTCCGGGATGGAAAAATCAACAGAGAATGTATTTCCGCCTTCGTTGTTTTTGGGGCTGTAGAGATTGACCAGATTTTGATTCACTTCAAAACCTGCATCCGTAAAGGCTTTTACAAAATCTGTCCGGTTTGCAGTGTAGCTGCTGCCACCGGAACCCGTACCGCCATAAACCGGATTTGCGGAAGCATAGCCCAGAAGATTGATTTTTCGGTTTGTTCCTGCCAACGGCAGAGCGCCGTCATTTTTCAGAAGGACTGCGCCTTCCTCCTCGATTTTCTGAGCCACTGACAAACCATTTGCATAAGATGTTTTTTGCAATTCCGGGTCTCCATTCTGGCCAGGGAATGCCTTGTCCAGAGAACTAGGAAACACACCAAACATTGCTACATCTGCCACTATTCCAACTGCCAGTAAGAGTGCTGTAACAGCTGTCAGCAACTTTGTGGGCTTTTTGTTGTTCGGATCGCGCTTCATTGTGTTGTCTCCTCCATATTCTTTTATATTTTTTGGGCCGTACCCAACTGTGACCCCATTATAACGGATATTTGCGCATCGTTATCATCTTTTGCACAATCTGTCGTTTGGGATGCATAATTTGAAAAAAGTTTCAAATTGGTTTCATTTTTTATTGTGCTTATTCACAATTCCACTGCCCCTGATTTTGTGCATATTGCAAAAAGGGCGGGGATCACTCCCCGCCCTCGGTCTGTTGAATCCCCGCCTGCGGCAGAAGCACCCGCAGGGTGAACCAGCCGTCCTCCCAGTGCACGGTCATGCTGCCGCTGTGCTGCTGCGCAGCCGCCTGCAGGCTGCGCAGGTCGTAACCGCCGTGGGCACTGCGCAGCGGCAGACCGTCTGCACCCAGCTCCACCGGCTTTTTGCAGTAGTTCTCCACCCGGAACAGCACAAAGCCGTTCTGGGCATACACCGCCGTGCGGATCAGCCGCTTTTCCGGGTCCTGCTCGGCGGCGCAGCTTTCAATGGCGTTGTCCAGCGCGGTGCCCACCAGCGTGCAGATCTCCCGGGTGGACAGATGGTCCAGCAGATGCCCGTCTGCCACGCTGGTCATGCGGATCTGCTTTTCCTGACATTCCATGCTCTTGGCGGTGAGCAGGATGTCCAGCACCGGGTTTCCGGTCTTATTCTCCGCCTCATACTGCAGAATGCTGTTCTCCATCTTTGCCAGCGCCGCGTCCTGCTTGGCGCGGTCCCGCTGGGCACGGATATCAGCGATCTGGATCTTCAATTCATGGTAGCGGCTGTTGATGAGCTCGATGCCCTCCTTGCTGCGCTTGTACTGTTCGTACTGCCGGTGCAGCACATTGTCCATGGCAGAAAGCTCCTGATGCAGTGCGCTCTCCCGCAGTTGCTCGTGCTGCAGCGTCAGGATCAGCACCCCGCAGAAATCCACCAGCGTGCGGATGCAGAACACGTTCATGGTCGCCGGGCTCTCCCCCAGAAACAGAAGGTTGCTGACCACGAACACCGTGCCCGCCATGACAAATGCCGCCAGCGCAGCCTTGTTGCTGATGTCCAGATGCTTTTCGGGCAGCGGACGGCTGCGCTCCAGCCAGAACATCAGGCCGTAGACCGCGCCGTAGACCGCCGCCAGCAGCGCCAGCGCCAGCGGGTCAAAGCCGCTCCGGTGCGGGAACAGCCAGCAGTGCAGCTGCCATTCTGCGCTGGCAGCAAACTCTGCCAGCAGAAACGCCCGGGCGGTGATGTACAGTGCCTCCAGCCAGTTGACCGCCCGGCTGCCCCACAGGTACCCGTAGAGCAGCAGCACCGCGCAGAGCATACAGGGCACCCACCACGCCAGCGGCACATAGCCGGTCTTGTGCAAAAAGATTCCCAGCACCAGTGCCCACACCACCGTGACCGCGGTCTGCCGGTGGAACCGCCGCGGCAGGCGGCGGGCGTAGAGCAGCACCGCCAACACCTCTGCCAGCGCCGTGTACAGGCGGGGGATGCTCGGCAGCATGGTCATGAGCCCTCACCTCCGATGTAGTCGGTCAGTGCGGCAAGAAAGGCCTTGCGCTTGGGGCGGCTGATCTGCAGCTCATAGGGTCCCACCTGCACCGTGTTCTGCTGCACCGCCTGCACCTGCGCCAGATTTACCAGATAGCCGCTGTTGCAGCGGGCAAAGGGGCGGCCCGCCAGCTTTTCCTCCACTGCCTTGAGGGTGCCCGGTGCCGAAAAATCGCCGTCCTCGGTGTAGTAATGCACCCGGTGGCCTTCGCTTTCCAGATAATACAGCCGGGAGCTGTCCAGCCGCCGCAGGCCGCTCTCCACCGGGACCATGAGATAGTGGCTGGCGCGGCGGGCCAAATTTTTCTCGGCCTTTTTCAGCTGCTCGGAAAATGCAAAATACGGCACCGGTTTCAGCACATAGTCCAGCGCCCCCACCGAGTAGCCCCGGATGGCATACTGCGCCATATTGGTGATGAAGATCAGGATGACGTCTGCATCCATCTGCCGGATGCGCTCTGCCGTGGTCATGCCGTCCAGATGCTTCATCTCCACATCCAGAAAAATAATATCGTAGACGGCGCGGTAATTGTCCAGAATGTCCATCCCGTCCGCAAAGACCGATACTTCAAATTCTGTCCCGTACTGCCGGGTATACCGCCGGATGTACTCCTGCAATACCCCCTGCACCTCCGCGTCATCCTCTACGACTGCCACCCGGATCATGACCGCACCTCCCTTACCACACCTTTGTGGAACTGTTATGGCTCTATTATAGCGCAATCACGCCGGGTTTGCCAAGTCCCCGCCCCGACAAGTTTCCACCTGCAAATTTTACGCTATCGGGGTGTTCTTTCCTTGGCAGGTGTGGTATACTCGGCTTAGCGCAACAAATCGGAGTTTGACGAGGTAAAAGAATATGAATGGAAAACATCTATTTCTTACATCTGCAGGG
>OLOR01003740.1_pt1 | contig 10360 bp, 9 predicted proteins | sample 1672521 | NCBI WGS metagenome assembly OLOR01 (sample SAMEA3136695, study PRJEB25190) | human gut metagenome | biome: human gut; feature: human-associated habitat; material: faeces | place: Austria | collected 2013
CAGGAAAAAAATCTTGCTTGAGTATCCTGCCGGTGGTTCCTTTAATAATTTTCATAATTTCTGCAGCACTTAATGTAGGCGGAGCATTCACGAAAAGATGACAATGGTCGATATGACATTCCATCGCCAGTATCACAATGTCATTTTGCTCGCAGATTTGGGTTGTGAGCTCCTTGAACCGGGCTTCAAACCCATCTATCAGAAAGAGCTTTCTCCGATAGCGAGGGCAAAATACAAAGTGATAGTTTATCATAGAAACAGTGGTCTTTGTGCGTCTGTAAGTTTTCAGCAAAAAAGTTCCCGGTTGGTTCCGGGAACGGATAATGTCAGCGGTACTTTTCCTGAATCTCTTCCTGTGTTGCCAGGCGCGGTTCGCGGGATTTCGAGATGACGAAAGGCGTGCAGTATTCGTTCAGCCAATCCACATCACCACGGTCAATCTGGCTGAAAATCTGGCACAGGACATTGACATGAACCCCGGCCCTGGCAGCAGCTCTCAGGAGGTCGCGGCGGCCGTTGAAGATATCGTGGCGGCATTGGTCATAGAACACAAACACCATCCGCCGATTGTTCTGGTACTCGTCATCGTCCTCATTGCCGAGATACATGCGGGGCTCCCCGTTATTGGCGATATCGACGGCCTTTCCGATTGCTTCCCCTGCGCCATCCTGCAACGCAAAGAGGAGCTTGCCGTGAGGTTTGCTGCCATAGGTGTCCGAAACCATCCGGCAGATACGCTCAAACTCCCGGTCAAAGCCGATGTAAATGACGACGTTGTTCACGTCGCGAAGCGTCTCAACCACTTCCCTGGCAGCCCAGCGAGTCTTACCGGCTCCGGGCCGTCCAGCAATCACGGAAATACGAGTATCAGTGTTCATAGCTTTTACTCCTTGTCACTCAGTTTCAGCCGAGTCATCCTGAATTTTGACTTCTTCGACTTTGGATTCGGGCTCATCGTCCTCGTCATCCTCATCATTGTCATCGTCTTTAGCGGTGGCTGCTGCTTCCGCTTCAGCCAAGTGTTCCTCGGATTCATCCATCTTGCGAACAAGCTCATCGAAGGTCAACTTGTGGTCTTCTTTTTTGGGTTCGGAAGGCTTAGCAACTTCTTTCGGCTCTTCCGGCTTCTCGGGGTCCTCAGGGTATTTTTCATCAGGCTCGATTTTCACAATCACGTGGTCGCTGAAAGCCACATAAGCAACAGCAGCAACCGTCACAGCACCAATCACGGCAAGAATATTTTTCAGCATGATAAAAACCGCCTTTCAAGTTTGTGGGTATTCACGATACTTCACAGTGTACGGGATTCGCAATGGAATACAAGTATCTGCCAAAAGATTTAGCAACCAGGCTCACCGAGGTTACTGCAGACGTTCTGAACGATGCATTGGTGGGCGGGGTGTGAGGGTTCCGGCGAACGTGCAGGCAAGGGGCAAGCTGTTGATTCAGCCCTTTCCGTTTTCCTCGAACCGTTTTCTGCGCCGTTCCGTGCAGCGTTTGAGTTCCGCCAAGGAGACGACCTTCACGAGGATTCTCTGAGAGGTCGGGAAGTTTCGCATCACGCCGATGCCTTTCAGGATACGCCAGTAATCGTCCGGCGTAATTTGCTGTATGGTGTAAATCGGAGCTTTGGTCAATTCCATGACATAGTTCCCGACCATGATTCGGATTCGTTCCCGTTCTTCCAGCTGAATCAACGAAACATCCTCGTCCACCATCACGCGCACAACAGCGAGCGGGGTGAATTTCGGATGCAGGTTTCCGTTCATGTCAGGTTCGGGAGAAAGGATGTTTGCAACGTAATCGAGGAACCGCCATGAAGTGACCCGGTCTCCGTCGAAAATCGGAGCAATCATCTCCGTTTCCGGGATGAACTCAGTGCTAAGGATTTTGGTGCCAGCCGGAAGGTCTTTAAGCAGAGATTCCGAGAGTTCCTGTTTCATCAAGTCGGCCTTTTCATCGGTCAGGTCATCGGCGTTCGGGCTGATGACATAGTCGTAATGAACTTCGCGGCCATTGAGCAGAGCCGTAACGCGAAGATAGAGTTTATCAAACTGGATATTGAAGTTTTTTCGTGGTTCCATCACTAAGTGCCTTTCTAAATTTGCATTGCACAAACAATATACCAGAATTTTTTGCAACAAATTTGCATTTCCCTGCGGTTATTGTAGTTGCATTTGTATCATTGTATTTTGTTGTTTTTCCGTCTTTAGAGCTTGCTATTCCTTGCATCACATGAGCTTGTTTGCCAACAAGAAATACACTTCCTGGATAGTTGCGATTCAAGTTTCTATATGCAGGATGATGTTCTTTTACCTTGAGTTTGTAAACATCATCTGGATAGTTTTGACGAAACTCTTCCAAGCTGTCGGTAGTCTGCTTAATGGCTTTGTGGCGATTCGTTGCCACTGCTTTGCCATTGAGCGTGTACACGCGGCTCATGTTCGCTTTGTGAAGCACTCTCCTATCATGGCGGCGGAACTGCTTCAGCTCATACGGTACATGATTGTTGATATTGCTATCACAAACATTGCTCGGCAAGACGGAGCAAGCAATACAGTAAGCGTCGAGCCAATGGTCTTTACTTACACCGTGCGCTGCACGATAGTCATGGGTGCTCTTTCCTGCTGTCACAAAAAAGTGCTTTGGAAACAGCACACTCAATTTATTCGTCAGTGCCGGAATGATTTGATTCAACACACTCAAAGCACCGTACTTTTTGTTGAGTCCAGTTTTCTCTTCAGCAAGCTTTTCTTGCCAGGCGACATCTTTATGAACGAGGTTATGATGCTCCGCGCATAGACCAACAATATTGGCGATGGTGTTGCTGCCATTTTCGGATTTTGGCACTACATGATGATAATGGTCAATCGGCTTTTTGCAAAATAGGCAGTGATGTTCTTGCATTTCAGAGACGGCACTTTCAAGGCTTTCTTTTTTGTAGAGAGGTCCCTGCTGATACTGCCACTTCTGAATATCGGGATTATCAAGCCTCATGAACGCAAATTTGTTGACTTCCAACACAGCATCACTGATAGGAAGAAACTTTTGAATTTTCTTTACCAAATTGATGTGTGTTTGGAGCAGCTGATTTGCGGTGGGTGTAAGCCATCCTTCCAGCCTTGCGCGATTGGTGTACTTTGCTTCTTTGTTTTTGATGCCAACGCAAAGTACATCTTTCTCGCAACCCGGAAGGTGGCGCTTGATGATGCCGATTTCTTTTGCACGTTTGCTAACACTGCCATTTTGAGTAGTGGTTTGCTTAACGCACTTTTTAGAAATAGTTCCATTTGCTTTAGCTCTCCGCTGACGGCGGTGACGTCTGCCATTTGTGCGTCTTGCGCGGCGGGCTCTTTTGCGGTCTTGCATCAACTTCGGAATCTCTTTATTGCGGCTTTTCAGATGTGCCGTAAAGACTGCCGTTCCATCTGCTTTAACGACGGCAACGCCAATATTGGTTCTGCCGGGGTCAATGCCTAAATAGAGAGGCTGTACCGCATCGTTAGTTTTATAAAGTAGCTGGATGGTAAACGGATTACTTTGTACGACTCGCGCTTTTTGCTCTTTAAGCAGATGGCGCACATGTCCGCCGCGAGTCGTAGGCATCAAAGGTTTACCGTCTTTGTTGAGCACATAAACAGTGGACATATACGTCACCTTCTTTGCGATAAGTCTCCCCTGCCGAAACAGGAGGTTGTGTTTCCCTTGGCTAGATGACGTCTTCGCATGGTTGCAGGCTGGGAAAACCGTACAAGTGCAGCTCGTCATCTTGATGTACAAAAGTACATCTGCCTGTGATACTGAAGGAGCTTAGTGAAATGGGGTCATTCCACTAAAATTCTTCAATACCCATGAGTTTAGCAACCATCACGATGACGCTCAGGAGCATCACGGGTGCGGATGCAAGGATAACGGCGAATGCCACACACTGGATGACCTGCAAGGCGAACCAGGTAGGAAAGATATTGTCCCGGAACAGACAGAATGCAAGGACCACAAGGCCAATGCAGAACCACGAGCCCTGGATGTCGTACCGGCTCGGGCAGGAATGATATGCTATCTGGCTCATGACGATTGCGAGTATCCAGATGGCAGGATGCTTGAAGCAGTCATTGCCAAGACTCGACCAGAGCCCAAGAAGCAGCTGGCTCATGGTGCAAATCTGAACCATGCCGAGGATTCCTGGGGCAATGCCGATGAGGGTCTGTTGGATGCAGCGGAACGGATAAAGGCCGCGTGGTGTGTAGTTCACATAGCCGAGGACTTCGTCATCCTGCTTCTGGAAAATCTTGTAGAGCTTCACGCCGTCGATTCGAGCACCGGTGAAGATGGCAACCAGAAGATGGGAGAGCTCATGGTGGATAACACCGATTGCAGTAACACGGGTATCGTAGAACCTTGCCGTCTTAGTGCCGAACGCTTTCATGACAAGCCAGAGACTCAAGTTTCGGCCAAGCCATTCGATAGCAAGAATCACCACAATGGTTAAGACAAGGCATTGTCCCTGCCAGGCATCGAGATGTTCAAGAATCATGCTGCTGCTCACACAATCACCTTCCTCACGCTTTGGTACGTACAGGTCCCCAGCCGCTTCAAGCGGCAAAATTTCGGAACCCGCCACAATGGGAATCTGGCAAATGCAACACGGTGAATGCAGGCGTATTGGCAGGCTTGATGGCTTGTCCTGCAGATGCACAGGTATCGATATTGCTTCATGTCCAGACCCTCCTGCTATGATTTAATTCTGACCTATCTCCGGGCAAGCCCGGGAGGTTCTGGAAGCGGCTGTGCAAAAAGCGTTACTTCGATTGCTCGTTTCAGGCTTTAAGCATCGGCATCGCTAGAGCCAGAACCATGAATCAAGCTCCCCTTTGGGAACATTAGCGATTCACTTCGTCTGTTTAGACGGGACCGTGGTCAACAGGCCCCTAAAAATCTTAGATACCAGAATTACAGACTTTTTGTCCGCTGGTTTTTATATCGGAAATGCACTTATCATGTGCTTTTTTGAAAGTTTCGTATTTCGAAATGCAAATATCTTGGTTAATTGTCTTGAAATCGTCATTGTGGCAAAGAAGCAAAAAAGCAGAATAAATATCGCGTTGTACTTTTGTACCGTCCTCGAATTTGTGCCACCGCTGACTCAATTTCTTTTTGTTATAGCTGTTGCTTTTATGGTCGTATTGGCTTGCGCGATACATATTATCAACTACATGGAAGTGATTTTCGCTAAACTTTGAATGAAGTTGTGCATAAAGATGCCCTGGACAACGGTGAAGAATCGAATGTCCAAAACGCTTTCTGCGCTTTTGCTTTTTTCCTTGTTCAGGAACAGAAAGTTTCGCTTTCTTCTGAAGCGCTTTTACATTGCTTCTTTCGATAGTTATATCATCGCCCATGGCTCGAATCCTATTTGCCAATTCGTTATTGGCATACTTGCGACTCAAGGCATTTTTTCGGCGAAGCTCTTTTAAGCAAGCTTCTTTTATCCTATATTGCTTTGATTTCTTCCAAGGCTTGTGAACGCCCTTTTTGACTGTACCGTCTTCATTGTAACGGTCTTTGTTGTTTGCTCTTCTGCTGCGGTCAAGCGCTCTTAGAAAAAGCCGCTCTTTGCGCTCATGCCTTTTTGTTGATTTTCCGTTCCGTTCGGCAAGGTTCTCCAAGATTACAGAAGTTTCCGATACAGCCGCAACGCTTTGAGGGCCAAGGTCTACGCCAACAAGTCCCTTACCACAAGGGTGCTTTAAGCAGCCCGACTTTGTGTATTTAGGAATCGGGTCCCCTTCAACGGTGATGTGAGCGTAGACCCTCAATTTGCCGCGAATCGTCACGCATTTGAGAGCAACGAAACAGGGCCTATATGTATTTTGTGGAATGCCGGTTTTCGAAAAAATGGCAACAGCCTTTTTCTCGGTTTCAAGGTCAGAAACAAACGCCTCAATGCAAGCCAGTTCGTTCTTTGCAAACGAATCATTCTTCTTGACTATCAACGCAAAGTCATCGATAGCGCCCATCTTGCATCGTGGAACGCCATCAACAAATGATAGTGTAATTCCACGCTCAATTTGTTTGGCTCGAATCAGGGGAAGTTCTCCACGCTTTGCGTAGTTGAGGTGCTTACCGCTTTTATACAAAACTGATTGAACAGCTGCCCAAACGTTTTCGGTTTCGGATAGCAAAAATACAGCTTTTATTTTGCCGCCTTTCGAAATTTCCGCCATATCGTGGCGCAAATCTTCCATTGTCAGCTTATATTGTGCTTGAAGCCTTTCGAGCACATCAGCAGCATCTTTAACCTTTTCCTTAGCTTCGTGATATTTCGGAGTACCTTTATCCAAAGAAGAAAGCACAGAACTTGCATTATGATACTGCTTTAGGGCTTCTCGGTATGCTTTTGTACGAAACAATTGAGATACTCGCTTTTGCGCAATGTTCGTAAGGTGATTTCCATAAACTCTTAAATCATTTGCAATATGAAACAGCTTGCGCTTATCATCTTCCTTGATTTGTGCTTCCAGAGCCAAAACATGCCGACTTGCCGCAGCACGATGCTTTTTGCGTTCGTCCTCATAAGGAGTTCTGATATGCTTTTTGCGAGTCGCCATGTTTTCACCACCTAGTTTTTTGTTCTTCTATATGTTTTTTCACCGTTTCAGCACTAATCTGGCCAGCAGAAGCAATGTAATATCCACGGTTCCATTTAGGGCTTTCAACTTCACCACGCTCGATAGCGCGGATGCCGCACCATTCGGCACGATAAGTGATGCTCTCAATCAACTCAATTATACCATGAGCCGAACATGCCCTCAATGCGAAGGGCGAATTGTTAGCACTTTAGACACAAATACAAGGAGCAAGGAATTCAGGCAGCCGAAGCCCAATGAGCAGCTACGCAAGCTAAGACCCGGAATGTGGAGGGATGAGAAACAAGCAGCTACGCGAATGCCAGGGAGCAAAGAAGCCCCAGCCCAAAAGCAAGGCAGCTACGCTCCAGACGGCAGTGGACACGACTCGCAACAGCCCGCAACGGCCGCCAAATTGCAGCTAAGGAATAGTGGGTTTCCTAAGGTAAAGCTATGACAAAGCCAATCCCAAGGAACTCAAAGCTAATCCTAAGCAATCCTAAGCTAACTCTAAGCCAATCCTTCTCAGCTCAAATCTAGTAGTCCCTCTTACTTATAAATGCCCTTTATATATAATATATAGAGCTCTACTAAGGGGACGCGAACAAAAGCCTGAAAAACATTGCCAACTCGTTTGACATTCTTGGGCAGGGTCCGTTTTTCAGGAGAAATCGGGCTCCTGGACTCCTATTACCAGTCCAGCCGACTATAAATTTTTAAGTCGGAAAAGCCGTCATGGCCGCCACGTGGGCCACTTCATCCGTCCGCAGTTAAACTGTCAGCCCCAAAAGGGTGGGATTTGTGTCAGATTCCTTTAGATTTCGTTCTCACTCGCAAGCGGGCGTGTCCTCCGAAAGGGTACACTTATCCTGAGATTTTGAAATAACAGCATGAACGCGAAAATATTGTAGCGTTTGCCAGCATTTGTGGTCCGTGAATCCTCTACCAGCATCCCGGCATTGCGAGCGTGACTCCTGAGCCGCAGCCTGTTCGGGAATTTTGTTCTCACTCATAAATGGGCGTGTCCTCCTCGAACGTGTGAGTCTAAATTTTGCCTCACCGGGACTGTCAATAGTGAATTAAACTTTGCACAAAAGGAAGAGATTCGCTTCAAATCCTGCACATCAACCCGGCAAACTTGTGTTCTCGCTCATGAATGAGTGTGTCCGTTTGCCGACCAGAGATACAGGTTCAATTAGAAATGAATTCCAGCATTTAGCCTTTAAGGTTCGATTCGCGCAAAAGAGATAGTATCAAATTGTGAAGGTACTAAAAAGGTTTAGGTTGCGGCTTGCTGCGCTCGACCGTAGTCAAAGTGCCTTTGAACTTTGCCAACGCCATCCCAGAGCTGACTTATCGCAGAGCAGCAGCTGGTCGCGTAGTTGTTCAACGCATCCTTGACGGAGTGCCAACCTTTGTGGGATTGAGGTTCAAAGCACAGCTGATTGTACGCATCACTGAATGGAGCAAAAGGTACATTGTCGTCTGGCTTGTTGTCATCCTTAGAAGAGTTCTTCTTCTCAGTAGTGACGGTCTCGGTACTGTCAGCAGCCTTGGCGGTCGCAACCGTCTCAGCAGTTTCATTAGCTTCCTGCGGCTTTGCCGTTTCCAGCTCGTCAGCCGTCTGTGGTTCGGGAGTCTCCACGATAACCTCGACACGACCAATGAGCTTATTAACCGCCTTGTCAATGAGCATAAGGTCTTCTTCAGACACAGAATCAAAAGTCCGGTTCAGAGCGTTGAACACCGTGTTCCGGTTAACGCCCATCAGTTCAGCAACTTTCTGCTTCTGATATCCCATCTCAACGAGTCGCTGAGCTGTCAGGTTCTTGACGCGGAATGCCTGCTGTTCCTTCTCCACGATATCAAGACCACGCACTTTAGCCTGCTCATATACAGTGGGAACCGAGATTTTCAGTTCCTTTGCAATGGCACGAACGGACATTCCGGAAGCATAGAGTTCCGGGATGCGGTTATAGATGGCCATGCGCTGTTTCCGGCGTTCCTGAGCCTCATACTTTTGACGATGGTTCCGGATGCGGAGGTCGGGAATGATGCCGTGGTTGATGAGGACACCGAGCATGTAACGGTCAGCCTTGGAGCTTGCAATCGGAGGCGGGATTTCGCCTTTTTCGTAACGCTTTGGCTTAGATTCGCTCTCGCTCTTCTTCCCTTCTGCCTTGGCTTTGGGATTCTTGAGAGCACTCGCGGGAATGCCGGAGAGTGCTTCAATTGTCGAGTTCTTGCAAGGGTATTTGCAGGTGGAAACGAGATGCGCAACTTCCTTGTCAGAAAGGGGCTGAGAAAAAGTGCGGTTGATGAGCTGTGCCTTATCCATATCCGGATGACCGCCACGGTCATAGCAGGTGGAAAGTACAGCCAAGAGGGTGTTGTGGCGGTTTCCTTCGCCACACGGATTTGCCTGAAGGTAACGAAGCGCCAGCTCAAAGCGGCAGACGAAGTTTGCTTTCCGTTCTTCCTTCTTCTTGTAATTGTTCAGAACTTCAAGAAGATGCGGATAGCGCATGCACATTGCCGCGAAGCGCTTTTTAGCCCAGTCAAGGATTTCGTCCTCAGTCTTGTTGAAATTCGCGTCAGACGGAGCAACTTTCTCATCAGCAAACCGATAAGGGACTTCATACTGGTCGGCGAGCTTCAGCAGGTTGAAGGGCTTTCCTTCAGGGACCCGAATACAATGACAACAGCGTTTTGCCTTGGTGTTGTAAGTACCAGGCAGACGAGCAACGCGATTGGTTTCATGAACCGCCTTATCCAGCTCAACATTTGCCGTGAACTGGGCCTTCTCAATCAACTCATTCAGCTTGAGAGAAATTGCTCTATGTACGCCGCTGTAGGCCAAGCCGTAAGAGAGATTGTTTGGGTTGCAGGGCTCAAGAAACACAAACAAGCCAACACCACGGCCACTGTTAGAAACTGCACAGTCCGGAATCTCATGATGATTCACGGCATCCAGTACAAGTTCACCGATGCGGTCGCTGATGTCAGCTGGTGCGTTTTCGCCGTGGCAATCAATGTCAAAGAACAGAGCGCGCAGCTTTTCGACATCCGCCTTACGACGGATACCTTTTCCGCGCAGAGATTTCTGAGGATGGAACGTATTGATGGAGAAGTAGATGTTGGTAGAGGTATCCCAATAAGTCGGGGTCCCATATTTCGGGCTGACTTTATCAAAGATACGCTCACGAACACCCGCTTCCAGAGACTCAGAATTGATTTGGGCAACGGTCTTCATTTTCTCTTCGCCATTTGTCCGAATCAGGAACTGAGTCACGCCATCGGCATTTACATCGCTCAGCAGCTTTACAAATGCGTCATCAAGGGCAGTGCATCCAAGCGCCTGTCCGAAGATGGTATTCGTTTTTGTATAGCTGTTATTCAACATTGATGTGTCCTTCTGATTTTGTATTCAGGTGTTGGGATTTTCACCCATACTTTCATTGTCTGCAATTCGCACACCTTCGCCAGGCATCAAACGGTAGAATTGATGCCGACTTCGAAAGAATGTTTTATATATATTGCACAAAACAAATCTGGAACAAAATCCAGCAACGATTGGGGCGCTCCAAAGATATGTCCAAAAAGCAGTCAGCACTTTAGATTCAGCTGAACACATGTACAAAAAATGCCCCTGACCGAAAATATCGGTCAAGGGTTCTGTTTTTTAGGATAACGGCGCGGGAATCCTCGGCAATTCAATTGCCGAGATGAAAGCG
>OLOR01003741.1_pt1 | contig 10350 bp, 8 predicted proteins | sample 1672521 | NCBI WGS metagenome assembly OLOR01 (sample SAMEA3136695, study PRJEB25190) | human gut metagenome | biome: human gut; feature: human-associated habitat; material: faeces | place: Austria | collected 2013
CCGACCACAGCGAAACGCCGATAGAGTACCTGCCGCTCACTGTGGGCATTGCGGTGAAAAACGGCATGACATTCATGCAGGCGCTGGAAGCCGTGACGATAAACGCGGCGGAAATAGGCGGTATAGACGACCTGGCAGGCTCGATAGAGGCGGGCAAGCGCGCCGACATGGTGATATTTGAAGGCAGCCCCTTTGAAGTTATGAGCGAACCGAAGCTTGTAATGATAAACGGCACGCTCATCAAGTACCGCAAAGAGATAAGATACTAAAACGGAATTTGCAGAAAAGGATTGAATATAATATAATGAGAGAGATAGATGTAAGCGTAGTAACGCAGACGGTAAAAGAGCTTTGCATTAAAGCAAACCGCGTGCTGCCGCAGGATATGTGCGAGTGCATAAAGCGCGGCGCGGCGGCGGAAAAGTCGCCCGTAGGAAAGGGCGTTTTCGACGACATTCTCGATAATCTGAAAGCGGCTGAGCAGGAAACTCTGCCCATCTGTCAGGACACGGGCATGGCTGTTATTTTTATGGATATAGGTCAGGACGTGCACTTCGTCGGCGGCGACCTTGAAGAAGCTGTAAACGCAGGCGTTTCGGCTGGCTACACTGACGGTCTGCTGAGAAAATCGGTAGTTTCCGACCCGCTGGAGCGCGTGAATACGGGCGACAACACCCCCGCGGTGCTGCACATAAGAATAGTTGCTGGCGAGAGCGTGAAGATAGTCTGTGCGCCGAAAGGCTTCGGCAGCGAGAATATGTCGCAGCTTAAAATGATGACCCCATCCGTTACGCGCGAAGAGATAGTTGACTACGTTGTAAACGTCTGCGCGCAGGCAGGCTCTAACCCCTGCCCGCCCATAGTGATAGGCGTAGGCATAGGCGGCGACTTTGAAAAATGCGCTTACCTTGCGAAAAAGGCGCTCTGCCGCCCCGTTTCGCAGCGCAACCCCAAGCCCCTCTACGCCGAGCTTGAGCAGCAAATTCTTGATAAAATAAACAAGCTGGGTATAGGCCCGCAGGGCTTTGGCGGTACGCAGACCTGCCTTGCCGTAAACATCGAGCAAGCCCCGACGCATATCGCGGGTCTGCCCGTTTCAGTAAACGTGGGCTGCCACGTTACCCGCCACGCCGAAGCCGAGATCTGATAACATTCGGAACGGCTGACGGCTGTACATTTTGTACTTGTACTATTTGTAAAGGAGAACGCAGCTTTTGAAAAGATTTCTGCCCGCCAAGAGGGCGATGCTTATGTTTTATCTGCTCATAGCGGCTGCGGGCGCGGCGCTGAACGTGGTGATATACCGCTACGTCACAATGCTGCCCGAAGAGCTGGTAAAAATGATCGCGGCTGCGGTATGGGTGCTGATACTGCTGATAGCGGTGATAGTGATACCCCATTATTTTCTGCACGCCAAGGTCATAATCACGAAAAACGAGATAGCTACCTCGGGCGGCTTTATATTCCTAAAGAACGACTATATGCCGATAAGCTCGATAAAATCAATATCGGTGATAATAACGCCGCTGGGGCGGTTCACAGGCTTTAACTTCGCCGTGATAAACGCCCTCGGCGCACGCATACTGATATGCTTTATGCGAAAAAGCGACCTTACCGAGATAGCGGAAACTATAAACGCGCTTATCCGCAGCCGCGAAGAGCCGCAGGAAACGCAGCGCCGCGCGCAAAAAACACGCGGGCAGCCGCAAAAGCGCGCGGATGACCATAACCATGAGCATGAGCAAACCACCAACAACGAAAATAAAAAGAGCGGGGGCGCAGGGGCTGTATGACTAAGCTGAAATATAAAATGCGCCACGGCTTCCGCGCCGCGGTATCGCACTTCTTCCGCCACCGCCAGCACCCTGTAAAAATGCTGGACTACACCTCGAAGAACTTGTGGCTGCTGCTGATACCGCTTACCAAGTACCTGATAGCCTCGCGCTTCGATTTTCAGAGCTGGATACGCACTAACTGGGTAGACATACTCTCGATCTCGGGCATTTTCGCGCTGGCGGTACTGCGCTGGATATTCGTGCGCTTCACGATAGAGTGCGACGGGATCACGGCGCACACGGGACTTTTCGGCATAGTTCGCACAAAAGTTTACTATAACGAGATAACCACGCTCACGTTTTGCCAAAGCTGGATAAACCGTCCGGTTAAGGCTTATACCATGTACATCGAAACTAACGCGAGAACGCTTTCGAGCGAAGATATGCGCCTGGTCATCTCAAAGCGAAACGCAGACCTGCTTTTCGACTTCGTGCGCGACAGCGAGGAAAGCGCGCCGAAAGTGACCTTCTCGCCGCGAAAGACACACCTGCTGATGTTCTCGCTGCTGTTTTCATCGGCATTTTCGGGAATGCTGCTGTACGGAATGTTCATGTTCGAGGCCTACAAGATAATCGGTCTGGAATTTGAGCAAAAGCTGATGCTGAAAGTAAACAGCGAGCTTACGCGGATAGATTCGCGGCTTTTCAAGCTCTCGCAGACTATACCTAAGGCTGTGCTCGCACTGGGGGGCTTGGTAATAGGCGGCTGGTTTATATCTTTCATAGCCACTCTCGCGCGGCACTGGTCTTTCACCATATCGCGCACGGAAGATCAGCTGCTGGTAAAAAGCGGAGTGCTGATAAAGCGCCGCCAAATAATCAACCGCAGCAAGATAAATTACTACGACTTACAGCAAACGCTGCTTATGAAAGCCTTTAAGATATGCTCGGTAACGCTGGACTGCACCGGCTACGGAAAATCGCGCCGCGAGATCTCAGCGCTGATACCGATAACCACCTATCAGCAGATGAACGCCTCGCTGAAAATGCTAGTGCCCGACCTGCCTAAGCCGCGGCCGGAGATAAAAACTGGCAGAGAAAACATCAGCGACTTTGTATGGACGCCGATGATAGTATGCGCCATACCGCCTGCCGCGCTGTACATATTGAACAAGTATGTAAGCATATGGCAGCGGGAATTCAACATACTGCTTGTAATCATAACCATACCTCTGATATGGCTCATTATAGTAAAAGTAGCCGCTTCGTTCAACACCTCGGTAGGCTTTAACGAAAACGGCTGCGCTATGAGCTACTGCAAGCTGTACCAGTTCCACAAAGTATTTCTGCCAAAGGCGAATATCAGCAAGATACGCATAAGCAGAACGCCTTTTCAGCTTCTCAACAACAGGTGCACGCTTATGATATACACCTGCGGCGAGAAAGAAAAATGCCATAAAATGAAATTCATGCCCTACGATGAGATAAAGAAGATATGTCTGCGCGAGGGCTACATCATGTTTGAATAAAAAGGGGTGACGGAATGGCAAAGTATGAACAGAGCATGGAGGGTATGCTAGACGTATTTTTGTTTGAAACAAACGAGCTGCTGGAAAAGCTCGACGAAATACTTATCCGCACCGAGTCAGACACGCTGGGCGAGGAGGACGTAGGCGAGATATTCCGCATAATGCACACGGTAAAAGGCTCGGCGGCGATGATGGGTCTTCACAACGTTTCAAAGCTGGCACACTCGCTGGAAGACCTTTTCTCGATAATCCGCGAAGACCCGAACGTGCAGTTCGACAAACCCGCGCTTTACGAGCTACTTTACGCGGGCTCTGACGGAATGAAGAGCGAAATAGAAAATCTGTCAGACGAAAGCGTGCCGCTTACCGACTTCACCGAGCAGATAGCGAAAAACCGCGCATTTGCGGCGGCTATGAAAGGCGAAGCACCCGCGGCTGAGGCCGCTCCGCAGCAGAGCGCGGGCGAAGCGGACGACGTATTCACGGCAGAGGACGGCGAGGACGTGCTGGCTTTCCGCGTGATGTATCAGTCAAGCTGCCTAATGCCCTCTATCCGCGCGATGGTGCTGCTGAAACATCTGAAAGCGGTGTGCGAGCTTGTAAGCACCATACCCGCCGACCTCGACGCAGACAGCGCGGGCGACGAAATATCGGCAAAGGGGCTTGTTATAAAAGTAAAGGCGGCTTCGCCAGAAGCAGTGCTCGAAAAGCTGAAAAACGGCATAAACGTAGAAAACGCCGTGCAGATACAGCGTCAGGCGAAAAAGACTGAACCTGCGCCTACCCCCGCGCCATCTTCACAACCTGCACAACCTGCGCGATCGCAGCAAGCCGAAAAACCCTCGGGGAGACCCTCTGCGCCAGCCAAAAAGCACGACGACAAGAGCGGAGCTATGATCTCTGTAAAACTGGAAAAGCTCGACAGGCTGATGACCCTCGCGACCGAGATAGTTATAGCCGAATCGGGCGTACTGCACAGCCGCGACCTGCTGCCCTACCGCAGCGAGATACCGAACTTTTACAAATCGGCGCGCGAGCTGAAAAAGCTGACCGACGAATTGCAGGACGTAGTAATGTCGGTGCGAATGGTGCCCGTCAACACTGTATTTTCAAAGATGAACCGCGTAGTGCGCGATATGAACAAAAAGCTCGGCAAAAACGTCACGCTAGTGATAGAGGGCGAGGACACCGAGGTGGATAAATCCGCCGCCGACCTGCTCGGCGACCCGCTGATGCACCTTGTGCGAAACGCGGTAGACCACGGTATCGAAAGCCCCGAAGAGCGCGCGGCTGCGGGCAAGACCGAGCCGCCTACCGTAACGCTGAGCGCGCGATATGAATCAAACGACGCGCTGATAGAGGTGTGCGACAACGGCGCGGGCATGGATCCGCAAAAGCTGCTGGAAAAAGCGCGCAGCAAAGGTATGCTCGAAAAGCCCGAGCAGGAGTACATCCGCCGCGAGTGCCTTGAGCTGATAATGAAAGCGGGATTTTCCACCAACACCGAGGTAACGGAATTTTCGGGGCGCGGCGTAGGCATGGACGTAGTGCGCAAGAACCTGGAGAAGGTCGGCGGCTCGCTGCTGGTAGACTCTGAGCTTGGCAAAGGCTCGGTATTCACGATACGCGTGCCGATGTCGCTCTCGATAAGCGACTGCATGGTGATACAGCTGGGCGGAAGAGAGTACGCAGTGCCGGTCAGCGCGATAAAAGAGATATTCCGCCCGAAAGCCGAGCAGCTGAATGTAACGCCCGACGGCAGGGAAACGGTGCTTTCGGACAAGCTTTACCGCATGATACGCCTTTCGGAACACTTCGGGCTGGAGGGCTGCGAGAGCGACCCGCAGGGCGGCATAATACTGCTCTGCACCACCGAATCGGGCGAAGCGGCGCTGATGGCGGACGGCATACTGGAAGAGATGCAGATAGCGATAAAGCCCTTTTCCGCCTATCTCTCGAAATTCGGACTGAAAGAAGCGGGATTTTCAGGAACGAGCGTGCTGGGCGACGGCAGCATAATACCCGTACTTGACGTAAACGAGATAATAAAGAAGGTGAGCAGGAAATGAGCGAGAGCGCAAACCCCGCGGGCGTAAGCTCGGCGGTAATATTCCGCAGCGCAGGCGGGCTTTTCGCCGTGCCTATGCAAGACGTAATAGAAATAAACAGCCGCACCGACCTCACCCCCCTGCCCTGCCTGCCCGACTACATACTGGGCGTGATAAACCTGATGGGCAGCGTTACCCCCGTGATAGACCTGCGGCGGCGGCTCGACTTTGAGGACTGCGAGTACGGCCCGCGAAGCTGCCTTATGGTGCTGCGGCACGGCGAAGAAAGCGCCGCGATAAAGGTAGACGAGGTGCTTACATCAAAGCGCTACCTGCCTGAAAGCTTTTTGCCGCTGCCCGACCCCAAGAGCGTGATAGCGGGGTACATTACCGACGGCGGCGAGAAGATACAGCTTATACGAACAGAAATGCTATTTGAGAAAAAATAAGCGCGCAGACGCGGGATGGTGAAAATACTAAAAATGGCGAACACGGCAGATTTTTTCAGCGGCAGCGCTTACGACTCGATATTTCTCGAGAAAACGCCCGCCGGCATGAGCAACGAGGATTTCGAGCGGCTGGCGTACACTATAAAGCAGCGCTACGGGCTGAACCTGGAAGGCAAAAAATCAATGGTAGAGAGCCGCCTTTGCTTTTACATAGTTGACCGCGGATTTCATTCTTTTTCAGAATATCTGGAAACGGTGTATGAAAACGGCGGCGACGAGATGGCGAATATAATCAACAGGCTGACTACAAATTACACATATTTCATGCGCGAGCAGGAGCATATGCGGCACTTTATCGACGTTTTTCTGCCCTACGCCGAAAAGTACAAGACGGATAAAGAGCTTTGCATATGGAGCGCCGGCTGCTCTTTCGGCAACGAGGCTTACAATTTTGCGATGTGCGCCGAGGAGTATTTTCAGTCGCGCGGGGCGGACTGGGACAAGCGCATACTCGCGACCGACATTTCGCAAAACGCTATCCTCGCCGCAAAGCACGGAATGTTCGCCGAAGCGGCGCTTAAAGACCTGCCCGCGGCGTGGGTAGAAAAATACTTCACGGGCAAGGGCGGGATATACACCGTAAAGCCAGAGATACGCTCGCAGGTGGTGTTCAAGTACCATAATCTGATGGACCCTATCAGCTTCAAGAAAAAGTTCGACCTTATAATCTGCCGAAACGTTATGATATATTTCGACCAGAAAACGAAGTCAGAGCTGATAAAGCGCTTTTATGACGCGACTAACGAGGGCGGCACCGACATCATAGCGGCCTCGGTCAACAAGTACCGCAACATATCGCTCGGCCGCGTAATCCTGCTAATCGACGTGTGCATCATAGGCAGCTGTCTGTTTATCGACACGTTCGGTCCCGTGCAGTTACGCTGCCAGAAGGTGGTGTTCGGCTTCTGCACCATGTTCATCGAGTGCACCATGCTCGACTACGTGATGAACTGGCAGCGCCAGTCGGTGCAGTTCATGATATTCTCAAAGAAATATCAGGAGATAGCCAACGCCATAGCCACCACCACCGACCATACGATAACCATACTCGACGGTCACGGATGGTATACGGGCAAGGAGACCAAGGTGCTCTGTCTGCTGGCAAAGAAGAACGAGAGCGTGACGATATTCCGACTGATAAAGGTAATCGACCCCAACGCCTTTGTGAGCCAGAGCTCCGTGATAGGCGTGTACGGCGAGGGCTTCGACCAGATAAAGGTGAAAGTGCCCAAGAAGATGAAAGACAATACGCTAAACGGCAAGTGACGGCAAAAGGCCGCTGCCGGGCGCACAGAGAAACAATAAAGAAAATATGAAAATAGTTTTCGCAACAAACAACAAGAACAAGCTGGCCGAGATAAGAGACATGCTCGGCGACAAGATAGAAGTGATGTCGCTGGCCGACATCAACTGCCACGAGGACATACCCGAGACGGCAGACACGCTGGAGGGAAACGCCCTGCAGAAAGCCCGCTACGTGTTTGACAAATACGGCATGAGCTGCTTTGCCGACGACACCGGACTCGAGGTGGACGCGCTGGGCGGAGAACCGGGAGTCTACTCGGCACGATATGCCGGCGGCGAAGGTCACGACAGCGAAGCAAACATGGCAAAGCTGATGCAGAAGCTCGGCGACAACGACAACCGCAAGGCGCGCTTCCGCACGGTGATAGCCCTGATAACGGGCAGCGGCGACGACGGCGTGAAGCTGTTTGAAGGCGTGGCAGAAGGCGACATAATACGCGAGAAGAGGGGAGGAGAGGGCTTCGGCTACGACCCAATATTCCGCCCCGAAGGCTACGACAAGACATTTGCCGAACTGGGCCACGAGATAAAGAACAAGATATCTCACCGTGCCAGGGCCGTGCAGAAACTTGTAGAATATCTTAAACAGGCAAGCGGCAACAGATAGCCGCCTGCCTTTATATTATCATCACCGCCGCCGGAAAGCGCTGCGCAAAGCGCTCTGGCGGCGCAACGGCAATGCCGCTGAACGAAGAATTTTGGCATTTTATAAAACAAATCTTACCTGCCGGCGTTATATCATTGAGCAACAAGCCACAAGCTGTAAACAAAACAATTATGCGAAAAATAAACACCCATATCCTCAGACATATCATGTCATGCTGTCTGCCGTGCCTTTTTCTGCTATTATCAGTGCCGGCCAATGCAATAAGCGGCGGCAGCACAGACGGCTGGACCCTCTATCCAAGCTACGGCAACATAACAGAAATAGAGCCCACGGGCAAGGAGGTGTACGTGCTGGCATCCAACAGTCTGTTTTCGTATAACCCCGCAGACGGACTTGTTGCCACCTACGACAAGACAAATATGCTGTCGGACATCGAAATATCGCACATAGCATGGTCAAAATCGGCCGGCAGACTTATCGTTACCTACACAAATTCTAACATCGACCTGCTTTCAAGAAACGGCAGCGTGATCAACGTGCCCGACCTCTACATGAAGGAAGCTACCTACGACAAGACAATAAACAACATTTATATATATAACCAATATGCCTATCTGTCGACAGCCTTCGGCATAGTGAAGATGAACGTCAGCAACGGAAGCATTGCCGACTCGTATCAGCTCGGATTCCAGGTTGACTACTGCTACATCGAGGGCAACTACATCTATGCTGCATCGAGCACGCAGGGCATCTACCGCGGCAACATGCAGGACAACCTGCTCGACAAAGGCAACTGGAGCCGCACGGGCGACTATGTGGCGCAGAACATAGACCGCACAAAGGTGTACGACCAGACCGACGGCACATGGTGGACCAAGACCGAAGACGGAAAGCTAACAGGATATAAGATAAACAGCGACAACGTGCCCGTGTATGTAACCGAAGGCGTTGCACCAGACGGACCCGCATCCAACAACTTCTACCGCATATACATCAACAACGGAAGCCTTTACGGCGTGGGCGGCCTGTGGTCGCAGGAGACCGACGGCACCCGCCCGGGCGAAGTTCACGTGTGGAACGGCGACAGCTGGTCGGAGTTTGAGAAGGTTACAACAGACAAGATAGGCCACAGCTACGTTGACGTGCTGTGCCTCGACTTCGACCCAACAATAAGCGGACACGTCATGGTTGGCGCCAAGAGCGGCATGTATGAGTTTCAGGACGGCAAGTTCGTGAAGCACTACACAACGGACAACAGCGCGCTCGAGTCGCCGTTCAATCCGCCGTCGAAAGACTATACCATCGTTACATCTGTAAAATACGACGCTGCCGGAAACCTCTGGGCGCTCAACTCGCTGATAAGCAACAGCATAAAGTGCCTCTCGAAAAGCGACGGAAAATGGACTACATATCAACATTCAGAACTGTCGGGCACCAACAGCTACGACCTTGAGAAAGCCTTTATCAGCAAGACCAACGGCAAGATGTGGTTTGTAAACAACAACTACAACAACACCATACTTTACTCATACGACTATGCCAACGACGTGCTGACAAAATACGGACCGAGCATAATAAACCAAGACGGAACAAGCCTCGGCGCAAACTACATATTCAGTCCGGTTGAAGACAGGGAAGGAAACATATGGGTAGGCACCAACGCCGGACCTGTTTATCTCTCGGCAAGCGCCATACAGAACGGCTCAACTTACTTCACGCAACATAAAGTGCCGCGCAACGACGGCACCAACTATGCCGACTATCTGCTATCGGGCATCGACGTGCGCGCCATAGCCATCGACGGCGGCAACCGCAAATGGATAGGCACCAACTCGAACGGAGTGTTCCTCATCAGCGACGACAACAACACGCAGATAAGCCACTTCACCACGGACAACTCGCCTCTGCCGTCAAACCTTGTGCAGGACATAGCCATCGACGGTGCGTCGGGCCGTGTGTATTTCGCCACAGACAAGGGCTTATGTTCTTATCAGAGCGACGCAACCGAGCCGACAGACGAGATGACCAAGGACAACGTATACGCATATCCTCACCCCGTGAGACCCGACTACACGGGCCTGATAACCATCACAGGCCTTAGCTATGACGCCGACGTGAAGATAGTAACGTCGAGCGGAGCACTCGTAAACCAGGGCCGAAGCACGGGCGGATCATACACATGGGACGGCTGCGACCTCAACGGCAAGCGTGTGGCATCGGGCGTGTATATGGTTGAGACGGCAACATCGTCGGGTGACAAGGGCACCGTGTGCAAGATTGCCATAGTAAACTGACATCACAACAGACATAAAAATCTCAGCAGGAACACGTGACACGAAATACAGACATCCTATCTCACGAAAACACATTATGGACGCAGGGCATATCGGCAATAATGGTTATGCTGATGCACTTCATAATGCAGATTGAAGGTTACCCCCGCATCGTCAACATATTAGGCAGCATAGGCGTGGCTGCGTTTCTGTTCATATCAGGCTTCGGACTAAACGAAAGCTACAAGAAAAGCGGTCTGGCCGGCTACTGGCACAAACGTATCGTGCGCGTAATAATACCGTG
>OLOR01003742.1_pt1 | contig 10349 bp, 7 predicted proteins | sample 1672521 | NCBI WGS metagenome assembly OLOR01 (sample SAMEA3136695, study PRJEB25190) | human gut metagenome | biome: human gut; feature: human-associated habitat; material: faeces | place: Austria | collected 2013
ATTGTTATATATATAGTAATGGATATTAATATATATATTTATTATAGAAATGGAGATTAATATGTTTGATGATAATATAGAAGAAAGATATTCGCTTGCAATAGAAAGAATATCAGAGATTAATAAAGATGATGAGCTGTCAGATTATGGTGCTGGCAGTTATGCTGATTATTTTAAAAATGTATCGGCGTTTATACTGCTTATGGAAGCTCAAGAATGATATAGCTGGCAAAGCATTTGATAACGCTTCATTAGAGGAGCTTGGCGAATATAACAGGGCTTTATATAAAGATGTGACAGGAGAAGCCTATAATACAAGTTATGCTAATCCAAGAGTTAGTGTTAGGTGCTTTGGAGAGCAGTGCGGAAGATTATTCTCAATGGTATATATGGAAATCAGGGGTCTGATTGTATATATGTATGAGCGAAGATTAGCAGATGCAACAGCACTTATTGAGCTGTTTATTGAGCTTTACTGCATAGTTAAGGACTGTGCGGCTGATAATACAGAGGCTGATTATAAGCATCTTAAGGAAGCAGTCTACTGGTATGTAAGTGATTACAGTGATGACCATATTGAATACAGGATAAGGGAACTTATAGACCCATCACTGGATTTTGCTGTAAGAATTATTATGGACAGCGATTTGAATGATTTAAGATATCTGTACAGATATGGGGAATATATTACTGATAATGAAATTAAAATGGCACAGCATTTGAACTCATTATCTGAACAGCAGATAAAAGATATGGCGGCAACATTTACAGAAGGATACCGAAAGGGATTTATTCTTGGCAATAAGCCGTTAGAGAAGAAGCAGACTGTCAATATCAGATACTGCGTAGGCTTTGAAAGACTTGTAAGAGAAGAGATAAAGCAGTTTGAGGCAATGGGGCTTAAGCCTACTATATACAGGGCGGCAGTTAATTCAATTAACAAGCGTATGCATATTAAGATAGGCTATTATGGCGCAAGTCCTAATAAACAGATGGAATTTGACCATAGATTTGATAATGCACTATATCTTGACGGAGATTTTGTTGAGAGAAAGCTTGGTGCATTAAAAAATGCGTATGAAAAGCATAAAGAGCTTGCCGATGTACACGGCGGTCCTGCTGTTATGGAAGTATTTGGTGAGAAGCCATTTGAGCCAGATGATGCTAAAGAATGTTATCATCTTGATGATAAACAGCAGAAGCTTATAGTCAAATATAATAATGAATCAGGAGCTATAGTTAATTCATATATTAAAGGCGAGGAGAGAAGCTTTACTATAATAGCTTATCCATCACCAGAGGCAGGCGATAAGTTCACTGAGATTTTTGATGAGATTGTCAAGATAAATACTCTTGATTATGACAAGTACAAGGTTGTCCAGCAGAGAATTATAGATGTGCTTGATACAGCAGAGTATGTCAGGGTCAAAGGCTGTAACGGCAATGAAACGGATATGAAAGTATCTATAATGAAGGTTAATGATGGCAGTAAGCAGACGGTATTTGAGAATTGTCTTGCAGATGTTAACATACCTCTTGGTGAAGTATTTACATCACCAGTCCTTAAGGGAACAGAGGGCGTGCTTAATGTAAGCAAGGTATATCTTAACGACATTAATTTCAAGAATCTTAAGGTGCATTTTAAAGATGGTTTTGTCACGGATTATATGTGTGATAATTATGAGGATGAGAAGCGTTGCAAGGATTTATTTAAAGAAAATGTCCTGTTTAACCACAATACACTTCCAATCGGTGAATTTGCAATAGGAACTAATACTACAGCATATGTGTCAGCGAACAGATATGATATTGTGTATCTACTTCCAATTCTTATTGTTGAGAAAATGGGACCACATTTTGCACTTGGTGATACGTGCTATTCAAGGTCAGAGGATGTTGCAGTGTTCAATCCTGATGGCAAGGAGATAATCTCAAGGGATAATGAGGTGTCTTTATTAAGAAAGAGTGAGCCTGACAAGGCATATTACAATTGTCATACAGATATTACAATTCCATATGATGAAATTGGAAGAATATCAGTTGTAGACTATTCAGGAAAAGAAACAAGCATAATAGAAAATGGAAGATTTGTGCTTTCAGGAACTGATATGCTTAACGAACCGTTTGAAGATTAAAACAGACATTTGTTCAATAACACGGTTTATGTTAAATTCCTTGACGATATATCTAAAACAAAGTAAAATATTATAGGTATTGTATTATATTATCTGTTTAATTATCCAGATGGATGATTTATCAGATAATATGAAATTATAAGTGATTTAATATTATTTTAAGATGATAGTTGTATTTCTATCAGAATGGAGGAAGTTAAACATGGCTTTAGTAGGAATAGTTATGGGTAGTGATTCTGATATGCCTGTTATGGCAAAGGCAGCAGACATATTAGACAAGTTAGGTATCTCATATGAGATGACAATTATCTCTGCTCACAGAGAACCAGATGTATTCTTTGAATATGCGAAGACAGCAGAACAGAAAGGATTCAAGGTTATCATTGCAGGAGCAGGAATGGCAGCACATCTGCCAGGAATGTGTGCGGCAATATTCCCTATGCCAGTTATTGGTATTCCAATGCACACAACTTCTTTAGGTGGTAGAGATTCGTTATATTCAATAGTACAGATGCCAACAGGAATTCCTGTTGCAACAGTTGCTATTAATGGTGGTGCTAATGCAGGTATTCTTGCAGCTAAGATTCTTGCGACATCAGATGAACAGCTTCTTGAAAGGCTTAAGAATTATACTAAGGAATTAAAGGAAAGTGTTCAGGCTAAAGATGCAAGACTTCAGGAAGTTGGATACAAGAATTACGCAAAGTAATTAAAATATCAGATTGTCGTTAAATTATAAAATGGTGCTTATAAAGCATACATAGTTATTCGCAGATAAGCTGCGTAAGAATGGAGGATTACAATGGATTACAAGAATGCTGGTGTTGATATCGAAGCAGGTTACAAGTCAGTTGAATTAATGAAAGATGCGGTCAAGTCTACATTCAGACCAGAAGTGTTAGGTGGTATCGGTGGATTTTCAGGTGCATTTTCACTTGAGAAGATTAAGCAGATGGAAGACCCGGTTCTTCTTTCAGGAACAGATGGCTGTGGAACAAAGGTTAAGCTTGCTTTTATTATGGATAAGCACGATACAATCGGTATTGATGCAGTTGCAATGTGTGTTAATGATGTTGTATGTGCAGGTGGAGAACCTCTTTTCTTCCTTGACTATATTGCATGTGGAAAGAACTATCCAGAAAAGATTGCAACAATCGTAGGTGGTGTAGCAGAGGGCTGCCGTCAGTCAGAATGTGCACTTATCGGAGGTGAAACAGCAGAACACCCAGGACTTATGCCAGTAGATGAATATGATGTTGCTGGATTTGCTGTAGGTGTTGTTGATAGAAAAGACCTTATAACAGGTGAGAATATTAAGCCGGGCGATACACTTATCGGTATTGCTTCAAGTGGTGTTCATTCTAATGGATTTTCACTTGTAAGAAGTGTATTCACAATAACAGAAGAGTCACTTAATACATATTACGATTCACTTGGCAAGACACTTGGAGAGGCTTTACTTGCTCCAACTAAGATATATGTTAAGACTATGAAGTCTATTAAGAACGCAGGAGTTCGTGTTAAGGGATGCAGCCATATCACAGGTGGCGGTTTCTATGAGAACATTCCAAGAATGTTACCAGATGGTGCAAGAGCTGTTGTAAAGAAAGACAGCTATGAAGTTCCCCCAATCTTTAAGATGTTACAGACAGATGGCGAGATTGAAGAAGATATGATGTATAACACATTTAATATGGGTATTGGTCTTGTACTTGCAGTAGCCCCTGAGGACGTAGATACAACTATGGAAGCTATTAAAGCTGCTGGTGAGACACCTTATGTTATCGGTAATATTGAAGCAGGTGAGAAGGGAGTAACTTTATGCTAAGAATAGCTGTTATGGTATCTGGAGGTGGAACTAATCTTCAGGCTATAATTGATGGTGTAAAGGACAAGACAATTACTAATACACAGATTGCTGCTGTTATAAGTAATAATGCTAATGCTTATGCTCTTACAAGAGCTAAAGAGAACGGAATACCAGCTTATTGTGTATCACCTAAGGATTATGCTACAAGAGATGAATTTAATAAAGCACTTCTTGAAAAGGTTAATTCGCTTAATGTAGACCTTATTGTGCTTGCGGGCTTTCTTGTTAAAATTCCAGAAGAAATGGTACACGAATACAGCCATAGAATTATTAATATCCACCCATCACTCATCCCATCTTTTTGCGGTGTAGGCTTTTACGGACTTCACGTTCACGAAGCTGCACTTGCCAAAGGTGTTAAGGTTACAGGTGCAACAGTGCATTATGTAGATGAAGGAATGGATACAGGAGAGATTATATTCCAGAAAGCTGTTGAAGTTAAACACGCCAGAAATTCTTCAAAAGAGAGTTATGGAACAGGCAGAATGGAAGTTACTGCCTGCCGCTATTAACAAGATAGCTAATGAACATGATAACTAGAAAGACTAGATTATATTGGAGGAAGAACAGATGAAGGTTTTAGTTGTAGGCAGCGGTGGACGTGAGCACGCCATATGCTGGAAGATAAGCCAGAGCCCTAAGGTTGATAAGATATATTGTGCACCTGGTAATGCAGGTATTGCTGAGGTTGCGGAATGTGTTGATATTAAAGCTATGGAATTTGATAAGCTTGTTGCATTTGCTAAGGAAAATGCAATCGACCTTACTGTAATTGGTATGGATGATCCACTTGTTGGCGGTATTGTTGATGCATTTGAGGCAGAAGGTTTAAGGGTATTCGGACCTAGAAAGAATGCAGCTATACTTGAGGGTTCAAAGGCATTTTCTAAGGACCTTATGAAGAAATACAATATACCAACAGCAGCATATGAGACATTTACATCTGCTGATGAAGCTAAGAAGTATCTTGAAACAGCTAAGTATCCTATCGTTCTTAAGGCTGATGGTCTTGCACTTGGAAAGGGCGTTCTTATATGTGAAGACAAGCAGATGGCACTTGACGGTGTAGACGAGCTTATGCTTGACAAGAAGTTCGGTTCAGCAGGTAATACAATTGTAGTAGAAGAATTTATGACAGGACGCGAAGTTTCAGTTCTTTCATTTGTTGACGGTAATACTATAAAGATAATGTCTTCTGCACAGGATCATAAGAGAGCCAAGGACGGAGATCAGGGGCTTAATACAGGTGGTATGGGTAACTTCTCACCATCACCATTTTATACTAAGGAAGTTGATGATTTCTGCAAGGCACACATATATCAGGCAACAGTTGATGCGATGAAGGCAGAGGGAAGACCATTTAAGGGTGTTATATTCTTTGGACTTATGCTTACACCAGAAGGTCCTAAGGTACTTGAATATAATGCAAGATTTGGTGATCCTGAAGCACAGGTTGTTCTTCCAAGAATGGAGAATGATATAATTGATGTATTTGAAGCGTGCATAGACGGAACATTAGATAAAATAGATCTTAAGTTTACTGATAATGCGTGTGTATGCGTAGTTCTTGCATCAGACGGTTACCCACTTGAGTACAAGAAGGGCTTTGAGATAACAGGCATGGAGAATTTCAAGGGTAAAGATTCATACTTTTTATTCCACGCTGGTACTAAGTTCAACGAAGAAGGCAAGGTTGTTACTAATGGTGGACGAGTTCTTGGCGTAACAGCATTAGGTGAGGATTTAAAGAAAGCCCGTGCTAATGCTTATGAAGCGACAGAATGGGTTAATTTTGATAATAAATATATGCGTCACGATATAGGTAAAGCTATAGACGAAGCATAATTGTTAATTGAATGTGTTTAAGTAACTCCCGCCACATATAATGGTGGGAGTTATTGTGTAATAATTGTAATAATGGAGGACAATGGAATGAAGATTACATCTGTAAAAGGTACTAATGATTATCTTCCTAATGAAGTAGAGATAAGAGATTATCTCCAGAATGAAATATTAAAAGTATATGTAGAGAATGGTTTTGAACATATAACAACTCCGGTTATTGAAGATATTGAAAATCTTGATAAGAGTGATGGTGGAGAAAACCTTAATCTTATATTTAAGATTATGAAGAGAGGCGACAAGCTTGACAAGGCACTTGCAAGCGGAGTTACTTCACAGAATGAAAATGTTCTTGCAGATATGGGCTTAAGATATGACCTTACACTTCCTTTAAGCAGATATTTTGCTAATAATAAGGATAAGCTTACACTTCCAATGAAGTGTATACAGATGGACAGAGTGTACAGGGCAGAACGTCCACAGAAGGGCAGATTAAGAGAATTCGTACAGTGTGATATAGATATTATAGGTTCTGATTCAAGAGATTCAGAGGTTGAGCTTATACTTATAACAACTAAGGCACTTAAAGCTATAGGAATGAAGAACTTTAAGGTTAAAGTTAATGACAGACGACTTTTAAGAGCATTTCTTATGGACTGCGGATTTGAAGAAAGCCAGCTTGACAGTGTATGTATAACATTTGATAAGATGGATAAGATTGGTCTTGAGGGCGTTAAGAAGGAACTTGAGGAGAAGGAATTCGCAGAAGCAGCTATAGCCAAGTTTACAGGATTTCTTGCAAATGTAAGCAATCCACAGGAGATTTCTTTAGAGTCAGTTAAAGATATTCTTGTAGATAAAGCACCAGCAGAAAGCCTCGAATATATTATGAAGTCAGTTAATGAGCTTTGTAATGGTGAGTTCGATGTTGTATTCGACCTTTCATTAGTAAGAGGACAGGGATACTACACAGGAACAGTATTTGAAGTTGAAAGCATTGACTTTAAGGGTGCTATTGCAGGCGGTGGAAGATATGATAACCTTATTGGCAAGTTCTTAGGACAGCAGGTAAGTGCAGTAGGATTTTCTATCGGATTTGAGAGAATATTCTCTATACTTATGGAACACGGAATTGACCTTCCTAATAAGGGCAATAAGATAGCAGTAATGTACGATGAGGGCGAGCTTACAGCAGCTTATAAGCTTGCAGAAAAGTACAGGGCAGAAGGCAAGATATGTTCGCTTTATGTTAAGCCAAAGAAGATGGGCAAGTTCTTAGGAAAGCTTGAAGAAAGAGGTTATGCAGGCTTTATTAATGTGAGTAATGATGACGGGATAAGTTATTTTGAGAACTAATAATTAAAATAGAACTTCGGGTAATCTATGAACAAACTGGATATAGATTACCCGAAGTTTTTACATACGTCTATATAGAAAGAGTGTTACAGACGGTTGTGTCTGATGTAAAAAGTTTATCTGAAAGACTTAAATGCCTTACGCAGTTAGTTCCTTGCCTTGGCAAGTGCACTGTCTATAGCTGATAACAGCATAGTTGCTGTATATTTACTGCTTGCATTGTAGGTGATATTATCTGTTGAGCCGTTGTTGATAACGGCGGTCTTTATCTCATCAAATGAAGAATTAAGCATAGGATACATAGTCTGCACGGACTCTGAAAGATTAACCATTTCGATATTGTTGATATTGTCGGAGTCAACTGTAACCTGAATATCTATAGGAGTACCATTAAGAAGTATTGAGGAAGTGTATACACCTGGTGAATATGTAGGACAAGATGTATTCTTTTTTACTGTGTCAGTGCTGGTGCTTATATTAACACCTGTACTTTTGGCAGCATCTGAACTGCTTCCGCCAAATATAAATATTGCCGCTAATATAATAAGAGCAGCAATTACGCATACCATAATTATCAGTTTCTTAAGTGGAATTACCACAATCCTGGTTGAACCGCTCATATATCCCCCTCATATAACACACATTTATTTTGATAAAATATATGAGCATTCATATATAAATAGAACTTATATATGGTATACTTAAATGAGTTTCATTGAATAAAAATGTGCACGGAAATGAGGATTATTATGTCATTACAACTTATACTTGGAGGATCGGGTGCTGGCAAGTCAACATATTTATATAGTTCAATAATAGAGGAGTCGATTAACAATCCAGACACAGATTATATAATTATCGTGCCAGAGCAGTACACTATGGCAACACAGAAGCGTGTAGTTGAGCTTCACCCACGAAAGGGAATTCTTAATATAGATGTCATAAGCTTTGAAAGGCTTGCTTATAGAGTATTTGAGGAGGTCGGGGCTTCTGACTATCCGGTTCTTGATGATACAGGAAAGAATCTTATAGTAAGAAGAATATTAGAACAGCACAAGAAAGAACTTCGATTCTTTAGTGGTAATATATCCAATACCGGATTTGTGGCTGAGATGAAATCAGTCATATCAGAGATGTTACAGTATGATATAACTGTTGATAAGATAGATGAAATTAATAAAACTGTTGATAATAACAGTCTGCTTGGAATGAAATTAAGTGACATTAATGTTGTTTATAGTGGATTTAGGAATTTTATAAAAGATAATTACATTACATCAGAGGAGATACTTGATCTTCTGTGCAGGAAAGTGCAGGAGTCAGAAAAGCTTAAAGACAGTGTGATAGCACTTGATGGTTTTACTGGCTTTACGCCTGTACAGTACAGGCTTATTGGTCTGCTTCTTGATATATGCACGGATATTAAGGTGGCACTGACTATAGATACAAGTGAGAAGGTTAATGTCAATGAGGGCATTGAGAACCTTTTCTATATGACTAAGGATACAGTGGCACATTTGTATAAGATATGTGATGAACAGCATATTAATATAGAAAATGCTGTGATGATTGATGATGATAATATATCACGTTTTAAGTCGTCAAAGGAGCTTGCATTTCTTGAAAAGAATATATTCAGGGCTGGAAGCAGGCATTATAATGGTCAAGTAAATGATATAGCTTTGTATGCAGGGACAACGCCGAAGGACGAATTGCAGTATATAACAGGAAAGATACTTGAGCTTACACGTCTGTCAGGCTACAGATACAGTGATATAGCGGTTGTTACAGGTGATATTGGTGTGTATGGAAAGCTTGCCGCTAATATATTTTCCCAGAATGAAATACCATTTTTCTTAGACCAGAAACGTCATATAACAGATAACTGCTTAGTGGAAATGATTACCGCAGTACTTGATATTATCGAGAAGAATTATGCCTATGACAGTATGTTCAGATATCTAAGAACAGGATTTACACAACTTACAAGAGATGAGATAGATATTCTTGATAATTATTGTCTTGCGGTTGGCATAAAGGGCAGGAAGCAGTGGAACAATGAATGGATAAGAAAGTTCAGGACAGGAAGGGAAGATACAGACCTTGGACTTCTTAACAGATTAAGACGCGAAGTCATTACTCCAATAGATGTTCTTCACAAAGATATTAAGGAGGCAGATGGAAATGTAGCTGCCATTACCAGGGCTTTATATGAATTCATAGCCGGACTTGATTGTGAAAGAAAGCTGTCATCTATAGATGTGGATAGTGAAGAATATGGACAGATATATAAGAAGATAATAGAACTATTAGATAAGATAGTTGAATTGTTAGGCAGTGAGAAGGTTACATTAAAAGAATACAATCATATTATAGCATCTGGATTGGAGGAGATTAAGATAGGACTTATACCTCCGGCTAACGACTGCGTTGTAATAGGTGATATTGAGAGAACAAGACTTGATAATATAAAGGTAATGTTCTTTGCTGGCGTTAATGATGGGTATGTTCCCAAAAAAAGCGACAACAGAAGCGTTCTTTCAGAAACAGACAGGGACAGGCTTAAGGGTATGGACGTATCATTATCAATGTCAGTCAGGGAAAAAGCGTTTATTCAGAGATTTTATTTATACCTTATTATGACAAAGACATCAGAAAAGCTTTATATAACTTATGCACGCAATGGCATGGATATGAAAGTGGTTCTTCCTTCTTACATAATAAGAATGATTAAGAAAATGTTTCCGCTTGTTAAAGAGTACGCAAGAGAGGATACATTTGCAGAACACGCATATATACGAATTCCAAAAGCAGACATTGTATGGAGCGAGGGCAATCTTAATAAAGTGCTTGCAGAGGGAATTGCACTTGAATTATATGGAAGGGAGCTTACAGGAAGCGTAACATCATTTGAACAGTTCGCTTCGTGCCAGTTCGCATATTTCTGCCAGTATGGACTTGGGCTTAAAGAGAGGGAAGAATATCAGTTTGCGGTTAATGACTTTGGTACAATTCTTCACGCTGTAATTGAAGATGTGTCAAAAAATATAAAGCAGAACAATAAATCCTTCGTGCTTTTAAGTGATGAGGAAAGAAGCCAGATGGTATCAGAGAGTATCAATGCGATAGCTGAGAATTATGGCAAT
>OLOR01003750.1_pt1 | contig 10336 bp, 4 predicted proteins | sample 1672521 | NCBI WGS metagenome assembly OLOR01 (sample SAMEA3136695, study PRJEB25190) | human gut metagenome | biome: human gut; feature: human-associated habitat; material: faeces | place: Austria | collected 2013
TACAAAGGGTCAGTCAATGGCATATATCAATGGCAGCTGGACAAAGGTAGAGAAGCAGACAAATGATATCAAGATTACTTCTTCTCTTGCTAATGGTAGCAGCTTCAATACTGACAGTACAACAACAACCATCACCTTAAAGAATGCAACAAAGGGAAGCTACAGTGTGGACAATGGTCCTGTGAAGGAATTTACAGGCAGTGCAACAGTTACTCTCGGAACAGGAAAGATTGCAGACAGTGATGTAACACTTAAGGTGACAGCGTCTAACGACAAGGATTCAAAAACTGAGACATTCACCTTCAAGAAGAAATTTGATGCAGAAAAGAATGGTGGATATGTTGATTACGAGAGTGAGACACTCGCAAAGACTTCAGGTACAGCAAGACAGGCAGTTGGAGGCAAATATGCAACAAACCCTGACAAGCAGCTTGGAAAGAATAAGACTATCAAGAGTGCAGCGGATTTTGATGATTCAATGATTATTGCACAGGGTGTAGCAAATGATGACGCACGTAATTTCAGAGGACCCCATGAGGGACCTGTATACGATAGCTATGCACTTTACGGAGCATGGGATGATGAGAATATTTATCTCGGATGGCAGTTTGTAAACGTGGCAGATATTACATCGCCTGAGCAGGGATATGTAAATTCTGATAATGGCAAGCCAACCAATGGTGATATTCCACAGGTTATTGCACTTAACCTTGGAACCGGAAAGACCGGGGATGGTACACTTGACAATGGTGGCAATATATGGGGCTTAAAGGTTAAATATGATACACCGATTGATGCAATGCTCTGCTTCTCAAGTAAGAGTGGCGTTGGAACTCCGGCTTTGTTCACTACAAATACATCAGGAGAGTTCAGCTATGATGCACCATACTGCACAGGCTTTAAAAAGGCAGGTATCTCATTCAAGGCAGAGGATGGATTCTTTGGAAAATCACTGATTGGTATCAATGCCAATGGATATACAGGACTGACAGTTGACCAGCTTACAAGCACATCGTCAAACTGGGTAGATTTCCTAAGCCTTGGTCACAAGACATCAATGGATACATTCTACACAATGACAATTCCTATGTCAGCGCTCAACCTGACAAAGGCAAAGCTTGAGAAGAACGGTATTGGTGTAATGCATATCTCTACATTCGGAGAGAGTGGTATTGCTTCTACTCCTATGGATATGTCAATGGTTGATAACGCAACAGAGGAATACAGTGCTGACGCATCTACATCTAAGGAAAAAGAGGATACTGATATAATCACTGCCCCTCTTGCAAGACTTGGAGCAGAGGGTGGCGATGATCCTGACCCACAGCCTGACAACCGTATGACAGTCAACTTCGGAGCAGACCGAAGTGCACCACAGGCTACAGGAACAGCACTGACACTTAAGGCTGTTGCTGACGGCGGAGTTGGAAGCTACAAGTATCAGTTTAAGATTGATAATACAGAGGTACAGAGTGGTTCAAGTGCTACATACTCATGGAAGGCAGCCAAAGGCGCCCACACACTGCAGGTAGTTGTAACCGATTCACAAGGGCATCAGGTAACTGTCAGCAAGCAGTTCACAGGTGAGGGTGGTACAGTAGTATATAATAATGTACTTACTGCAAAGAGCTATTCATTGACACTTGCAGAGAATATCAAGGCTAATATCTATGTATCACTGTCGTCAGATATCATGGCAGATACAGGCGCAAAGCTTAGAATCACATATCCTGATGGTTCTTCTAAGGAGAAGCTTGTAAGTGATTACAGCACAGTAAAATATAATAATGAAGATGTAAAGAAGATTACATATGAGACAGTTCCGGCAGAGTTGACATCACGCATAAGTATCTGCGCAGTTAGAAGCAACGGAGCAACAAGCAATAGCTTCTCATTTGCACCGACAGATTATCTGTACAAGTGTATAGAGCAGAAGCTTCCGGAAGCTAACCTGGCCAAGGCATTACTCAACTATGGCGCATATGCACAGCTGTATTTCGGTATAAATACATCTGACCTGGCTAATAAGAAGCTCACAGATGATGCGGTTGCAGCACTCAGTGTAGATACAGTGCTTAAGAACGCACCTGCAGATGATGCAGCGGCATTAAATAATGAGGATATAGAGTACATCGGCTCAGCTTTGGTATGTAAGAGTGGAACAGACATGAAGCTTTATTTCAAGAATAAGAACAATCTTACACTTGAGCAGCTCAAAATCAAATATGCACTTGATGCGTACGACATCACACTTGATGAGGGCATGCTGTGCATCAGAATAAACAATGTTTATCCCGGAAACCTGTCTGCTAAGTATACAATAGTAATCAATGGAGCCAATGGTACGATTTCCGGCGACATCTGCCCGATGGCATATGTCAGAAAGGGAGTTCAGAGCTCAGATACAAAGCAGCAGAATCTGTGCAAGGCAATGTACCTGTACAATAGAGCCGCATTGGAGTATTTGGGACGATAGTCAGTTGAATCAGTCAATTAAATAAATGCAGTTCAATAAGAATCCGTTAACTATGGCTGTGAAGCTGTGGTTAGCGGATTTTTTGTAGAAAAATAAGAGAACATGTTTATTTTTTTGTATTGCATAATTAAAAGAGAGATAGTAATATAGAACTATAAAAACGCTGTGATATCAATTAAACAAGGAAATCTGGGATAGCAGTGCTTTGTATTTAAGGAGAAATGAAATGAAAAAACATATAATAAACACGGTAGTTATTTTAATGTTTGGTGCAGTAATTACAGTATCAGCACTCTCTACAAAGAATTTGGGAGCCGATGAAAGAAAGAAAATCGACTCGTTAACAGCCACAGAGGCAGTGTCAGCTACGGGTACAGAATCTGATACAGAGGCGGCAGATACTGATGATGCGTATAAGAAGGCAGCAGATTCAAAAAAAGATAAATCTAGCGATAAAAAGAAATCTGACAGCAGCTCGACAGATTCAAAGAGTTTATCAGATGTAAACAAGGATAATTCTTCAAAAGATACATATGAGACAGATATCATGAAAAACGATGAATCGACGGCTACAGATGATGTAAATAAAACCGATACTAAATCCGATAATAAAAATAGTACTAAATCTGATAGTAACAAAGATAATAATTCTGTAACAGACAATACAGACACTAATGGTTCCGGAAACAGTGACTCAAACAGTGACAATTCAGGAACCGGCAGCGATGATGATAATAAATCAGATAACGGAGTGATAGAGCTTCCGATTATACCGATAGATTAATTAATAGGTTACCATATAGTTTTACATTGTGGGATAGAGTATTTATTAACAATAGAACATGCCGGGAGGATTATGTATGCACAAAAGAATAATTAGCCTTATTTTAACACTTATTATGCTGATTACAATGGTTCCATCAACTATTGTAGAAGCAAGTGAAGTAACGACAATGGAAGGTGTTGAAGCTTCGAGCAACCAATCTGAAAGCAACTGGTCTGAGGTTGATAAATCGGATGAAAATATTATCTACATGGTAAATCCGCTGTATGAGGATGTTATAAGTATTGATGATTTAAAGAAAAAGCTTGACTCCTCAAACGATGAGCAGCTATTTGGTGCATCCACAGGACAGTATTTTTCGGATTATGACAGTGCCGTTTCATATCTCAGAAAGCAGATGGTTAGCAGAGAAACGGAAATAACCTTGAATTTCCCTGCATCCTGGTTTGATTCTCACAAAGATGGGCTATATTATGATTTATTATATGATGCAATGAAGTGCGACGATAGCTCTACCGGACAGGAGGGGGATGCCCTCATATATGGGTTTGGAGGCTGTCGTCTTTCATACAGTAATGCAGGATATATACAATATACTATGTTATATCATTCTGATGCAGAGCAGGAAGCGAAGCTGACAGCGGCTGTGGCTGAGGCAATGGCAAAACTGGAGCTTAATGGTCTGAGCGAAGCCAAAAAGATTACAAAGATTCATGATTATATCTGCAATCATGTCGATTATGCATACAATTCAAAAGAGGAGCAGATATATACAGCTTATGGAGCTCTATGCACCGGAAAAGCTGTCTGTCAGGGATATGCTGTGCTTTTCTACAGACTGTGCAAGGAAGCAGGGCTGTCGGTCAGAATTATCAGTGGTACCGGAAATGGAGGACCACATGCGTGGAATATAGTGCGAATCGGCAGCAAATACTATAATGTGGATTGTACCTGGGATGGACAGGATGCGGCCACATATAATGAGTTTCTGTTGAAATCAGAAGCTGATTTTAGAGATCATACCCGTGAATCGTGGCCGGTGGCAGGCAGTCATTGTCTGGATTATACGTCTGCTGAGTTTAACGCGCAGTATCCTATGACTGAAAAATCATGGGATGACAGCAACGATTCTGTAGAAACTACATATGCACATAGCGAGGAGGCTGCGTCAGGTGCTGTGACACTAAAAGCAGAATGGAATGATCCTGTACTGGGACAGCCGACCACATTTCATATTTCTGCAACAGGCGGCTCAGGAAACTATAAATTTAGAATGGATGCACCGAGCTATTCGAGCCCAAATCAATGGGCATTCGAATCAGTAGCGGATCCAAGCCGCGGTGAGTGGATGAATTATACATCAGAGTGTGCTTCAAACGATTATACATTTACCATGACTGCTACCGGTATCTATAACTTTAGATTTTATGTGATGGATAAAACAGCAGGGGTAACTTACTTGCTAGTGAATTTCAATATAAGTGTATCGGATGATAAATACCCGAGTGTTGACTTGATTGTCCGGTCTGCAGTAGCTGAGTGCAACAGCAAAACTGATGGCTCAGAGTATGCAAAAGCCCTTTGGCTGCATGACTGGCTGCTTGACCAGCTTGAGTATGATAAAACCCTGAAATGGTCTTCGGCTGAGAGTGCGCTGACCAGAGGGCTTGGCACCTGTCAGTCGTATGAGAGTGCATATGCAAAGCTCCTTACTGCAGCAGGAATAGAAAACAGCGAGACAAGGGATACCTATGATGGACACACCTGGAATGCCATGAAGCTGGACGGACAGTGGTATCAGACGGACTGCACCTGGGATGACAGCAGCGATAACTGGTATAGCTTTGATCAGAGACATTTGTATTTTGGGCTGACGGATGAGCTGATGGCCATAGCACATCCGGGACATAGCAAAATTTATACCACAGATGATTATAAAACGCGTTCAACAAGCCTTGCCGACAACTATTTTGTCAGGACAGGAGATGCTTCAAAGTGGGCGAAGGCTTATACAGACAGGATTCAGAAAAATCTGGATGCAGGAAAGACAGAGTTTGAAATAGCAGCTGACAATGCTACTTATCCGCCAAGTATTTCCGGTATTCAAAATGGTATTATAGCGTATGCGATAAATCAAATGACATGGACTACAGACAAAGCAGCGGTAACCTTAAATGCAACAGGAAGTGCAAATAGTTTTACATTTACAGCTGAATACGCTTCAAAGAGTCATGAGGTCAGCTTGTATGGTAGAAGCATAACCCTTAAAGACAACATCGATGTAAACTATTACATGGAAATGTCTGATTCGGTGTTTGAGCATGATGCTTATCTGGAATTTAAAATCGGTGGTCAGACATATAAGCTTAATGCGAGTGACGCCGCTGAGGTAAATGAGAACGGTAAAACTTTATACAAGTTCTCATGTCCGGTGAATGCGGCACAGATGTCTGATACCATCGAGACAAGAATAGTGATTGATAACAATACTAAGGAAGAGTTTTCCTACAGTGTAAAGGAATATGCAAGCGAGCTCCTGTCAAAATCAAACGAGTATCCGGCAGAAACAGTTAAGCTGGTGAAGGCGCTCTTAAACTATGGAGCTGCAGCGCAGACCTTTTTTAAATATAACACTGACAAGCTGGCAAATGATATTTTAAGCGATGCCGATAAGGTTGTAGATGCGGCTGATTTTGATGCATATAAGGCTGTTATTAAAGCGGATAGTGCAAATGTTCAGAATAATGGACTGTCATATTACGGAAGCTCCCTGATATGTAAGTCTGAGATGACGGTAAGACATTATTTCATTTTAGATAATGGCAGTGATATTAATAATTATAAGTTCAGCTATATAGATACAGATGGCTATGAGGTCAGTTTGATACCGAAAAAGGTTTCAGACGGCGGGGTATACTGTGTAGATATAAGCGGAATAATGGCATGCAGCCTGAATAAGAACTATGTATGCAGGGTTACAGGTATGGACAACTTACAGACCATAGAGCTTGATTATGGCCCGTTAAGCTATGCATACAGTGTTGCAAACAGTAAAGACTCATCAAAGGAATTAATGAATCTGATGAATGCGTTGTATATGTATTCTGAGATGGCGAGGAAGGTAAATGGCATTTAAAAGACATCTGGCAAGAATGACAGGTTTAGTCATAGTGACGGCATTTCTTATATCAACCACACCGGTGGCAGCAACGGAAAATCTGTTGCAGTCATATCAGGGAGGATATATAGAGAGTGAGCTGGACAGCAATACTCCTATATATGACTCGGGCATTTCAATTTTTGCAGAACTGCCTTTGGCGTTTCCGGATGATGCTTCGGTGTTTGATACCATGTATCCACAGACTCGAGACCAGAATCCATATGGTACCTGCTGGTCATTTGCCAGTATGGGGCTTGCGGAGTATGACTTGATAAACGATGGAACCGTGGATAAGAATGTAGACTTCAGTGAGTTGCAGCTTGCGTATTTTGCATACAATTTTGTGACAGATCCGCTGGGCGGTACTGTAGGGGATGTGGCTAAATACCATAATGAAAATGGACTCTCATACCTGCAACGAGGTGGCAATTTTGAATACAGTTCAAGACGTCTGGCACAGTGGATAGGTCCGGTAGATGAGGCCGTGGTGCCATATGCTCAGGCTGACAGTACACTAAATAGCGGTCTGGATGATAAATATGCATACTCTTACAGTAAGGCTCATCTGAAAAATGCTTATGAGATAAATATCCATGAAAATGATGATGAGGTGAAGGCTAATATTATGGAGCATGGTGCTGCCGGTGTGATGTATTATCATAATGACAGTGCCATGAGGTTTTATTCATTTGACAGCGTCGGGCATTATATCTACTATGATACTGCAAAAAGAGGTTCAGGACATGCGGTGATGCTTGTGGGATGGGATGATAATTTTTCAAAAGAGAATTTCCCTGAGTCAATGAGACCGGAAAATAATGGAGCCTGGCTCGTGCGAAACAGCTGGGGAACATATTGTGATTATTTCTGGATGTCGTATGATAATGAATCACTGTTAGATACGGCATGGGTATTTGATTTCTCAGATGATGACGGTTTAGACCACAATTATCAGCTGGATGGTGGGATTGAGGTATACAATACTAATTTGACCAACAGGCTGGCGAATGTATTTACAGTACCAAAGAAGGCTGATGGAGAGTATGAGAAGCTGAGAGAGGTGTCGCTGTCATTTACCAGAATAGCGGATGTAGGATATACAATAGATGTGTATACAAATCTTACGGATCCGTCTGATCCGTTAAGTGGAGAGAAACAGACTCAGGCTACAACGACAGGCAATACAGCCTTTGCGGGTATATACAGTGTGGAGCTGGCAGAACCGGTGGATCTTAAGCCGGAAAGTACCTTTGCTGTAGTGGTATCGGTTGATAAAAGTGCTATGGATTATGAGCAGGCAACAAAGATAGCAACCGGTGACACTCTCCTCTGGGATAGACAGGTGAGCCGGGGGAACGGAAAGAGTCTGTATTATAGCAGTGGCAGGTACAGAGTATATCCATATGGCAATTTCTGTATTAAAGCATTTACATCAGATGAAACCAGGCATGCAGAGTCTGAGAATGAGCTTACGCCAGAGGGCTATTCTGTAGATTTGACAGCGCTGGTACAAGCTAATCTATATGCTGCTTTTTCGGCAGATATTATGGAAGATGCAGGGGCAAAGGTTCAGTTTGTATACCCGGATGGCACCTGTACATATAGGCTTTTGTCGGCTTTTGAGACGACGGAGTATAATAATACTAAGGTAAAGAAAATCACATACGAGGCTATTCCTGCTAAGCTTGCTGAAAGGGTTGAAATCAGTGTCACAAAGAGTGATGGCACAAAAAGCAATGGTTTTGCCTTCGCGCCGGCTGATTATCTGAATGATTTAATCAAAACAGATTCTGATTCTGTGTCAAAAAATATAGCAACGGCTCTTTTAAATTACGGAGCATATGCGCAGCTATATTTCAATGTGGATACATCTAATCTGGCGAATAGGGGGCTGACAGATGATGCAGTGGGGGCTTTAACGACTGATGAAATCCTTAAAATGACAGTGGATGAAAACATTGCGTCAATGAATAATGACGATTTGGAGTATATAGGCTCATCACTTGTATGTAGAAACGGAACTGATATGAAGCTGTATTTCATTAATAAAAACTCACTTACACTTGATGAAATACTGCAGAAATATAATATTGATGTGACTAATGAGAAAACAGGCAGACTTGTCAGTGACGATTTTTCAGCTGAGCTTGATGGAAAGCTGTTTTGCATAAGAATAAAGTCAATTTTGCCGAAGCTTCTGTCAACTCATTATACAATTACATTATCGAATGGTGATATAAGCAGTTATGGAGTTGTGAGTCCGTATTCTTATATCCGAAGCGCTGTACAGGGGGATGATATACAGCTTCGAAATCTATGTAAGGCGCTTTTCTTATATGGGCGCGCTGCATCATAATACATTAAGCTTTGTTATACCTGAAAAATCATTAAAAACAATCGACATTACAGCAAATAAACGCTATAATAGATACATTAAGATAAATGTACTGGGACTTGTATTATCCACAGCCGTCACGCGGTACGGCTGTCGCGGATAGCGTCAGGCCCCGGGAAGGGGAATTATATGCAGGATAAAAAGCAAAAAAAGGCAAAAATACAGGTTATATTTCTAATTCTTATTTCCACGCTTGTTATTTTAGCGGATTTTTATGCGATAATTAATTATCCAAAGGAATACATGCTCATTGCAGCAATCACAGTTATCTTTATGATTTGCCTGTGGGGAGTGATAAGCGGATTTTTCTCACTGAGTGCTCTAAAGGAGGACAGGAGGGAGGAACAGTATGACAGTATTTTTAAGTCGGAAAAGGCATCTTACCTCATGCTTAGAAAGTATTTTGATGAGATAGAGGGAAAGATTGAGATACTGCAGAAGGAGTCAAAGATTCCGACTGAGGATATCATCAATGCACAGAAGGGAATCGCAAAGGTTGTTATCAACAGGAATAAGGAAAATGCTGATGCGATTATGAACTCTAATGAACAGCTTATGGAGACTTTTGAGCATCTTGAGAATAAGCTCAAGGAGAGCAATGATTTCATTATTGAGAGCCAGAAAAATGTGATTTATGACAACCTCAAGGACATTATGGAAAAGCAGCAGGTTCTGTCTGACAGCATAAAGGATATGGAAATCCGTCTGAGTCAGGCAATCACAGCAAATCCTATTCAGTTTACAGCAAATGTTGAGATGCGTAAGCAAACGATCGACGCACCACAATCAGCACCGGCCATGGAGGCGATACCTGAGCCTATTCCGGTAAATGAGCCGGAGCCTGTAGTTGAGACACCACATGTACCTGAACCGGAACATGTAAGTGAGGCACCACATGTACCTGAACCTGAACCGGTAGTAGAGCCAAGTCCTGTTGCAGAAGAAGCTGTTGCAGATACGACAAACAGCGACCCGAACCGCCAGCTGAGTGCAGATGAAATAGCAGCACTTTTTGCAAGTGCAAACGCAGGTGCGACAGAACCTGAATCAGAGCCGACAGAGAATGTGATTACGGAACCGGTCACAGAGGCACCACATGTACCTGAACCGGAGCCGGTAGTAGAGCCAAGCCCTGCTGCAGGCGAAGCTGTTGCAGATACGATAAACAGCGATCCGAACCGCCAGCTGAGTGCAGATGAAATAGCAGCACTTTTTGCAAGTGCAAACGCAGGTGCGACAGAACCTGAATCAGAGCCGGCAGAGAAAGTGATTACGGAACCGGTCACAGAGGCACCTCAGGCACCTGAGCCGGAGCCTGTAAGTGAACCGGAACCTGCAAAGTCTCCGGTTGTAGATTTGAATAACACAAATCGTAATCTGACACCGGATGAGATAGCAGCTTTATTTAGCAGTATGTAGTATTTTGGTAACTATTCAGTAAAGAAATATGCGGTATTGCATATTTCGTAAAAAATGAAGAAATAATATTTTGTAATTATCTCACAAATATGTTAAAGTGTG
>OLOR01003755.1_pt1 | contig 10332 bp, 3 predicted proteins | sample 1672521 | NCBI WGS metagenome assembly OLOR01 (sample SAMEA3136695, study PRJEB25190) | human gut metagenome | biome: human gut; feature: human-associated habitat; material: faeces | place: Austria | collected 2013
TAATTGTTAAAATATTCCTTGGGACAGCACTGCCCTCAGGTGCGTCCACCTATCATCAAACATTCCATTTTATCGTAAACCATTGTAATACAATGATTATCGGGAAACGCTGTTTAATTAGCCTGCGCTGAACTTAGTTTGCGCTTAGCGCCTTGCGCCAATAGAAATAAAAGACTGGCTGAAAACTGGAATGCACAAAATTGATAAAGCTACGTGCAATATAATGACTGATTTGGGGGTAACAGACAGACAGCGACAACGCCTGCCTCCATCAGTCGCAAAAATCATAAGGAGAAAGCACGATTATGCTTAAAAACATTCAAGAAAAAAGGTTTAAAAAGAAAGACTGCAATCAAAATCAAGCGTACAGGTTTCAAATCATTAACCTATCGTTTACGCATCGTAACTCGGCCACTTTTCACTCAAAAGTGGCATGTTTTTCAGGGCCAAACCGGCCTTTTGATTTTCATGTTTTGGCGAGTGGCTTGTTAAGAAGATGCAGAGAGGCATCAGCAGGCATGTATCACAGCCTGCCACATGGCGAAAGAGAAGCTGCGCACCATAAGGGATGACAAAAGGACGTGCCGCCCAAATTCCCATGAAAGGAACCGGACGGCACGGAAAATATCAACTTAGCCCTTAAACGAAATTAAAGGCAGAAAGCAGGAACATCAAAACTAGCATTTCGGGTGGATGTCGAGCTTAACAGGGCGAACCATGTTCTTGGCATCAAGGATGGTGTCGAGATCTTCCTGAGTAAGTATTCCTTCCTCAAGCACAAGCTCAACAACGCCGCGGCCTGTCTCCATGGCCTTCTTGGCAATCTCTGTAGAATGCTCGTAACCGATGTAGGGGTTGAGGGCTGTAACGATGCCTATGCTGCGGTTAACCTCGCGGCGGCAGTTATCCTCATTGCTTGTAATGCCGTCAACACAGAGCGTGCGCAGTGTGTCGCATGCGTTGGCCATAAGGTCTACTGACTCGAAGCAGCACTGAGCCATGACAGGCTCCATGGCGTTAAGCTCCATCTGGGCAGCCTCGCCGGCCATGGTGACACAAAGCTCGTTGCCGATAATCTTGAACGCTACCTGGCTTACAACCTCAGGAATAACGGGATTTACCTTTCCGGGCATTATTGACGAACCGGGCTGACGTGCCGGGAGATTGATTTCTCCTAAACCGCAGCGCGGACCGCTGGCCAGCAGTCGAAGGTCGTTGCTTATCTTGCTCATCTTAACGGCGATGCGCTTCAGCTCTGACATATAGCCTATCATGCAAGATGTGTCTGAGGTTACGCCCACGAGGTCTTTTGCGAGAGTGATGTCCCATCCGGTAATCTCAGCCAAAGCCTTAACACACTTCTCTGCGTAGCCCGGCTCAGAGCAGATGCCCGTACCTATGGCAGTTGCGCCCATGTTGACCTCAAGGAAGTCGGCTGCAGCCTGGTCGAGATGCAGCAGCTCTGCCTCGAGTATGCTTGCAAAGCCTGAGAAGGTCTGTCCGAGAGTCATCGGCACAGCGTCCTCGAGCTGTGTGCGTCCCATCTTTACGATGTGTGCAAACTCTTCCGATTTCTTGCGGAATGCCGCGATAAGCTCTTTGATATGTGGAACAAGGGCAAGATGGCTGGCATACATGCCCATGTGGATAGCCGTAGGATATGCGTCGTTGGTAGACTGTGAGCGGTTCACATGGTCGTGAGAAGAGCAGTGCTCATAGTCGCCCGGCTTGAAGCCCATGTGTTTCAGCGCAATGTTGGCGATAACCTCGTTGGCGTTCATATTGGTGCTGGTGCCTGCTCCGCCCTGAATCATGTCCACGGGGAACTGGTCGTGATACTTGCCGGCCAATATGTCCTGACAAGCAGCCTTGATACCCTCATACTGGGCATCGGTAAGCAGCCCGAGCTGATGGTTTGCCTCAGCAGCAGCCCACTTTGTGTATGCCAGACCGTTGATGAACAGAGGATACTGGCTGAGTTTGAACTTACTGATTGAGAAATTCTTAACGCCGCGCAATGTCTGTATGCCATACAATGCGTCTGCCGGAATCTCACGTGCGCCGAGGAGGTCGTGCTCCATACGGATATTCTTTTCTGAATTCATAGTTTTAAGGTTTATATTTCAATTATGTGTTTTTACTATATAATTAAGGTGTTTCGGCATTATGTTCTGCCTCCTTCCTTTCAGTGTCAAAGATAGTGCTAACTTTTCATTGTGCCAAACATTATCAGGTTTTTAACACATCTAACGCACGTATTAGCGTAAAACAGACTAAAAAGCAGTACATATATCTTACAAATAGTCAACAAACGGCAAAATTGGCATCGTCATCTACTCACCGGCAGTCATATGTCCCATCTCCGTTCTTTCCGGTATGTCCTCACAACTGGCATAAAAAAATAATGGGAGCATCCTCACGGACACTCCCATTCTCTCCTGCAACTTGACCTGTCGGTCAAAATATAAAAAACTTACCTAACTCTTATTTTCGTCACCTGCGAGCCGCTCTCTGTCTCTGTGCGCACGACAACCATGCCGCTGTCGACACCATTGAGAGTGCAGGTGAAGTTGCCGCTGGGCGATACTTTCTTCAGAAGTGCACCGCCTGCCGACCATACGCTCACTGAACGCAGAGCCGTGTCTGACGTAACGACAACCTGGCGCGGAACGATAGAGCTTACGCTGACGTTGCCCTCTGCGCCCGTTTCGGTTATGCCTGTTGTACCCGAGCCGTGACCTATCAGGAAGTAGCGGCCGTATGACGGACCGTTCACCGTGAGCTGATAGCCTTCGTAGAGCGGTGTCTCGCTCTGCAGCTCGGCGTCATAGATAGCGGCATCCTTAACGGCTGCCACGCCGCTGAACGTAAGGGTTACAACTGAGCCGTCGGCTGCCGTAACGCCTAACGGTATGCGCTGTGCGTCTTTCAGCTGGTTGACGCTCACTGCCGTGTTGCCGGCTACGGTGTAAACCTTAGGAGCGTTGTCAGCATTGCCTGTCAGTCCGCTAATCATCTGTGCATCCTCCATGCCGAAGCCGTTGCTTGCCGAAGCAGCATAGCGCACAGCCGCGCTGCTTGAGCCTTCAGCGTCTTCTGCCGTTATCTTGAGAGAAGCAGGTGCAGGAATTGGCAAATTCGACGCACCCATCTCCTGCATATCAGCCATAAACGTTACGGTTACGCCATCGGTTGCAGTGGCAGGATCAGCAGCCTCAACATAAAATACTGAATAAGGAACTGCAAGATATTTTCCTTCAGACCACGTCTTAGTATCGGCATCGTATGTCACTGCTGTTGAAGTCACATCAGAATTATACCAATATTTCTGTGCCAGCACGTCGCTATTGGCAGCAACAAACGCCTGGACATCGAGCGAAGCCATAAACGGATTACCTACCATCAGATACTTGCCGTCAGCAGACGGAGTAAGCGTAACTGTAACTTTATCAGAATGAACATACGTATACGGATCACTGCGATCAACCATGTTGCTGACAAGCAGCTTGCCTGCATTGGTACGGTCAACGCTTTTATCCTCAGCAGTACTTACATAATAACTTTCATCAGCCTTCGGGAAACGGAACAGCAATGAGCTGTTAGATGTAACACCCTTGATAGAGAATCCACCACCTGCAACATAAGGCACGCTTGCGTCGTTGTATGCAGAGCTCCATTCTGTAGTAAATGATACAGGAGTATTCGTACCTTGCAAGTTTTCAACGATATTTGCTCCTGTACTCCAGCTGCGCTGGTAAACGGCAGGATTCAGGCGGCTATAGTCTGTTGTATTGAACTTTATATCCTTGAAATACTCAGTCTCTTGTCTTCCTGTTGCAGTAGGAGCATACCAGTCGCCGGCCACAACACCCTGCAGCGGTGTGCTTACGGCTGTCCACTGCCCCGGAGTAACCTCCACGTCTGTCCACGCCTTGTTATAGAGCAGCTGCTCGGCATGCAGCATCTGTGCGCCCGGCTCAAAGTGGATGTCGCGGCAGATATTCACACGGTAGCGCTGAGTGGTGAGCGCTCCGTCTTTTTCATAAGCCATCAGGTCATACTGTATATTCTCTGTCGGCAGTTCCATATAATCCGGACGACTCGTATTTACCCATCCATTACCGCCATCTCCAAATCCTGCTATGTAAAGTTCAGCCTTGCTGTCTTTCGGCATGATGACATTAGAGAACAGCATCGGCACAAAGCCTTTGTCTGTTGTATTTTCAGCATTATCAGTATATGTGCCGTCAGTATTCTTCAGGTCCTTAGCATCGGCACGCTTCCAGTTGGCATCATTATTCCAGTTGCTTGTAGCACCGGTTCCTTTCCATACAAGATTTTCTGGCACAACCTTCATACCAACCGTAAATCTTCCAAAACAAGCATTTGTGGTATTATTACCATGCTCTTCAAAATGTACAGCAAAGGTATAAGTATATCCTTCTTTAGGTTGGAAACGGAAACCATTTGCCTGCGTAGTCTGCGTATCAAAATATATTTCCATGTAGTCCTCAAAAGAAGACTGATCATCATATTCTTCTGCATACAATGACTTTAATGTACCTATCGGCAACGAAAATTCACTAAAATCTGCAGGAAAATAGGTATCATTCTTATATTCAGGATCATCAGTATCCACAAGATATATTTTGCTGTAAGCATCTGGAGATATAGAAGTAATCATACCAATATAACTTGCACCCTCAGACACCACATGAGCACCACGTAAATTAACTTTTATCGGCTGATTGACAGAAGTAGATTCAATTTGGCTCAAGCCTATACGCAATCCAGGATTAAAATCATCTGCGGGATATTTTACGGCATTAAAACCTGCACGCAGCTGTGGCGCGTCACCTGAAGCATTAAGTTCCAATGGTATATAAGACCAACAAACTTTTGACCACATATCATCACTGATACTTCCATCAGGAGACTGAAGTGTCGGTATCGGCTGGATCACCAATTGTAATCCCGACTTCAAAAGAGTTATATCCAGATTCTCTTTATGCAGGACTAGCCGTGCATGTATACCTTCATCAACGATCTTGTCCGTAACATAATAATTGATTATATTTATCATATTCTGCGACAGATTAACCGTTTGTCCGTCAATTGTCTCATGGTCACCTGCCGTCACATCCGTAAGATCTTCTTTGTCTGGATAAATGTCGCGGAATGTAGTAAGTGCGCTTAATAATGTCACATTACCATAATCTGGATTTTCAGCCAAGAATTCATCTTCCGTACCAAAGAACCAGTCGAAATAAACACCTTTATCTATTATAATATAAGATTCTGTTCCATCGTCTTCTGATACAGGCACACGCATCTGGGCTGAGAAATTGAATATCTGTCCGGCACAGAAATCTGTTGTCGGGTCAACAACCTCACCATTAACGCGAAGCAATGTCTGCGCTGTAACATGGAAAGGTGTATTTATACCACACGGATCATTTATATCTTCAGCAAAATCCGCAGCTGTAGCCTGGTTACCGTCATTTACCTGAATTAGCATCAGGTAAGAACGGTTCGGAGTCAATGCCGAGTAGAAATCTACAGCCAATGATTTTGTGCCGGCTTCATCAGTTGTACGGTAAAAATAATACTTACCCGTTCCATCACCATTATCTCTTGCCAAACGTGGATGTGGCAATAAATCATAATCTGTATTCGAGTCAAAATCTAATTTGAAATAAAGTGTATTATATTTTTGGTTATAATACTCTCCGCCCAAATCCGGATTATTATTACCTACCTCAACAACAGAATATTCTATTGCGCCTTCATAATCTCCACTATGTTGTGTTAAATAATCCTCATACTTTGCCTTGTCGATAAAACAAAAATCTATAGCATCAGTTTGATCAGTTCCTTCTTTTTCACCTAAACGTGAAAGCAGACGATCCCAATCAAGCTTAATACTCATCATAGTTCGTTCACTCGTACATGTAGCTTCCAATTGTTTAACCTCAGCGCTTGGTGTTGCCAAATATACACGGATATCGTCAATATACATATCACCACCTTGTGTTGATTCACTGTTGTTATCAACCTGAAGAACATAAGAGTCATAAAGTGCATCATTCTCTACAATGAAAGAGAAATACATCTGTAACCATTCGTTTGTTCCTGTTCCCGTTCCGGGCATACCTCCTGTCAGATAGTCTGTACGGCGTATCTGACTTGAGGCATGACGATATATCGGCACATACACATCCTGACCTGTAGCTTCATCCTTTTTTACACCCATCACAGAGAAGAGCATGCCGGCATCAGGAGTTGTAGAACTATATCCTGCACTCTTAACCCATGCCGTTACGAACATTTCCGAACCGGAACACAATTTCTGTTCAAATGGCAATCGGGCAATAACTCCGGCACGGTCAGAAGCATCAATAAACATATGATAAGTACTGTTTGGAAGAAGTTTTCCTGCATGATTGAGCGTACCACTAGTCCAATATTTATCTTCTATAAATCCATTCATGATTGAATAATATCCCCACTCAGGGAAATATCCGCTTTGCCCTTTGAAATCAGTACCGTCAGCACCATCGTAGAACGAATAGCTGCTTGAAGTCCAATCCAATGGGAATTGATAGAAATCAGGCTGACCATAAAGTTCAGATACGCTTGGATCGTAATCAAAATCTAGCTTGGTAAGCAACTGATAATTCTCACTCAAATATTTATCTGTACGGAACTGATAATACTTCAAGTTATTGTCCTGAATAGTGCCGTTTTCAATTTGCTCTAATTGTGTCTGTGTCAGCAATCTGGTATCACGCACAAAAGTCAAATTATATTTCGCAATATTATATGTTGTACCGGAAACTGTTTTTGTAACATAAATAGTTGCAGTACTGTTATTTGCATTAACATACTCTGTACCATCCGAATAATTAGGATTTGGATAATTAAACTGAATTATACGTGACGTTCCGCTCAAAGATGTTGTCGCTAACGTTATTCCAGACCCGTTATCAACCAGTTTTACATCTAATACATCATTGTCGTCATCTATCGCTGCATCAGGAATTGCATACGACCGGGCATCCTTTGACAATGCCACAAGTTCTTTCGTATTATTTGAAATACGTGTAAACGGGAATGAGATGTCATATTCCTCCAAATATTTTCCTGTTGTAGTACCTCCTTGATAAGCCGTATTTTTCAGGCGTCCCATACCATTTTGCCATGTCACGGTGGCACCCTCTCCCGTATCGCGGCCATCCACGGCAATAATATAGTAAATTATACGGTGAGTAAGCGTTGGTTCATACGTCAGTCCGTCTGACTGATTTGACGGATAAAATGAAGATGAGCCGGAAGCGTCGCTATAACTCTTAGTAAAGTCTGTATATCCTGACACATCACACCCCACAAGATAATAATTATTGTCAAAGGTCTGAGCTGCCGTTTCGCCAAACCATGCTTTAAACTCTTCATCTGTCGGGACATAAAATTTCATATCCATAACATCAGATGTAGTAAGCGGCTTGCCCACATAACCATTAGCAAAACGGCATGGCGTAGTACCTGCAGGTGTCAAAAGATCCCATACCTCGTCACTACCTGTATTTTGTGTGCGGAAAGTTCCATCAGTACGATAGCTGTACCAACGCTGATAAGATACAACACTAGAGTTTGACAATCTGTCAGGCACAGCCAATGTTACAGATGTTCCTTTATGAACATAGATTGTATCCATATATACATTGCTGGCCTGTATATCGCCCTTCGGGCCGGAATACCATGCAGTTTCATCATTAAACGTATCCATATTCTTTGCGGCTTCAGATATGTTTGAACGCAAGTCAAACCATTTGGCAGCTTTATGATGAATGGTCACGTTTGAATAATCTACAACATCTGAATACAATGTTATTTCGTTCATAGCAAGTGCATAATCTGAACGTCCAGGAACTATCTGCAAACGCAAATAGCGCGTGTTAATCGCATTTTTCAAGCAATAATCATGCTGCTGTACTGTTCTATCACCAGCAAAACTTTCAACGAAATCCCATGTATAACCATTTTTTGACGAATAAACGTGTAACTCATCTTCTCTTTCCTGAGTATTTCCTCCACTAAGAAAATGAAACGCACGTATTGTTCTATATGCATAAAAATCTATATCAACATTTATCGTCCCGGCTCTACTTGAAGCCCACCAAGTACCAGTATTGCCATCAAATGCATAAGATATTCCATTATAATACCCACTTGCATTAGACTCTTTTAATGTCTTGGCTGTAATATCAGCACCATATGTACTGACTTTAGAATTTTCGTCTATCATCAGATACTTATTTCCTTCCACCTGCGCCACTGCATTCTGTGCAAGGAATGTTGCGCAGAAAAGAATGAGAAGTTTATATAAATTATGTATATGTTTCATATCTTATGTCCTCCTTTTTATTTTTTGAACATATTAAGCATTTCATGACGCAGATAGTCGAGACCGAACTCCGGTGTACGCGTTTTGCTCTTAAACGGGAAGTTAGTAATGTCGTCGGTAACTACCTTTACTGTATATGTGCGGTTGTATGTTGCTCCATTATCCTGCCACGTAACCAAAAGGCTAAGATCAAAAGTCTTGCCGGCAGATGCCGTAACATGGCCCTTAATAGTCTTCACATTAGTAGTTTGGCTTTCAAAGATTATGCCGTCAACACCTTCTGGAATATTCCAATTACATTCAGGATTAGTAACAGTGGTTGTTCCTCCACTATTTTTCACTCCATTTACGGTAAACTCAAACTGGCATCCTTCGGGCACTACTATTTGATATGTATTATCAAAGCCTGTAATCTGAACTTCCACGGGCAGGCTTCCTATCGGGCTTACCCAGCATTGCGCGGCAAGGTCGAGGCCATAGTCGTTGAGCTGCAGCGTAAGCGGGAAGATGCTGTTGCGCGGAAGCTCATTGCGTTGTGTAACGGCAGTGGCATCATGAATAATGCCTGTTGCCTCTACTGTCTTTATTTTCACCGTAAACGGGTGACCAACCGGTGAAGAGTTTACATAAAAGTCAGGAATAACAAGTGTTCCTGTTGTACCTGTACCGTCAGCTTTCAGAGTTCCGTCACCAGGGATATTTATAGTCTTTGTCGTTGTGTATGCCTCTCCATCCAAAATTTTATCTGAGAACAAGCCTATCTTGTCTGCATATCCGCTGAACGACAGGGCTGTAACCTTTGTGTCGGGCTTGCCTGTGATGCTCATTCTTATCTTGCTTACAAGGCGGTCGAGACCGATAGAGATGTTGCGTGTAGAACGCGTAACAGTTACTTCCTCCTTTGCGCTCATCGGGATAAAATAAGTAAGCAAGTCAAGCTTTGAGGCAGGATTTCCTTCAAGCACTATATCGTCTATTCCCAAAGATTCTATAGATTCATCGATTCCCAATCCTGTAAGGCTGCTCCACGCCGTACTGAAATAAGAATCAATGTTTGCAAAGGCATACACTGTGTATGTGCCCGGTGTTAGCGTGAAGCTCTCTGAAGTCCATGTCTTCAAGTTTCCCACCTTTGCTGCTTCGTCATTACTCAAATCTGGCAAGAATTTCTTCACGACCTTGTCGTCCTGTATAAAAAGCACGAGCAGGTTGTGCATATACTCGCTGTTCTGCCCCACTTCGGTACCCTCTCTTGTGTTCAGGTCGCCTTCCTCACGTGCTGTGATGCTCAGCTGAAGCATGGCGGGAGCATTGTCGTCGCCCGTGTCGATGTCGTCGTCGAACGAGCATGAGGCGAGAGGCACGGCGCACATCCATGGCAGCAGCCATAACATAGCCTTATATATATGTTGCTTTATCTTGTTCATAACGTCAGTGTTTTTTCATTATATTCATTACATCACATAGGCAGAGTCTCATTATCGAGCAGCAGCCAGTCGTTAACATACACGTCAACAATCAGACTCTCCTCTTCCGGCACTTCGCCTCCGAGCGAATAAACGCTGTTGACCGTAAGTTTATATATATTGTTTCGCACAATGGCATACTCCATTATACCCTTCTTTGTATCATCATTGTCATTGCTGTGGCGCACCCACCATGTGTAATAGCATGTGGCGTCTTCGTATGTGCGCGTTCCGTAAGGCTGCAAGGCAATACGCGTAACCTTACCATTCTGGTCAAGAACCACTTTTCCATTTTCGTCTTTTGAATAGCCACACTCATTCAGCATATAGTTGCCCCATGTAAGCGAAGAAGCATTCGCAACAGTTTCCGAATCGTCTTTACCCTCAGCCAGTCCTTCAAGATATTTGTTATATCCCGACGGATCATTGGTAAGCAACGTGGATGTAATAAACTGTTTTACA
>OLOR01003772.1_pt1 | contig 10301 bp, 11 predicted proteins | sample 1672521 | NCBI WGS metagenome assembly OLOR01 (sample SAMEA3136695, study PRJEB25190) | human gut metagenome | biome: human gut; feature: human-associated habitat; material: faeces | place: Austria | collected 2013
AGGCTTTTTGGATAACTGGCTCAAGCAAAAGACATAAGAGTAAGGCAGGTGTTTTCTGATGACAATGACATGTGAGGAGTTTAATGCCATGATGGCGAAGAACCCTCAGCTGCGAGTACGCGATCTGAACACCCATAAGAAAAAGAAAACACCTGCGAAAGCAGTTTCTCCTGTACCGAAGCTGCCTTCAGCTTCGAAGTATTGGAATGTTAAGGTGTATGTACAGGAAAAGGGTGTATCCCCCAAGAGGCCTGATCCGGATATGGGTCGCATTTTGGAGAAGTACGATAGCTTGAAGGAGTATTCCCGTTATAGAGAGCTTTTGCTCTTACAGCGCTCGGGCGATATCTCAGAACTAAAACGACAGGATAATATCATTATCCAAGAATCGTTCGTCTATAACGGAGAGAAAATACAGGCCATTACATACAAGGCTGACTTTTCTTATATCCGGGATGGTAAGCGAGTTATAGAAGATGTTAAAGGCTATGATGAAAAGAGAGAACGGTATCTTACAACAAAGGATTTCGTTCTAAAATGGAAGCTGCTTAAGCACAAATACCCTGATTGGTGTTTCGAGTTGTATTAAGGGAGGTGTTGTTGATGGGTGAAAGAATATCTGAGAAATATGGAAAAGAACCGGGTATTTTAACGGAATATATGGACTTTCTGGTTGAAAAACGCGAATTATCACCGTCGACTGCGTACAACTACTATATGTCGCTGCGCTCATTGGCAAAATACCTCAAGCATGAAAGAGCACATTTGGATTGCGCCCCGGATGAAGTTGTCCTTCACAGAGTTTCTATCGATGATATGGTTTCGATTTCTGAAACTGAATGGAAGCGTTATCTCTCATATTATTGTTATACACTGAAAGAGAAACCCGGCAGCTTTGCACTTCGGATAAGCGTTGTTCATGGGTTTTATAACTGGTTAGCGGTCAAAACCTCATCTGATCCCATTGCTTTTATAATGGATACACAGCGTCCGGCAAAAGAGATTAAGGAACAAAAGACCGTGACTCCTGCTCTGGAGAAGCAGATCTGTGATAGCTTGAACAGCAGAGAATTCGCTGCTCGTAATATCTGTATCGTGAAAATGTTCCTCCGCTGTGGGATAGGCCTCCAGGAAATCTGTGATCTGAAACTGGAAGATGTCGAGCTGAATAACATTCGGGTTACAGATGCAAAAGGAGATATTCGTCACGTCCCGCTCGACCCAGAAACAAAGGAAGCATTGGACGAATATCTGGGATGCCGTATTCCTCCGGTTGACGGAAAAAACACTCTCTTCGTGAGCAAAGCAAAGAAGAAGATGAAGAGTGACTCTATCGGAAAAATGCTTCGAAAAGCAACCCGCTCGGGTACGAACAGCATACAAGGAATTACTGTCCGCGATATCCAGCGAACTGCAAAAATAAATATGTTCACTACTGAGAAATCAGAAGGAGAACTTCTTGCTATATCAAAAGTAAAAAGCAAATATTACTTTCGAAACATTCTTAAAAATACGGGTATTTCCGAGAATATATAATCTAAGAAGGATAAATCGGTTCTACATATATATTGCAAGATTTTTATGATAATGATATAATACCAGTAGTACCGTGAATGGTGAATATGTATGAAATCTGAAAATATTAACAAGATTGACGTTGATCGCTGCATTTTTGAACACAGTATTCCTGAACGCGCACAGATCTTTGCCGGCGTTGGAACGTTTATGTCCAAAAACACGGTCTACGATTATATCACTAACCTGATGCGTAACAATCCGGGGCTTAGAGTTCCGCCCAAGGCAAACATCGAGTTTATTCCCACCTTCGGTGTTCCTGGAAAACTGTCTTTCCAGCAGTGGCTGGATGAAAATAACCATAGCCAGGATGCAAAGACGGCATTTGAACAATTTGTGCAGGCTTCTCAAACCAACGAAGCTCAGGCAGCAATGGATGCTTATTGGAATTCTAACGAGTTTGGACAGCATGCAAATCTGTATATGCTCCCGATCCTGCATCATGTGCAGAAATACTGCGTAATCACGAAGAATGTTTCTTGTCATTTCAGCGTACCGCAGGATATTCAAGAATCTCTGAAGAAGATTATCGAGTCTGAGTATGGAGAGGGTAATGTTTACGTCTCTAATCAGATCCAGGCATTGCAGCATGTAGTGGATAATCGCCAGTGGCTGTTTTTCTTGCAGCAGGGCTGGGATGCTCTTTTTGAAGGCATTACATATAACCGCAGCGAATATGACGAACAGCATTTCGTTGTTAATGAAATGGTTATTCCAGTGTTCGCTATTCCGGTCATCATTAAACGTGGAACAATCTCTCGACATGTAGATGCCGAAAAGCTGGCAACCGAATATAGAAAAACAATTCTGTCTCAAATCCATATTCCCTCGATGGATGAATACACCCGTCGAATGGTAGGCAGTCCGTCCAAGGACACTGATTTTCCGCTGTGGGATTATCATAGCTGTCGACGTCATCTGTCGTTGTTCGTTCGTCAGTATATTGAGCAGATCCGTGTGAAGGACCCGGCTTTTTATGATGACCTGGTAACTCATCATAAAGACCAGCTGCTGAAGTATATCCCCTTGGAAGAAACTCACGAGGCTCCCGTGACTGGGTTTGTTAACAAGGTGGTGAATCGGTTTTGGCGAAGGTAAAAGAACAGTTTGCAGATTATAATCTGAGAACTATCTATAAAAAGATGAATGAGAAGCGTTCCCTGCTGCTCTGTATCGACGCATTGGATATGGTCACTGAACATGGAGAACCAAATCCATGCATGAAGTTCCAAATGTCCAACTTGGACATTTCAAAGGAAACTGGACAGAGAGCAGACATATGCTCTTTCTTCATCCCGGCTGCACGATTCCTCCTTCTGACTCATAATGTACTTAGCGGCGTTTATTCCCGTCAGAAGAAAGAGGCTCTAAAGAGAGGCTCTACTCAAAACCATTATTTTGAGCAGTATGGCGGCGGCTTCAAAAACAATATGATCGTTAGTCGCTCGTTATCTTTAGTAGATGGGCTGGGACAGGCAGCATTTGCGTTCGTTGGAACAGAGGGTGCAGGCGTCAATACAAAAAACGGTGGTTTCTCCCCGAAAACTGGAGAAAAACCAACGTTCTCATGCTTTGTTAATATGCCGGACGATGAGCTGAAAGAATTATGCTTGATTGGAAAAGCATATCTGGATAGCTATATTCAAATAGAACTTTCAAGGAGATTGCCCTTCATTCGTAATCAGCGAGAAGAATATACCAGAAAACATTTGAAATAGAGGTTACTTATGCTGGATAGATACCAGAAAAACCGAGATCGTATGCAGAACAAGCCAAAGGACGAACCGGAACCGGCAGTGGATGAATATGAGTCGATGGAGAAAACTCAGACCTCATCCGAAAACGAGACTGAAACCGATGTAATTGAGCATGTTCTGCAGAAAAGACGGAATAAGCGTCCTCTCTGGCAGCGCTTCTTGATAAAAATGGTGTTGGTTATTGTGCAGGTCATTGCAATCGCATGTTTCTTTGAATTTGCAAACTATGTGATGGCTCACTACGGATAACAGAAAACTACTTTAGTCATCTTTTCGAATATATTGATAGGATGTGAAAATTATGTCTACAAAATGCCCTCAATGCGGCACGGAAAATCAAGATAATGCTAAATTCTGCAATGAATGCGGCTATAAGTTCCCGCAGCAGAATGTATGTCCGTCATGTGGACTACCGGTACAGCCGGGAATTAAATTCTGCTCTAATTGTGGCCATTCTTTTGTGGCCAAAACAGTTCCGCAACCTGTGCATACGGCAGCTCCTCGGCAACAGTCGTCGGCGCCTCAAGCTGCTCCTGTAACGCCCCATCAGCCTACGCCGGCAGCTCCTGCTCAACAGCAGCCTCCTACTCCGCAATCTGCATCGACTGTTCATGCACAGCCACAGTCTCCTGCCTCGCAACCAACGCGTGCGGCGCATACTCAGCAACAGCCCCCTGTTCCCCGTCCTACTCCGGAGACAGTTACGCCGTCTTCCCCTGCCCCGCAGGAACAACCGACAGCACCGAAACCTGTGTCTCCGAGATCGCATAAGCGCATTTTTGGTCGCATGGGCAAGAAGGAAGAAAACTCGAAACCGGCAGCAGATGGTACTACTGAATTCGTAGATCCGGATCAGTTTTTTAATCAGCAGTCACCCGTGAGAAATACTCCTACTCCCCCCTCCCCTGCTCAAAAACAGTCGCAATTTGTTCCGCCTCAGCCAACGGTACCGCAACAGCCGCAGTTTAATCAGCAGCCAACGGCTCAGCCTGAGCCTATGCAGCGACCGCAGCAGACGCCTCCTCAGCAGACTTATATGCCGCCGCAGCAAGTTCCGCCTGAGAGAGAGCAGGTGCCGCCGCAGTATACACAGCAGCCTTCTACCCCGCCGGCAGGATCGCAGCAGCAATATGCACAGCCAGGATTTCCGCCCCAGCAGACGCCGGTTCAGCAGCCTATACCGTCAAACCCAAATCAGGGTATGCCGAACGCACAGCAGTTTGCCGGTCAGCCTAATGCTATGGGACAAGGGCCCTGGCAGCAACAGCCGCCTGTGGGACAGGCGCCGAATCCGCAAGGCTATTTCTATGAGCAGCAGATGTCCCCTCAGCAGTCGCAGTTCCAGCAGGAACAGCAGTCATCCCCCATGCAGGAACAGCAGCCTCAGCCCCGGGCGAATGAGCGTTTGAACCCGCTCGCATACTTATCAAAGAATAAGCCTCAGGATGATGAGAAAATCCAGCCTGCCGCCGAGGAGGCAACTACGGAAACTGAAGAAGAGTCTGCACCTCGTAAGAAAAAGAAGAGAGAAAAGAATAAGAAGAAAAAGGACAAAGAAAGCGCTGCGATGCGAGAGGAAAAGCGTCGTAAACAGTTCCAGTCTCGTGCTAACACAGACGGCTATTATACGGACCGTGACACTATGGATGAGTTGGAAGAGTTCGACGGTGAGCGCAGAATTCAGTGGATCCCCATGATTGTTGGATTTGCCGGCATCATCATTTTTGCGGTGATCCTCATCCAGCTTCAGTCTATTATTATGTAATTCCGTATTTAGAGGGATTCGCCTTTTGTATTGGCGGATCCCTTTATTTTATTTTCAGGAGGAGGGTATATCTACCGTGATTGTTGTCTACACTAACAGCAGAGAAAGAGCAATGCTTTTAGCTACTCGTCTGGATGGCGTAGTCCTAACCAACAATATTAAGGTGAGGCCGCAAAACTATGCGGAATATCACGATAAATTAGAGTCTGAACTCATTGCAGACGGCTATATTACGGCATTCTTTTGCGGGCAGCAGTATCTCTTTGTCTATTCGGATGGTGCAATCTCTGAACCGTATAAGATGGTTGATTATGATGAAGAGTATACGAACCTTGATAAACGACCGCTGCCGTTTATTCCTCAGGAGTTGCAGCGCAAAATTGTCGAACCGAACTTTGGAGCGAGACAGGCTTTGTATCAGCAGATCGTGAACGATGCTGCTGGTATTATCAATGCAGCAGAAGATAATCTTCGCGGCGAACTGGCATTTGCTCAGTTCTGTGATATCTTCGTTACTGACAGTAGTATTCATATTTCACGCGTACGGCCTCGCTCGATGGTAGAGTCGTGTGTATTCGAGTCGTTTAATTCGCCGGAAGACGGTGCAACATGTAATGCGTATCTGTCTGCCAGCGTATCGTGGGAACGGTTCTCATGGCTGATTGGCTGTAATATAACAAATGCTATGTATCAGCATACCATTAGCCATGCTATGTTTCCTTCGGGATATATAGAAGGTATGATTTTGTCGTGCCTGCGCTATGAGTCGAAGGCAGACGAAGCGCCGAAGATAAAAATTGAACTGTCCAATGGAGAGTATGGCACGATCGTTCAATATAATCATTCCTCGACATTTCCCGCGCAGCAGGCCATGCAGGTTTTGCAGTCTTTGTCTGAGCATCATATAGAGCGAACAAATCATACAGAGACCTTTGAGAAGATTCCACTGTACAATATTTTCTCCTTGCAGGTAGAAGCCGAAAAGCGATATGGCCTGAAACCAGAGTACGTAGTAAATCTGGCGTATGAGTTATATAACAAGTCTTATATTACATGGCCAACCGAGAGCTCTGCTATGCCGTGGTGTATGAAAGTGGAATTTACAGCGGCGAGTGTTGCAATTAACAACAACCCAAGCTTTGCAAATCAGTTCAAGCCGCGAGAACTCGATAAATTCAGCGACTGGGATGCCTATAATAATCCGTATAATCACATGGGCATTCTGGTCACGAGCAAAACCATCGGTCCAGATATGACAGTTGACGAAAAGAAGATCTACGATCTGATTTGTGAGAGCAATATTGCAGCAATCATGGAAAAGCGTCTGAGAGTACATAATATGTATGAGTTGACAGCGGATGGTCATTGTTTCTCGATTATGGCGCAAACATCCAAGTTGGTTGCTGCATCAGATGAGCCAGTTAATGCCGATATGACCGAGATGAGTCCGTTGCAGATGGTCTCCGCTACTGTACAGGAGTCGGCAGGAGGTTGTTCGAAATATGACTTGCTAACGGATTTGTACGAGTTGGCCTCGAATGCTTTTGCCTGATCCACTTATCTTTGCGAATGCTATTGATAATCTCATCGCGTGGGGACAGTTAACAGTAGACCCTGATGATAATGTCTTGAAACTCACGAAGCGCAGCACAAAGGGGTTAAGATACTTATTGGCCTCGCAGTTGTGCGATACTTCCGGATTGGTCAACTGGGTTAACCGGCTGTCTTTGGTTGCGCAGGGTACAGCTGATGTAGACTCTTTCGAGTCGGATACAGATGCTTTTGTCCGTGACCTTTGCGTGGAAGTGCAGCAAGCAGCGGAAGAACTGAAAGAGTGCGGAGGTATTTGCTTACAGGAATGTGTTTGTCCTAAATGCCAGAGTTATGGCGACCTGGGGCCAGAGGGTGATTGGCACTGCATGAGCTGTGATTTCACCATTCCTGCTATAGTATTTAATCATCCGATGGAGAAGATAGATATCGCATATCTCTTGACTTATAAACGCACCCGCTTGATCGACGGTTTTGTGTCAGCACGAGGGAAAGAATATGCTGCACGAATTGTTTACGCTGATGGGAAACTGGCACGTTCCTTTGTATCGCCATTTCCGTGCCCGAAATGCCGTGGTGAACTGAACGAATATGCATGGGGCCTTAAATGCAAGAACGCATCTTGCGCGTTTACGCTTAACACAAATGTCTGCGGCCATAAACTGACGGACCACGAAGAAGCGCAGCTTCTCTCGATGAAGACAACAAAGACTTTCCATTTAACTAATTCCAAAGGCAACGAATTCGTTGCAGCTCTTTCGTTGGGAGAAGACTACAAACTGAAGTTTATTTTCCCGAAGAAAGAGAAATAAGGAACAACCAACTTGGATATTCACTAATCCGTTAATATCCAAGTTGGTTGTTTACCTTTTGTCAGAAGACTGAATCATTATTTTTTGATTTCTTTTATGGCATGTATTCCGATTGCATCACAGATCGTCAAGGAGACTGTGCCAGAGTTTTCGGATATGTCGCTAGATGATATCGGTAAATGCTTTCTTTCAGTCGATTCAGCATGTATTGGTGTTGATACGGATACAACTCATACAGCCGTGCGACAGGCTATTGGCCTTAGTACAGAAGATAAGACTGTAAGCGAGGGTGTAGTGACATATGATGTTAAATTGCTTGTGCAAAACCCCAAAACACAAGAAAAAAGCGTTTTAATTATCAATTTGGAGGCTCAGAACATCTCCAACGCCAAGCGGTTGGGGTATGATCTGGTTAAAAGAGCTGTATACTACGCAAGCAGACTAATCAGCTCTCAAAAAGGTGAGCTTTTCTGTGAACTACTCGGCAACAAGTTACCGAGCTTCTTGCTTCAACCACCGTTGCTTAGCAATACGAAACGTATTACCAAGTCTTACACAATGTCCACAAGCGTTAGGTTGGGCTAGTTCCTAGCCTACCGTAAGTATTATTAGGAAGTCATCTTTTCGGAATTATATATCCGAAGGCCTTCCTTCTTGATGTTGATTGCCGCATTGAGATCTCTACCTATTGTAATACCACACTCGCATGCAAAGGTACGGATGCGCAAATCCTTCATTTTAGGATGACGCGCTCCACAGCGATGGCATACCTGGCTGGAGGGGAACCATTTGTCTACTTTGACGAGATGTTTCCCTCTGTTGGCCAGTTTGTATTCCAACAATCCAAGAAACAAACCATAGCCATTATCCATAGTGGCTTTACCGTTACCAAAACCCTTGTTCGACATTGCCTTCATATTCAGACTTTCTACACAAACAACATCATACCGATTGGCTATCTCAGTAGATATCTTATGTAGGTTATCTAATCTCTGATTGGCAATATGTCTATGGATTTTGTTTACCTTCTGAAGCTGCTTCAGATAGTTATGGGAACGAGGTTCGTTCTTCTTGGAACCTTTCTTGCGCGAAAGCCTTCTCTGCTCTTTAGCGAGTTTTGAATGGCTCTCACGATAATACTTATGGTTGGTACCAACATCGCCCTTGTCGTCAACGTACAGTCCATCAGAAGCATAGTCCAGTCCAATCGCATTATCCAATGATGTGACGGGAACAATGTTTTGCTCAAACTCAAAGAGAACTGCGGCATAGTATTTACCGTCGCTCTCTTGAGAAATCGTAACCGACTTTAGTTTCCATGCTGCATCAGGAACTCTGTGTATTACGGCTTTGACTTTGCCGATTTTGGGAAGTTTAATTCCCTTGTCAACGATAGCCACCGTGCCGTTTTGGTTATTCGTGGTATAGGCTTTCCGACTATGTTTAGAAGACTTGAACTTAGGAAAGTTGTTTCTCTGTTTACGAGATTTGTCGAAACAGTTGCGAAATGCACTCTGTAAATTCATTTGAGCATTCGCAAGAGCGAGACTATCTACTTCTTTGAGAAAAGGATACTCCTTCTTATATTTAGCGGGAGTGACGGTTGCAAACTTTCCCGTGGATTGATAGCTTTTGATCTTGTCGTTAAGCATAAGATTATACACCTTACGACAACAACCAAAAGTTTTCGCAAACATGATGCATTGTTCAGTTGTAGGGTATAACCTATACTTAATCGCCGTATTCATAACTGACAGTTCTTTTGCCTTTCTATATATTTGAGAATGTTTTCTTCGGAGGTGGAACCAATGGTCTCACAAAAGTAAGAGCCATTCCAAAGTTGGCCCTTCCATAAAGATTTCCTGATTTCAGGGAATTCCTTCAGAAGTTTGTTGCCGGTAATACCCTTCAGATATTTTACGATTTGAGTAACCGAAATCTTCGGAGGAGCGGAAACAAAGCAATGCACATGGTCACCTTCACCGACCTTGCATTCCACGACTTTGAAGTCTTTTTCTTCAGCAACGGATTGTACTAATTCGTATAATCTATTGCTAATATCAGGGGTAAGCACCTTTCTACGGTACTTTACACACCAAACTATGTGGTAGTTGATGTTATATACGCATGTTCTTGCGTGTGTATATTTATCCATACATATAGTATAACACAATCGAGTATTTATATCAACTTTTATAATATTTTACCGACTGGACGGGCTTTCATCTCGGATACAAGTAACCGAGAATTCCCGCCCTAGATTCTTAAAACAATAGATGTTCTTAACACTTTGATTGACACTGATGCGTCGAGTGAAGAAAAGTTAATCAAATTGGAGAAAATGGGTATTTCTATTACAGATGACTTGCGTGAGGAGGTTTCTGAAATGTGTAATTTCAGCGAAGGTGTTGCTTACAAAGCAAGAGAAAAAGGTCGTGCAGAAGGCCAACATCAATTGAGGTCATTACTTCGCCTTCTGAAGAATGAAGGTCGTGAAGAAGACATTGAGAAGGTTATGGACGATGCAGAATTTGCGGCTGAAATGATCGAAAAGTATAAGGATCAAATTTAATTGAAGCAAGGTGCAGCCGTCAGGTTGCACCTTGCTTTTTTATTAAAAGACTTGACAATATAGTGAATATCTGATATTTATATAATATAAGTTGTCTCTTTTTTGCAGAAATTCTGTATTTGTTTCCTGATCCCTTCCGTGGGAGTTGTTAGCTATTCATTTTACGTAACTTCTATCTATTGAAGATAGGAGTTTTTTGTTTTTAGAGAGGAGTTTTTCTTATGTTATCCTTAGTACCTCAAATTTTCCCGGTTAAAAAGAAGATCACG
>OLOR01003776.1_pt1 | contig 10287 bp, 10 predicted proteins | sample 1672521 | NCBI WGS metagenome assembly OLOR01 (sample SAMEA3136695, study PRJEB25190) | human gut metagenome | biome: human gut; feature: human-associated habitat; material: faeces | place: Austria | collected 2013
TGTTGCCTTATTTGCTATATATGCCTGCGCATTAGCTATGTTGCGATTTATAGACAACCCTCCATTTTCGGAGATTGTAGCATTCATATACATAATGTCTGTTGCTACTCCATTCTCTTCTACACTGCTTGTTCCATTTAATGTTATAGATTTGTTTACATTTAACATTTTTACCTCTTTCTACCACTCCTGTGGATTTTATTAATATTATTTTTATACCCAGCTTGCACTTCCCCAATGGTAAGAAGCAATAATTGTATGGTCCACATATATTCTCAAATATGCACCATCCCAATCAAGCCCAATTTCATTTTTCGGTGTTCTGTTAAGAACTGCACCACACCATCTTCCCCCGGTCGAATGATAAAGGTTAAAAGCATTGGTTCTTATTCCACCTATTACAGACAAAGCACAATCGTTATAATAACTTGTACCGCTATTACATATTTGCACATATCCTTTTCCTATTTTTGTATATGCCGTGTTATTTGGCTTATGCCATAGCTCAATTCCATCTCTTAACACGCTTACTTCTAATCCAGCTAAACCATACATTTTTATTCCTTTACCACTTTCAACATTAAAGCTCATTTCTCCGTCATTGGTGACGTGCCATAATGAATTTAACGTGGAGGGCGAAGCCCCTTGCGTAGCTCCTTTTTGAATTGAAAAAATCCAATCTCCAGTATTTTTAGACCCTTGAATATACACACGTCTTAAATATCCGTCTGGAGCAAGATAATCATTTTTAAACGCTTCGCTGGTTATGTCCCAACAGGCTATTTTCCCACTTGTGCTTGTAATACCTCCTGTACTGGATATTTTAAAATACTTGCTATCCCACGTTCCTGTTGCCAGGTTGAGCATCATTCCCGTGCTGTTTGCAACATAATTGGTACTTTTAAGCACTCCAGCTGTAACCGTTCCTAAGTTTGCGGATATTGCAGACAATGTAGATACACTTAACTCAGCCGCTGTGATTGAATTAGCGGCTATCTGATTGGCTGTTATTGTCTTAGAAGCTATCTTCGCGGCTGTAACTGCATTGGCAACAATCTTATCCGAGGTCACTGCATTTGCTGCTATTTTTGCCGAAGTTATAGCACTAGCTGCTATTTTATCTGCACTAACTGCACTTGCCGCTATCTTTTCTGTTGTTATTGCATTGACCAATATCTGTGTTGCCGTAACACTGCCTGTATATATCTTTCCGCCGTTAATCAGGGTTTTATTATTTGCAGCACACCAGCTTGCAATTGTAGATCCTTTAGCCTCCGCATAATCATTCTTTGGCGATTGGGTAGGTTCAAGATACACTGTATATGACGTATTTCTTGCTATATTAGTTTTAACAGTATATATTGTTACGTCACTTTTATTAGGTGTATAAATGTAATATTGTGCCCCACCACGCAACATAAAGTATATCTGGCTATGTTGTTGTACCTGCCCTACAAACGCAGGCATTTTATTACAAAAACGATAATTATTCTCCTCCAAATAACCAGCGGCATCCGTTGTTCCCCAGCCACCTGCTAATACTCTTAAAATAAGATTGCAAGTAAAACCTTGATTATGCGTAGACCATACAGGTTTAGAACCGCTATTAAGCTGAACATTACATTCATAGTTATGTAAACCGTTATATGGTATAGAGGGACTTATTAATACTGGATAATATGTATCCGTATTATATTTTGTATCTCTTAAATCTACAGTTATCTGATATCTTTTCTTGGCGGCGGCTATATCATTCTGCGTACCAGCATCAAGTTTTCCAATTACAATCGAACCTGAAGCTATCCTGTCTGCGGATATATAACCACTTGTAATCTTTCCTGCATCCATATTGGCAATCTTGGCATTCTGTATTGTTGCATCTGCTATTAATGCATTAGTTATAGAAGCATTCGCTATGGCATTAGTTCCGAACTGACGTAATACCCAGCTTTTGCCATCGAAGTAATACATCTTATTAGAATCTGCTGTATTAAACCATATATCATTAGTTTTTCTACTCTCCGTTGAAGGTGTTGTTGTCTGATAAAATATTGTATTCTTGCCATCTGCTGTAAGCTGTGCTCCTTCCGCAGTCTTAGAAGCCGCCGCTGATAAAAGTTTAGCCGCTTCCGCCGTGCTTAATGCACCAGCCGCATTCGTATTAGCTGTATCTGCCTTTTTTGCTGCATTTTCTATATCTTTGTCTGTTGTATTCATCCAGTCTGTTACATCTGTTCCAAACTTGGATGTATCTATTGCTCCTTCAGCTATCTGCTTACCGTTAATTGTTCCTACCGTGATATTGGCAGCCTTAAGATTGATTACCTCGATGGCAGCGGCATCTATAGTTCCACTTGTTATTTTATTAGCAGTTAAATCTACTATCTTAGCATCTGTTATGCTTCCGTCCGCAATCTGAGCTGTACCAACCGCGCCTTTGTCTATCATTGCTGTCTTTATAGAGCCAGCCTCGATATTACTAAGCTTTATGTTAGCGTACCTTAAATCTGCAACATCTGCTTTAAGATAATTGGTCTTTATATCAATTATCTCTGCATTTACGGCATCAATTTTCTCTGCTGTAACAGTATTAGCCTTAACCCAGTCAGCATCAACTTTCTTTGCTATTAATTCCTTTGCTATTATCAAATCAGAATATATTCTTTCGTTCTGCTGTGTTGTCGGACCTTTAAAATCTGTTTCAGTCTCAGCTTCCGTCTTCCCATAAGATGTAACAGTCATAGCCATACCGCCATCATATTCCTGTGCCAAATTCATAACCGGCATTTTATATTCACCAGTACCATCATTGACAGTTATGATATCCCACGGATCCAGGCGTATATCTCCAAGTGTCTTTAACGAAGCACCTCTATAAGTAAATTCTTTAATGCTCTGATATATATAACTTAATCTGTCTGACGTCATAAATGGGTTGGAAAAGGTTATTCCCAGTTGTCCACCGCCTTGTGATAATTCAGTCTGGCTATCCACATTGCAGTTAATATAATCCAGATGAAAGTCGCTTTCATTATGCTCAAATGACATAATTCTTGTTTTATCTATAGAATACTCACATTCTTTATACCACTTAATAACAATAGTTCCGGCTCTGTCCACGCATGCAAATCCACCAGCTAATGAAGCTATATAGCCTATCACCTCTCTGTATGTATATCCAACTGGTTTAGTCTGTATCATTATGTAATCCAGACCACTTACGTCTGCCGGAACACCACAGCTTGTACTTATCTCACTTAAAACCGAAGCAGCACTTGCTGGATATATCAGATTGGATATATATAGTCCTGTAGTCTTCATCATTCTGTCATATGCTGTAAATGTCGTTGTTGCCTGATCACTTTGTGGGCGCTCTGCTGTGAAAAAGCCAAGTGGAATATATTCATACTTTCCACTTGGCAGCTTTAAACCTATCTCTACTGGTATCTCTGTATTTTCAAATAATTCGTCTATCTTTTTAATAGTAATTTCTATCTTTGCAGATACAGCCGCTCCTAGCTGTAAAGCTTCATCAGCCGTACTTGATGTTTCATAGCTCAATTTTTTGAACTCGGAATTAAACCACCGTCCATTAATCTTAAGCCTTGCCTCAAAAGTCCTTGATGGACTTCTTATTGTTTCTTTAAAAGCTTCTGTTACGTTGTTATACATATGTTTACTCCTGTATCATAAACTCTATTGCTGTAATATCTTCTAATGTAGTTCCATCATATCCCTCTGCATCACATTCATTAACATCTTCCAGCTTAATCATATGCACATCAAGTTCTGTTTCAATGTTATACATTTCATCAATTTCTTTAATCACCTCCTGCTCCTTGTCTTCTGCAAACTTGTAAGAGCCATCTTCTACGACTGCATTTCCATTTTCATCCTTTAAAGCATTTTCCTTTAATAATCGCGTTCTTTCAGCGTTATATACCTCTAATTCTGCCAATAACGCTTTAAGATTTTTAGCAATTGCATAATTGACCTTAACTGGCCAATGTTTCTTTGAATTCTGTAACTTCTGTAATTCTGCTGCACATCTGTCAATCTGTTTGATTGTAAATTTCATATTATAAATCTCCTTTATTGTTGAATAATAGATACACTTGCACTTCTGTAATAGAAAATGCCATCATCAAGCTCCCCTATTACTTCCTTGCTTAGTGTACCTCTGTAACTTGTTATTGTTATATCCTGTCCATCATCATGAAATGTTATTGGGAAGAATCCGGCAACAAGCTTATTCTTAATAAGAACCAACTCATCTTCCTGAAGAACTCCCCAGGATATAGATAAGGTCTTCTTTTCAGCAACTACATCACCTAACATTGTTCCGTCAAGTGCTCGTCCCGTTGAAGAAGACCATATTATCTCATCATCCACTTTGATGGACACAGGAGCCGGAAGCTCCTGTCCATCACACTGCAGTATCAATTCATCACATCCTTAATGTATAATCTCACATTTTCCTGTCTGCTTTGTATGTTCGTTTATCTTATCAACTACATATTTCTTAAGGCTCTTTCCATCAAGCTGTATATCAAGATCTAATGTTTCCAACACTTTAAGTATCTGCTTAAGAATACTTATAGCCTCAGACAACAATTCAGCACTTGATGCCATAGCTGCTGCCTTCTGTGCCATATCGATAAGCTTATCCTCTGGTGCTACAACTTCTCCCTGGTGTTTATTATCACCAATCATTGCAAGCTGTGGTGTGTTTGGCTTTACATATCCACCTTGTGCAAGGTATGGAATGCTGCCAAAACCAACTTCCGGTAAATCAAACCCGAAATGGTCACCACCTATAACTGGTACCCAGTCAGGCACATCAAAACTCAAACTATTTACCTTACGAACCATCCAGTTAATTCCACTTTCTAATCCGTCAAGCATACCATTTATAAGTCCGATTACCATATTAATAGGTCCTTTGGCTATATCACCTATCAAAGAGAATATTCCACCAAATGCATCAACTATACCTTCCCAGGCTTTTGACCAGTCACCTGAAAATACACCAGCAATAAAGTCAATCAATCCACCAAATATCTGCTTTACATCACCAAATATATTGGAAACATTATTCAAATAAGCATTCATTATATTGCCTATAAAACCGAAACTATCAGAAAAATCTATGTTAAAAATATTCTGTAACCAGTTATCAAATGAAGAAAATGCAGACTTTATATCCTGCCATATGCCTTTGAACCAGTCACCTGCTTTGCACCATTTATCAGTAATCCAATCCCAACATTTTCCTGCTGCATCCTTAACTACATCCCAATGTTTTACTAATTCGTATATAGCAACTCCTAATGCTGCTAAAGCCACTATAACTAATGTTATAGGACTTGTTAATACGGACATAGCTACACCAAATGCTGTTGTAGCGGCTGTGGCTAACCAGGTAGCGGCTTTATGTGCTGCTGTCGCTGCCGTATCTGCTATTTTAGATGCCGTTGATATTCCCCATTGTATGGCCTGAGAAACTAATTCCTTTGTCGCCAATGCCATATTTACAATAAAATCTTTTATTCCTGTGGTAACATCTACAGCTTTATTTTTTGCTTTCTCTGCAGTATTCTTTACCCACTCTATTGATTGAAGTGCCAACTCCTTAGTTGCCTTTGCCATATCAATAGCCAGGTTCTTAATATTTCCGCCTATATCAACAGCTTTATTCTTAGTCTTCTCAGCAGTATTCCTTACCCATTCAACAATATCATCTTTCAATGCTATAGTTGATGCTTTAATATTAGTTACTAAGTCCTTAATACCTTTTACTGTATCTGATTGCAGGATATTTACCTTAAACCAAGTAGTATAATATATTTCAAGCTTTGATATGGATTGTATAATGCTTTTAACAAAATCTTTTGCATACATAGCACAAAGCTGAATTGTTTCAAACTTATCAGCTATTTTTGCTAATGTACAAGCATGTATTGCCGCTTTCATTTTATTTATAATTCCAACAACACCGCCAGCATTCATAAGAAATTCTGCTAAATCTACCGCTTTCCAAGCTGCTGCAAATGCTCCTATTGTTATCACTATTGCACCAAATGGACCTTGATTATCCTTTATCCAATCAGATATACCCTCTAATGCAGATGCCAATCCTTTCAGAACATCAACAATCACTCCACCAGTCCAACTCGCCACAGGCTCAAGGAAATTATCCCAAGCCCACATCCACAATGGCTTCAATGCATCTAACGCGCTATTCAGTACATCTAAACAGCCTGCTAATACATCAAGAAATGCCGGAAGCAAATCTTCTATGGTCCACTTAGCCAAAGGAACAAATATATTGTAATAAGCCCATTCCAATCCAGCGAACAACTTCTCTGTTAATGGTTGTGCGGCTTTCTTAAGGTTATCAAAAGATGTTATCAGATTATCAAAGGATATTGCTTTAAGTGGCTCTAATGCTTTCTTGACTCTATCTGCCATATCAGATATTGAACTAGAAACATTAGATGTACTTCCACTCACATCTGGTACAAGGTCAACGCTTCCGATTCCTGAAGATGTTCCACCTGTACTACCGCTTGAATCAGAACTATCATCTGTTGGCTCTGTCAGCTTATTTATCTGGTCAAAGCCTGCAAGCGACTTTTCTATATCTTTAGCAGTCTTCTTGGCTGCACTTCCTATATCACCTACATTATCCGCTGCGCTGGATGCATCATCTCCTATACCAGCTATATCCGAACTTATCGAACCCATAGAGGTTGATACATCTGCTCCTGTAAGCATTTGCACAAAGCTGGCAAAGCCATCCGCAACCTTCTGTAATCCTGCCAGCAAGTTGTTAAAGCCACGCAGAATAGGTGTAAACAATGCTATGAAGCCTTTACCAAGACTAGCCTTTAACTGCTGAAACCTTAATGTAAGTATTCTTGTCTGGTTCACCCAGGAGTCCTGTGTCTTAACAAAATCTCCTGTAGCATTGGATAAAGCACTTGTTACATATTGATAACGTAGCATTACCTTTTCCTGCTCTGTCATCTTGGCTGTAGTTTTACCAAAGCCATTATTAAGAGCATACTGGTCTAAGTTGGTCTGAGTCATAATCACACCCAAGTCCTTGAGCGTTTCAGTCTCACCAGTCCAGATAGATTTCAGCTTTGTATATGCCTCGTCCGTTCCAAGATTGTAAAATGATGCAACATCACCGGTTAATCCTGTGACATTTTCAGCCATATCAAGTGCCGCCTTACCTGTAATACCCATAGCATTACTCATCTGGCCAAACACACCCATGTACTTCTTAGCCGATAATTCCGATAAGCCAAAGTTAGTCATAGCATTGGAAGCCCACTGGTCTGCCTGCCAGCTTAAGTCCTTAAATGCTGTATCTACGACATTCTGTACTTCTGTTACATTAGAACCTACTTCTATGCAATCTTTCGTAAACTTAGTAACTGCAGCTATACTTAGTCCTGCAGCTATCTTCTTACCAAGCCCAGAAAAGATAGTTGTTGCCTGCTTAGCTGCCTTATTAGAAGCTCCTGTAAGCTGATTAACTATCTGTGAACTATCTATTCCAAGTTCCAGAGCTATCTGTCCTACTGTATCTGACATTCCCCCTCCTTTCCGGCACGAAAAAAGACTGCCTACTTCTTTGAGTAAGCAGCCTTAAAATCTCGTTGTAATCGTGTCCAATATTCTATATACTGTGGTGTTCCCACCATTTTCCTATTGCGCTTCAGAAGCCAGTCATCATGTATCTTTTTCTGTTCCTTAGTAAAGCTGTTGATAACCTTAATATCTTTCTCCGCCCTTATACTTACCACTCTTCCAAGTGGTGTTTCAGGCATTATACCGGATAATAAAGAACAGAATTCAGACCAGGACATATCATCCTCCGTCCGCAATCGTATGCCATACTGTGACAGGAAGCTCGACTCTATCAATTCCCAGTCATCATATATGTCATAATATATTTCACTATGAGGGTGTATTCTCCTCTCCATATGTGCCTGTGGCAACACCCATTATTGCATTATACATTTCCTTATATTCTGGAAGCGGTAAGTCCATAGCCTCAATCTTATCTGCTGCCTCTTTGCCAATAAGCATTTCAAGAGCCTTTGTTATAAATCCCATTCCGTTGTCACTATCTTTCTTCTTTTCAGCCTCAGCAGCCATAGCCTGTACATTAAGAATTGTGTTCTTTCTGTTATTCACAGTTACCACTAAGTCATCAGTAATACGAACCATAGGTAACTGGTTTGTAATCTTCATTGATATGTCTATTACTTTAAAATCTGTTTTTGCCATTATTCAAATTCTCTCTTTCTTTTTTATTCTGTATATGGAATATATGTCGGTTTTCCATCACTCTGTGCTTCCCATTCAAGTGCATCAATACTTGTTGAGTCTCCTCCAAGGGAAGTTACATTTATAACTGCTGGGATAAGAAGCTGGTCAAGGTTTGGGAAAATAATTGAAACCCAGGTATTACATTCCTGTCCTGTCTTTAAAGCCAGACTTGCAATATAATCATTACCTTCATCACCATAATTGCGCTTGCCGCCCATAGTCATACCAAGTGATTTACCTGTTGTAAGTCTTCTTGTCCAACCTGCCTGGTCCATTGGATTCCATTCTTCAATTGTTCCATCTACAGATATGCTTAAACTCTCTGCATCCTTTACAACCTTTGTTTCTACTGTTTCCGGTGTATCTGTGCTCTTTCTTCCTGTTATACATACACCGAACTGAATTGTATGCACAGGATTAACACCAGTAAGTGGTGTTGCTCCTGCATTATATCCGGCTAATTTAGTATTCTGTGCCATACTTTTACCTACCTTTCATAATAAATATCTAATTCTATTACACTCTCAAAGATACCTTTATCATCTGTCCCTACATCAACAGGCTCATCAACCAGCATTTTAGTGAATAGAAGCCTTGTATCATTGATTATTTTATTGTTGGTGTCTCTAAGCATATTATAGAGCTGTTCCGAGGTTTCTTCTGTATCTCTTACACTCTTATTCCAGTGTACTAATATACTTACAGACTTAATACGATAAGAGCTGTTATTTAAACCTCCTACAGCCGTCTGTAGAGGTCTTTGTCTGTTAAGATTATATACTCCTATGCTCTTATCTTTTTTATTGTCAAGCTTGCCGCAATATACATTATTATTGTCTGCAATGCCAAGACCTGCTATATAATCTCTTACATCACCTATCCCTAACATCATAACCCCGCATTTTTCTTGTATAACTTAGCAAATGTATCTGGAGCAAAATTTCTTTTCTTACCATCTTTAAGATAATCATCTAGCCACCTGCCCTTGGCATTTGCATTGCCTTCGTGTCTTTTACCTTTATCATCTACCCAAGGTGATTGATGGAAGTTATATTCAGGATGATAATATAACCTTCTTACATATGGTGTACTTGATATAAGTTCTACCTTGCCATTGGCAATATCCTGTGTATATACAAATGTGCTTTCGTTTTGCAGTGTACCTGTATCTCTAGGCATTACCTGACTTTGAACTACATTCGTATGTATTGCTTCCGCTGTCTGTGCCAGCGACACCTGCGCTGCTGCCGTAAGCCTTTTCAACACTGGCATATTAAGCTTAACTGTTGACTTAACATTTTTTGCCATTACATCACATCCAATCTTACATAATTAACCGTACCATCCGGATTACGGCACTTTGTACCCTTGTATATATGCCTTGTTACACCGAACACCTTTATATCACCTTTAGTAATAACAGGAAGCTCCGGTGCAATATCTCCAGGTATTAAGGCACAGCCCTCAAGCTGTATAAGCTTCTGTTCTGCTGTGAGCACCGTCTTTCCACTGTCTTGATAATTGCATAGTCCGTCCCATACCACAGGGTCTAACTGCTCCCCATATACGTTTTGACCTTCCTGCTCTATCTCAATATGTACTTCTGTTTTACAGAACTGCTTTAATACTAAACAAGGATATTTCATACTCACACCCCCAGACTTAAGCAGCACAAGCCTGTCTGGCAAAGCACCCGGTATGTATCACGCTTTACAGCAATTCCATTCTGCACAAGAACATTCCAACTACTGCCAAACTGCATAGATACTCCATTTACAGCATAATTCTGTAAGACACAATTAATCATGTCTTCATTCTCATACTCAAAATCAGCCATATCACAGCATACATCTATGATTATTGCCTGCTGGAACTCTGTCAGATTGTCAAAGCCTCTTGATGTTATACGATTAAAAGTAAGCGAGTCGATATGACGGCTCG
>OLOR01003782.1_pt1 | contig 10270 bp, 9 predicted proteins | sample 1672521 | NCBI WGS metagenome assembly OLOR01 (sample SAMEA3136695, study PRJEB25190) | human gut metagenome | biome: human gut; feature: human-associated habitat; material: faeces | place: Austria | collected 2013
TGAGTGCACTCCTTCTCGCCATTTTTCTCATGAATAGGCGTGCAGGTCCAGGAAACAAATTGCGCTTTGGTTGCCTCGTACTGCTTCTCCAATTCAGCAGCATGGCTGGCTGCTTCTGTAATAGCGTCTTCCTGCTCTTTGGCAATAGCACGCTGGCCGTTCAGAGAAAGGTAGTTCTGTGCTTCTTCATCGCTGACGATCCATGCGCGGTTTGAGTCGCCGAGAAAAGAACCATCGGGATCTCGATGAGACACATCGGCCCAGCTGATGTGCGGCAGAGGCGTGGTCTCAAGAGAGATAAAACCCTGCTCACGGAACCATTCCGCATAGTGGGGCTTTTCCTCTTCGGTAAACCGGCGAGCTTTGTGCAAACTGAAACCATCAGGAAAAGATTGTTTCAATACCAACATAATTGCATCCTCCTTATGATTGGTTATATTATAACACACCCAATGTCCGCTGTATTGGACTTTGGGCATGTGCATTTAAGAAATGTCTTGTTTTCCCCAACGGATTTCGAAAACACCTTCGGAGTTTTCTTCTCTCCGCATCAGGGTTTCAAGTAGATTATAATCGACGCCAAAGGTTTTGTAAATGTCGTCGAGGTCTTGTTCTTGTCCACGCATGAAAAGATTGATCTTTTCCTTCGCCAAAACCATCTGCATCTGATTAGACTCAATACTGCCGAGGTACGTCACGAAGTAAATATCCTTGTCTTCCCGCGAGGTGTATCGCACGAACCGCATGTAGAACTGGCTCATTCGAGAGTTGTTATAATGCAGTTCCGGGATGATAACCTTGTTCACAAACTCAAAGTTGACGGAACTCGGCAAGCTCTGCTGAGTACAGAGCAAAATACCATTCCCGCTCGCTTTCAATGTCTTGCGGAGTTTCCGCCGCTGAGCAAGTGTAGTGGTATCGCCAGTGACTACAAACAACGGGCGTTCAGGCATCAGCTTTCGGATTGCTGCGGAATAAGCATCAACCACTTTTTTGTGGCGGACACCAATAGCAATAATCTGGTCCGGCATCTCTTGCAGCATTTCCATTACTTTTGCGATCTTTACCGGCATGCCGCCCGTATACTCTTTAACAGTATTTGGCGCTGCACTGATGCGAAGAAGCAATGTAATCTGCTGAATGAGACGCATCATACTGTCTTTACGAGAATTACCCGTGGAAGCAAAGTAATTGCCGCGCATCGCATGAAACTCGCTAATAGCCTTCTGATATACCTCTTTTTCAGGTTCAGAGAAACGTACAGGAACCTGATGGATATGCTTGATATCTTTGCCAGTAATCTCCTCGAAAGTTCGAGTAATAACCGTATGTGCAAGGATATCATTGAGTACATCCGCATTGTAGATATCCTGCGTCCGCTGCTCTGCGCCAAAAACAGTAATCTTGGCCGGAAGATGAGAAGCCGAAAACAAGGAATAACCTTTTTTATATGCAGGGATTGGCCGGCCGTAAAGGATATTGTTATCCTCATGCAGACCGGGCTCTTCCTTCTTGGAACCTCGGCTGAAACGATATACAGTTTTGGCCCAAGAAATCATATTGTAGGAGTTGTTATACAGCATCTCCAACTGCGGTGCAAACTCACTAATGTTGTTTCGGGTCGTCGTGCCCGTCATTAAGAGTTTGTACTTGCATCGACGGAAGCAACTCAAAGCCGCCTTAGCGCGTTTGCTGTCCGGATTGGCCATTTCGTCGCTTTCATCGAAACAGAACGCAACCTTCTGGTTGTGTATACGGATCCATCTCTTAATCTGCTTGCGGTATTTGCAGAGCATATTAAGAGTTACAAGGACGAAATCTCCTTGCTGGATCTTATCAACATCCGCAGCTTTATTGATGATGGTGTAAGAGATGTCGTAATTCTGCAGAGCTACCTCCCATGTATTCTTGATGGAAATAGCAGGAGAAATAACCCATGTGCAGAAGGCATTTTGCCGCTGCATACGGTATGTGCCTGTTGCAATGCCGGCTAATGTCTTACCACTTCCCTGCTCCCACTGAATTAAACTGTACTGTTTCTGCAACAGCAGGTTTAGATCGTGTTTCTGGAGCGCGGTAAAATGAATGTCTTCATCGTTTTCCGCATCGTGTAGGGTGAAGTCATCCAGCCAACGTGCAAGCTGCTCATTCTGCTGCATATCCGAAAAGCTCTGCTGCTCAGTTTGATAGCATCTTTGCTTACGACGGATCATTTTGGTGAAGTCACCGAAATGATCTGCTGACTGGTTATCAGCTACGATATCCGAGATCAGCACTGGCTGTTTCATACCGGGCGTAAGCTGGCGTGCCATTTTTGGGCTGTATGCCTTGAATACCAGCGTATCTCCCCTCTTAATGCGGACAATCTTATCCTCATATTTGGGTTTGTGCTGCCGACTTACAGTCTGCTTCAGATATGCCAGGACTTTTGCCTCGGTGATGCGGACTCGGCACCACTCTTCATACGACATGTTTTCGGGTTGTTGTTGTGTGCGCAGCCGTTCCACATACTCGCAGCATTTGCCGTATTTTTCTTGAAGGCGTGGATGGGATTTAATTGTATACAGATACTTTCGCACCTTGTACACGAAATCACTTCCAGCATTCTCTTCCCTTGCCAATTCCAGCAGAATGCTATTCTTCCTGGAACGGAGCTCAGCTTGTGCGTTGGCAACGATGACTTCTCGTACCTTGGCAACCATCGCATCTGAGAAGTCCGGAACCTCAAGTGTCATTGCAGTGCTGTATCGTTGTGGGCGCCAATCTTCACTTTGAGATTTCTTCTGCCAGAACTGTGCTTTTGTTGGGAACGCATCAATACCAAAAGGTGCAAATACGGACAGAGGTAAAGAAAACTGTCCCAGAAAGCTGAAGTCGTTTTCCATCTGTTCAATCATGTGTTTATCACTGAAAGTATCAGCTAAGAACGACATGGGAACGATGATAGCCATAATTCCAAGAGGTTTCAAGACCTGAGCTGATTTCTGGCAGAAATACAGCTGCGAAAGGATGCTTTCATTTTGAAAATTAAAGGCCAGGTTAAAAGGCGGATTACCCACTGAGTAGTCCATCTTCATGGGCGACTCGTAATTGCGGATATCCCCTCTTTCAAGATTGGCCTTGGGATACAGGTAATGCGCGACTTTGTAGGCTTTGGGGTCAATTTCACAGCCATAGATATTTTCCTCTACAGGCGCGAAATTAAAGAAATTGCCCATGCCGCATGTCAGATCCGTCACGAGTTCCTGTTTGTTAATATTCAGGCAGGCCATTAAAAACTGACATACGCTGTGCGGCGAAAATACCTGTCCGTTTTCGATTTCTTTTTTCGCCTGAGAAAACTCAGCGTAATTGTCGAAATCAGCCATATGAAGACCGTGCAGGCCGCCGTCACCGGTGTAGGCGTTGTAGATATCTTCTCTCGTGTTGCCAGCGGCTTCAGCCTGATTGCTGGTGACGAGATGAATTATCTTTTCATTCAGCTCTTTGCGAGCCTCTTTCGGGATGCGTTGTCCCAGATAAGAATATTTCATGTTTTTCTCCTTATATTGATAGCAGGAAGGAATAATATCCCTTCCTGCTCCATATGTGGCGATACTATCGGATTATATGTTGGTTTCCAGAAACATCTCTACAAACTCACGCGCATACTGTTCTTTTGTAAAACGAATATCTACGCGCGTGTTCTTAAAGCACTTGATCGAGGCTACTTTCGAAGAGTTGATCTCGATAAGCTGCTGAGAGAATTCGTAATCAAGCAGCATAGTATACTGATACGGCATAATGGATGTCTGGCCGTATTCGTACATGATCAAGCCTCGAACGATGTTTTTTGCTCCCGAATTAAGACTGAAATCGCCGCTATACTCGCTACAAGAGCAGCCATACTCCAAAGAGATAACGGCTTTCTTCTGGCTGTATGTTGCCTGCTGATGCATGTATGAATGATGAGCAGCTTCGAAGCACTTGAGTTTAAGTTCGTTCAGCGCACGCTCCTCGAAAGAAAAGCCACCGAGCTGAGCGATAATAAGCTCGAGCACATCTTCGTAACGAATATGCAGCGATTCCATTTTTTCCTCGTATTGTTTATGGTGTTCGTGATTATCGTCATAATAATCGAGTTGAGGAACCAACTCATTTCGAATTGCATCCTTAGCCAACTCAACATGATATGTGTTCTCAAACCAACGCACAATATCGTCGATGAAAATGGCGTGAATATCTTGAAGTCGATAGTTAATTTTGTTGATGTTGCAAACATCCCCTAGATAATCGGAGATTACACCAGATGGTAAACTTTCGGTAACGCGTTTTTGCCCTGCGATATGCATTTTCCCCATGGTTCGGAGCTGCTTGAGGGATTCACAGGCCTTATCGTATGCTTCCTGCATAATAAGGCAAGCGGCCTTGTCGCTTTCTGAGATCTTGGATGTGACATCCACTTTTACATTACCGAATTTTTCAAGTAAATCTGCCATAAAAAATACTCCTTTACAGAATAGCGGAGCAGTTTGAAGCTGCTCCGCTAATAAATTGTTGTTTGGGTGGTTAATTTTCCACTGCGTCAAGGAACTCTCGCCACTTTTCATCGATAGACGAAAAGTGCATATGAGAGATCTGGTCAACGGCATCGGATACCTTATGCAGGGGCCACCCTTTCCAACCGTCCATAATATTGACAGCGGAAAACTGCTGATCATCAAAATTGATGTAAAATGCGCCGCATACTTTGCCGGTGTTCATCATTCGAAGGGAAACCAACGAGTAGAATTCCTCCTCAGTGATAGGAACGAGGCCGGCAAATGCCTTAATGAACATAGGGGAAGCAGCACGGTCCCGTTCGCCAAGATAAGCGTTCAGCTTTTCGGCTACACCCAGAAGTTCATCGCCCGGAGTGGTCTTGAAGTACCAAGACTGGTCGGCTTCGACGACATGGTAGGCGGCACAGGTCGTGTCTTCGTTGTTCGGAATAACCGAGCCTACACGCTTCATTGCCTCCTCTTTGAGCTCCCGCAGGATGGACAGATATTCTTCGTGATTGGCGATGTTTTGAATGTGCGGGTTGGGCTCTTCGTCGCAGCCAAGGGCCCAGAGACGCTCGTTCTCGATCGTACCTTCGATGTCCTCAATCTCATTGGTGAAAAGTTCGTCCAACCAGATTCCGATCATTTCTGTATCTACACACATAACTTTATGCTCCTTTTCAAACATCGTCTTGAGTGGTTACGAATTGGCCACAAGGGCTGCGCCGAAATCTTCGGGAAAATAGCTGTTTCCTTCGGTATCGAAGACGATATATCCGGCGTAACTGCTATCACCCGAGATATGCGCATCTTCGCCGCAGGTAAACTGCGGATACTCCGAGGAGATGGTTTCGTCGTCCTTCTTTAGTTCGCGGAACGGAACCGCCATCACGAGCTTGCCCATGCGACGGATAGTCACACTGACTTCCGGGTCGTAAACCGTATCATTGCCACTCGAGGTTTCTTCGGAGTAGCAATAGCGGTCAGGGTAAACAATCATGGTGTAAACACCACCGAAGGTATAACAGCCATCCGCTGTCTCCTGTTCGAGATCGCACAGCACAGACTGCACACCTTTGTAAAAGGCAGAACCAGCAGAGCAAACGAAATCATTCTGCTCCATCACCGCTTCGCGGATGATACCCTGCGCGATACAAGACTCGCCGGGGATCTCTAAGAAGGAAAACTGTTCATTGGGCGACAGCTTCAGCAAGGCCAGCATCTTATTGACATCTTCCGTGGTGAAACCTTCGTCAAGAGGGACCTGCATAAAGACTGCAGCAGGGATATTGGTAGTGGTCTTTTTCATATAAATCTCCTTTGTATAGCGACTTAAAGCTGACGGTACATTTCGAATACCAGAATGTCGTTGTCGTCCAGACCGTATTCGTCCATGATCTCGCAAACACGAACCTGCATCGCATCCTCACCAGAGACACATTCCCATGTATTCGCGCCGTTCTCTTCGTAGCAGATAATATATTTCATAATGAGTCCTTTCAGTTGCCTAATAATGTATCTGCACCCAACTATGAAGCTGGGTGCAGATTATTTTTGTTAGTTGTTCTCGTGGGTGATGTAGCAGCATACGTGTGCCGAATGCTGACCGAGTTTAAAACCCTTTGCACGTTTGACGATTTTTCTAGCGGTTTCGATGACATCCCAAGTTTCCTTGGGGGCATACATTCCCTCGTAATTGGTGTCCAATACGAGAGTAATTTTACCGTCAGCCAAATCGTACAAAGTAGTTCTACGGCCAGTTGCATTACCCAGCTTTTCAGCGAGGCGCTCGAATTTTTTGACCAAGCGTACATGAGCCTTTCGATCATTGGCACGCAACTCAAAGAATTCCTTTCGAGTCAATGCCGACAGATTGTTGGTGGCATGCACCTTATAGGCAAGCGCATCGAGTTCTTCACGGTTATAAACCGTGATAGCGTAGCCTTCGGCGCCGCAGAACGTCAGTAGCTTTTCTTCCTCTCCCTCATAAAACGGGAGTTTCTGATATAATGCCGAGTTTTCGACCATGCCGATTTCCTTACGCATACAGGTCACTCCTTTCGGTGGTGCCTAAGAATGTTTCTGCAAATTCGCGTGCATAGGCTTCACTGGTGAAGCGAAGATCAACACGACCATTTTTGAAACATTTTACGCTGTCCAACTTGGAACCCGAAATCTCTACAACCGGCTCATCGAAATTGATAAAAAGCATTTCCTGCATACAACGCGGAACGAAGTCAAGCGTTTCGTATTCGAAATAGCATGCAGCTTTCAGCACAGGCTTCAAGCGTTCATACAAAGACCATCGATGACCATAGTCCGAAAGCGAGCATCCATACGAAAAAGACACAAGAGCCTTTTTCTGCGTAAATACTTGCTTCCGTCCATCACACCATGCAAAAGCATAGCATTTTTCCTTCAGCTCTGTTAATGCCTTCTCCTGGAAGGAGAGACCGTTGAGCTGAGCAAAAATATGCTCCAGTACATCAGAATAGCTCAAATGGAGGTTCTTCATCTCCTGGGCATATTCTTTCTGCTGAAGCTCTGTTGGCCAGTCCATATCCAACTTAGGGATAAGGGCATCTTTAATCGCGGTGTTATCCAGTTCCGTGTGGTAGGTGCTTTCAAAGTAGTGCACAATTTTCTCTACAAAGCGATTGTGCATCTTCTTCTTGGTATCTCCCAAATCAGAAATCTGGATATCACCCAAGTAAGAGCTTTCGTACGGACTCGGGTTCAATGGAGCGAGATCATCTCGCTGATGATCAAACGCTGTTGTCAGAAGACCAATCAGGCTGGTCATATCCTCCAGTGCATGATCATATGCTTTCTGCTGCGCTTCACAGAACTGACGATCCGTAGTAGTAATTTTGTCGGTCAGATTAACCTTTACATCGTTGAATTTGCTTAACAGATCCATATAAATATCTCCTTTTGTTAGTTGTGAACGAGGCGGACCTTGTTCTTGGGAACCCACAGGGTTACGTTATGGTCACCATCGATTTCATCAATCGTGGCCAACACAACATTGTCGCACTTAAGGACGGGATCGAGCAATGTTCCCTGTGTGCTGATACGGACGTTGTAGTCATCAAGACCTAATTCGGCGCTATCTACAGAAAGATAGATACGAGCACCGGCGGGCCACTGAATGTCTGCAGAACACGGTATGTGTTTCTTTTTCATGATTTTTTAGCTCCTTTTTTTATTGGTGGTGAAAGCCTTGTCATTTGTGGGGTATCATCTCCTTTTATGAATGACCAACTTGGACATTCACTAATTCGTTGATATATATAAAAAGTCCACCATCAGACAATAAATCTGATAGTGGACTTGTAGGCAAAATAAGAAACAGTTCTCTTTTCAGGGAACGAAAGAAACAAATCTCAAAAATGAGAAAAGAGGGACTTTTATAGAAATATAATACCATATTGAGAATTGCTTTGCAATATTCTTCTGAAAAATAACTGGCAAGCAGGAATAGAAAAAAGATCGCCTTCCAAAATACATTCGCAAGGCGATCTTTTAATTTGCAATTTGTAATTGAGTGTTATTTCCGCTTTAGTCTTTGCGTACATTACAGAAAACAGTCCATTCGGGTCATATTCTGATTTTTTGCAGGCGGTCGCAGCTCTGATGTTCCAGATACTGCGCAGAATATACATTGGCGTACTCTGCCAAGCGGTTCAGAATATCATTGAGGAGAAAGTGAGATTATGCTTTCTCTTCAATATACTTAGCAAATCGTTTCGCCTGATACGGAGTAAGAGCTCGTACCTTCTTTTCGATTTTCCATTCAGACAGATGTACCGGCCACTCCGGATTTGCGCAAATGCTTGGATCAACAGCATCAAGCAGTTTCTTCTCTTCGAGTTCTCTTGCTTTGATATGATCCATTGCTTTCTTTAGATAGCGAATTGCATATGCGAAATCTACCTGAGAGCCACCAATGGACCAATGGCCTAACTCCTTGCTGTTGATGACCCATTCGAGCCAGCAGCTGTTCATATATGTTAGATTGATGATTTCGTCGGAGTATACCTCGAAATTTGCTCGAGCAGGCTTGGTGTTCGAAGAACGGCCATAATACCATGTGTCTGTTTTTTCGACAGATACAAATACATGACGTGCAGGGTCGGTTTCATATTTTTCGAGGATTTCGCTATTTTGAAATCTCTCGGGTGTGTAAAGCTCTGCTTCTATGACAAAAGGACCTTTGAAGGTAGTGTCTGTGTTAATGACCTTGTAGCGTACCATAGCGACTGGCGGGTCGTATTCGACCAAATTGGCTTTATAGATGGTACAATCGTCGACATGGCAATCATGAGTGCGATTACGTTCTCCCCTGCCGCGAGAATTATGCCAAGTTCGGTTAATTTCCGCATAGGCAGTTCTTCCGGACCCCTGGTCATATTCAGGAGTGAGATGCTGACAGGTTAAGAGCATATCGCCCATAGCAATATTCTGATTGCACCGTTCGACAATCTTGGTGAAAGAGCCATATTTCGAGTCTGCAATCCAAGCATCGGCTACCGCGTACTTAACATATTCGCTCTGCGTAGATAGCTTAACGCCCGATGGCAGCGGCAGAATGTCTGTCCTATCTACAATACCCTGAAGAATGTTGTAGATAAACGTACGAGAAACCAAGCCGTCAAGGATTTTCTTGCGCTGTTCACGCTGCTTCGCTTCGAAGGCTTCCTTTTCACTTTCGAAACGGAATTTTTTCTCTTCGTCAGGCGCCGTGTCTACCTCTATCGCCTGACTGAGAATAAGGTCATCGTCGATATGCACGCGTTTTTCGTCTGTCCAACCCAACCAAAGATTTTCACCATTGCGAATGATAATTCCTACGGTTTTTCCGTGATAATAGTCGTATGCGTCAATCAGGTTGGCATACGGCACATCATCGTTTCTATACAGATGCTTGCCGGTACGACTTAGACGAACCAGCATAACGCACCGCTTATTTGGTGCAAAGGTGTCAAGAGCCAGCGGCGAGTGCCTCAGGAACTGCTCAAACATGGGGATTTCGTCCCACTGGATGTTATACAAAGAAGCCAGCCGGCCGAGATCTTCGTCAAGGAAGCGCAGTTTTTGATGAACTATGATTGGCTCCGATACAGGGGCCTTTTCGCCATTTCGGATTTGTGCAAAGGTTACGACCTCACCGGCATAGCAGCGAATGGCGTAAATCTGTGAGTCCAAAAGATAGATCTGCCCTTCGAGGCGATACTTGGTATCTTCCATCTCGCGCTTTTTCTCTGAGAGTTCTGCCATGAGCTTTTCCTGCTTCTCACGGAGCTTATTCTGCATAGTCTCGATTTGAGCCTTAAGTTCGGCTAACTCTCCTGTTTTCGCGTGTCGAACATCGTCCATCGTCTGCTTCAAAGAGGAAATCTCGTTGTCGTTGAATGTAAGCGCAGACTGCAGGTTCTGTGTCGTGAGGGAATTTTCTGCGTCAACCGGAATGATTTCTCGTGCGTCTGTTGCACGAGGTGCCGATAGGCTTTCTCTGAGTTCAGCCGGAGTGATGTTGGAATAATCTTTCGGTGCAATGAGGTCAATGTACTTTTCCGGGTGACAAATGATAATTCCCTTTTCTGGGTTACCCATATGGAGAAAAGCGAAGTTTTCGTCATACCAAGCGCCGACGTACAATGGCTGTTCAAACTCTTCCGAGAATGAGACAAACTGACGGAGGCGATTTACTTTTTCGGTAAGCTGCTCAGACCATACAGCCCAAC
>OLOR01003796.1_pt1 | contig 10241 bp, 8 predicted proteins | sample 1672521 | NCBI WGS metagenome assembly OLOR01 (sample SAMEA3136695, study PRJEB25190) | human gut metagenome | biome: human gut; feature: human-associated habitat; material: faeces | place: Austria | collected 2013
CTGCGATCAAATCCGCTTTTCTGGAGCTTCGCAGGAAAAAACCGATAGAAAAGATCACCGTGACCGAACTGGCGAAGCTCGCCGAGATCAACAAGGCAACGTTCTATCTTCATTACTCGGACATCTACTCCCTCGCCGACGAGATGGAGGACGAGGTGATCGACGATATTCTTTCCGAAATACAGGGTCTGAACAAATTTTTCGACGATCCCCGCAAGTACACTGCAGAAATGCGCCGTGCGCTGCTGAACAATCTCTCCACGCTGAACAGCGTGTTCTCCGGCTCGAGGTATTCCGGGTTTGCGGAGAAGATCGAGGAACGCATAAAAGCGCGCCTCTACGCGGAATTCCCGAACCTGAAGAGCCGCCGCAACGACATCGTTCTTTCCTTTATAATCCAGGGAACATTCCATACGATAGCGACGTCCGCCGGGAAGGAAGTCCCGGACAGCGAGGACCTTGAGACCATCGCGCGCCTGACCGATCACATAATTACCGAGCTGAAGCCCGCCGACGAATGACAATTGCTGAATTTTATTGACAATTAGCGATAAGTGTGGTATAATTATGCTGTGAACGATTACAGCCGGTGCTTTTCCGGTCTGTAACCGCAAAAAGCGCATTTTAGAAGGATATAAAGATATGAGCAGAACCAACCAGATCTATTTTGACCACCCCGGCGACTTCGGGCTGTGGGAACAGACCTGCCTTCCGATAGGCAACGGATACATGGGCGCCAGCATGTTCGGCGGTATCGAACAGGAGCGCGTCGTCCTCAACGAAAAGACGTTCTGGGCGGGCGGTCCCTGCGCGGCGCGCCCCGACTACTACGGCGGAAACCACCGCGGCAGATATACATATGTAAAGCAGGTGCAGAAGCTCCTCGCCGCCGGCGAGAATGAACGCGCCGAGGAACTTCTCCCGATGCTCACCGGCGACGGGGATTTCGGCAGCTACCTGCTCCTCTGCGACGCGGTGCTCGACTTCACGCTCCCCGATGGGGAGGTAAGCTCCTACCGCCGCTGCCTTGATCTGGACAAGTCGCTGTACTCCTGCGGATTCACCAAGGGCGGAGTGCGATTCACCCACGAGGCGTTCGCAAGCTACCCCGCAAGGGTCATCGCGTTCAGGTTCACCGCTTCTGAAAAGGGCGCGCTCAATTTCAGGCTCTCCCTCGACAAGACCCACGCAGCGGCGATAACCGCTGAAAATAACACACTCATATACTCCGGCGCCGCCGAGGATAACGGCATGCGCTTCGACGCGAGATTCCGCGTTTTCTGCGACGGAAGCATCACCTCCGCCGGGAAGGCGCTTGAGATCTCCGGCGCTTCCGAAGCTGCGGTGTTCTTCTGCGCAGCCACCGACTACGACATGAAGTTCCCGAAATACCGCACCGAAACGGAGCCTTCCGCAGTCACAAAGCCGCTGCTCCACACCGCGGAGCGCCTCGGCTGGGACGCACTCTACGAGGAGCACTACACGGATTATTCCAGCATGTTCAGCCGCGTTTCCCTCGACCTCGGCGAGGAAAGGGAGCTTCCCGCGGACAAGCTCCTGGAAGCCTACCGCGCTGGCGACAAGTCAGCCATGAGACGCCTCGAAACGCTGTATTTCAGCTATGGAAGATACCTGCTGATCTCCTCGTCAAGGGAAGGCTCACTTCCGGCTAACCTCCAGGGCGTGTGGAACGAGAGCAACACTCCGCCATGGTGCTGCGACTATCATATAAACGTAAATCTCCAGATGAACTACTGGGGCGCATATAACACGAACCTCGCGGAAACAGTCCCTCCGCTGACGGATTTCCTCGATTCCCTGCGGGAGCCGGGGCGCGTCACCGCGAAGGAATACTACGGCATAGAGAGCACTCCCGAGAACCCCGAAAACGGCTGGACTGCGCATACGCAGTGCTCACCCTTCGGCTGGACGGCTCCCGGCTGGGAGTTCTACTGGGGCTGGTCGACCGCCGCGGTCGCATGGCTCATGCAGAACATCTGGGAGCACTACGAATTCACCGGCAACAAGGACTACCTCCGTGACAAAATCTACCCGATAATGCGCGAGAGCGTGCGGTTCTACGTTCAGTGGCTCATCTACGATGAGAAGCAGGACAGAATGGTGTCCTCGCCGACATACTCACCGGAGCACGGCCCCGCGACCATCGGAAACACCTACGAGCAGAGCCTTATCGAGCAGCTTTTCATCGACTTCCTCAAGGCCTCCAAGAAGCTTAACACCGACCCGGAGCTTGCAGGAAAAGTCAAGGATATACTCCCGAAGCTGAAGCCCTACCACATCGGCAGGACCGGACTGCTCAAGGAGTGGTTCGAGGAGGACGAGCCGGACTTCGACCGCAGCAAGGTGCAGAAGAATCACCGCCACATCTCCCACCTGATGGGACTTTACCCAGGCAAGCAGATAAACCACTCCAGACCGGAGCTGATGAAGGCGGCGATCGCCACGATGAACGACCGCGGCGACGAGTCCACCGGCTGGGCGAGAGCGTACAAAATCAACCTCTGGGCGCGCACCGGCGACGGCGAGCGTTCTTACAAGCTGCTGCGCGGGCTTCTTGAGAGCTGCACGTTCCAGAATCTGTGGGACTTCCACCCGCCTTTCCAGATCGACGGAAACTTCGGAGCCTCCGCAGGTATCGCAGAAATGCTGCTGCAAAGCCACGAGGAATCTATCAGGCTGCTTCCGGCATGCCCTGCCGACTGGAACACCGGTAAATTCACCGGACTGTGCGCCCGGGGCGGTTTCGTCATCGACGCTTCTTGGGAAAAGGGCTCGGTACGGAAGCTCCGCATAATGCCCAAACTCGGCGGCAAATGTGAAATTGACGTTCCTGTAAACGGCGAGGTGCGTCACATGTCGCTTGATACCGAAAAGGGCAAGGCGCTCGAATTCACATTCTGACATAACACGGACGGAAGGTTTCTGCACTTTTCGTCCGGTTTTTTTGCAAAAAAACTGTATTTTTTCTCCAAAACCCCTTTATTTATTCGTGATTATATGATATAATAAATAATAGTATATAGTATCATACTACCATGAGAATTATGTTTGGAAGGTGAGGAAATGGCATTCTGTGACTTACGCCCTGTCAAGATATACAACGAGGGCGCAGGAGTGACATATATTATTGGCGAGGTATTTGCAGTCTACGCGAACGGACCTCAGCCACTTGTTTATAGCTGGGATCTTGTGCAGACGGTTACGGAGGACAAGCGCGCCATTACGATACATACCGAAAACTGCGATTTCATTATCCCCAAGAAGGATTTCGGCGACCAGTCGGATTACTTCCGCGCCATCGCGATAATCGAATGCGCGCAGAAATCCGGCGGATTTGAGTATGTACACCAGCGACGCATTTTACCGCTGAAAAGCGAGTACATCGAGACTGACCCCGGCAAGGAATCCTACTACGGCTCCTGCGAGATAGACGAAAACGACGCGGCGGCGACGTTCATCATGCTGATGAATTTCCGGCTGATGAAGGTTATGTGGCTGCTCGCGGTAATGCTCATGCTCGTTATCCTGCTGGCGCTCCACATTTTCGTGGGAATAACCCGCAGCAACGTTCTGTACTTCATACCCATCTCGATGATCGGCGGCGCGATCCTGACACTGATAGTCTACATGATATGCCACGCGGTCGCGCGCAGGAAGTACACCGCAGTTTCAAGCTGCGACCCTGCTTCAAACGAGCCGATATCGTTCATAATCAGCCCATATGGCTTTTCAGCCTGCGAAAGCTGCGTCGCCGACAATCAGGAGCTGATACCGTGGTCGTCCCTGGACTACTTTATAGAATCAGACAAGATGTTCGTTTTCTATAAGGACGGCAGCACATCGGTTTTCGTGCCCAAGAAGGCATTCGACAAGAAGTGTATCGGCGGTATCGCGGATATAATTTCACTTCGTCTTGAACAGCGTTAAATGGAGGTAACGGCAAGTGGGAGTTGAGATAAAAAGCGAACATATCGACATCGGAGGCAGCAATGTTGTGCTTGCCTCCGTGCGCGGCGGCAAGGCGGTAATAGGTACCTGCTCGGCAGGCTACGGAGCCAAGCGCGGCGATACCTCGGCGCAGACCCGCCTTTTCTACATAGGCAACGACCCGGTTGCCGAGATACTCTGTCCGAATCACGGCAGCAAAAGCTCCGATAAGCTCATTTCACTGTGCACCGGCTACTCCGCGATGGACGATGAGATACACGACACGCTCACAGAAAGCTTCACGCGGCTGAACAAGGGGGATTCCCTCGCGGCGGGGCTGCACGACGTGCTTGCGCTGCTCCCCGACGGGGTTTACACGATCTACTATTCCGACTACTACCCCACCGACGGAGCCGGTACGTTCTTCTGGGGAGCCTACAATCTTGCCCACGAGATACACGGAACCGCCGAGCACAACCGCACCATCGGCAGGAGCAAGACATTCCGCCCTTGCTTCCTGATACCCGGCACACCGCTGGACACCTACGACTCAAAGCTGCTCCCCATGACTAACGAAGCTGCGAAGTCGAGGGTCTGCCAGGGAATCGTGTACCACCTGTCCGGGCTGCACTCCGTGCTTCTGAAGGGACACCATGGCGCGGTATCCTGCGTTGACGCGAAGATACCATACAAGTGCGCGGTAATTGAAAAGATAAACGAGCCATATACAGACGAACCTGTAAAGCCGGTGACTGCTCCTGCGCCCGCGGAAGCTCCCGCTCCGGATGATGATACGGAGGCTCCTACGGAAAATGCCGCGGCAGAGGAAGCGGCTCCCGAAACCGAGGCAGCGCCTGCTGAACAGCCGAAGCCCGCGCCGGAAACTCCAAAGCAGGAAGGAATTACCGGATTCCGCAGCGCGTCAGTGAAGATACCGCTGGAGCTGTTCCCGCGGGAAATGCTGAAGATACTGCTTGAAACCAGGTTTGAGTATAAGCCGGAACAGTACCGTGCTCTGACCCGCAAGCTGGGACTGGTTCGGAAAAAATCCTACAGCAACAAGGTAATTCCCCGCCCCGTGCTTGACCAGTGCGAGCAAATGCCCGACTGCGAAATGATGGAGTCGGTATTCACCGTTGACAAGCTCACGCAGGGACAGTTAAACGCGCTGCTTGCCGGCGAGGTGGAGTACAATGACGAGATAATTATTTCGCCGAACTTCTACGCAAGTATTGTGACCGCATGCAACTACCTGCAATTCACAAACCCGAAGAAATTCGTGGAGTTCTCCCTCGCGATACTCGACAATCCTGAGCTGTACGCAACGCACGAGTACATCGCGAACCGTATTTCCCGCGTCACCAGCAAGGAAGTGTACGCGTTCTTCAAGGCGGTGCTCGCTAACAGCGACCCGGGCTACGAAAAGATCGCAAACATCGCCGATAAATACGTTACAGCTTACGACAAGCAGAAAAACAGCAAATAAACAAAAGGCAGGAACTTTGATTCCTGCCTTTTATATTATTTAGTTGTCGAGCCGAAACCGCCGTTGCGTACTCCCGACGCGTCGTCGTCCACCGTGATCCCATACTCAACGAAGATCCCCTGTGCGAAGCCGGTTCCCGCCGGAATGCTCAGCGTTTTGCCCTCGTTGGAATCATTTGTAACCTTAATAAAAATGTGACCCTCGTTATCCGATCTTGAATAGTCGCTGTCGATGATCCCGACCGTGTTGTTGAGCTGTAGGCGGTACTTGAATCCCAGACCGCTGCGCGGGTAGATTTTCAGCACCCCGCCGTCCTCGATAAGCACCCGGATACCCGTCGGGATATTTGCGGTCTCACCGGGCTTCAGCTCAATATCGAACGGAGCATAGAAGTCGTACCCTGCGGAGCCCGCCGTTGCGCGCTTCGGGAGCTTTATGCCCTCGTAGACCTTTTCTGCGTCCTCGCGCGTGCAGCCTGCCTTGAACTGCGTCAAGCTTACCTTTTCAAACTTTGCTATTCTTTTCATAGTCATCACCTTTCAGTCAAATAGTACCACTTTGCCAAGTCTCAGCGTTTCCTGGACGTCGATAACGCGCTGGTTGGAGCTTCCCTTCCAGTGCAGCTTCGGGTCGCGGACCGCCTCGACATATTTTCCGTCAACCAGCACGTCAAGCAGCGGGATTATCTCAAGGTCACTGATATCCTCCCAGCTATAGCCGGTGTAGAGCCAGATGGTTTTCCCAGGCAGAGTCTCGCGAACTTTCTTCGCAAGCCTGGTTATCTCGTCGCGGTTGCGCTTGTGGAGCGGGTCGCCGCCGCTGAACGTTATTCCGCTTATGTAATCCGCGGAGAGCTTTTCGAAAAGCTCCTGCTCCGCGGCTTCGTCAAACGGTACGCCGCCGTCGACGTCCCACGTAATGGGATTGTGACAGCCCCGGCAGCGGTGCTCGCACCCCGCCACCCACAGCACGGTGCGAAGTCCGTCGCCGTTCAGCATATCGTCGGTAGTTATGTTATGGTAACGCATTGTCTAAGTTCACTTTCGTTTTTTACATGCTCTTGCGGTCGGCTATTTCCGCCATTTTCGCCGCATTAAGGCGCGTATCGCCCTTTACCCTCGAATAGCTCAGGTAGCCGTTCATGCGGTCGATTTTCGTGAGGTTCGTGCTGCCGCATTTCGGGCAGACGTCCATCTCAAGCTGCTGATAGCCGCAGTCGTCGCAATACGCCAGCGAGAGGTTCACGCCCTCGTAGAAGCCCTTGTTCATCGCACGGCGCACCAGCGTTTCAACAGCGCCCTTGTTGTAGTCGATCGGGTAGCGGACGTACTGTATCTTTCCGCCGTTAAACATATCCCAGAAGCGCTCCTCGCGATCCTGCTTCTGTATCGGGGTGAGGTCCTCGGTAACGTGGCAGTGGAAGCTGTTGCTTACGTACTCGCGATCGGATACGTTCTCGATAATGCCATACTTCTTGCGGAACTGCTTTATCTGTAATCCGCAGAGGTTCTCCGCGGGAGTTCCGTAGATGGCGTAGAGGTGTCCGTCCTCCTTCTTGAACTCAGAAACACGCTTGTTGATGTACTCCATGACCTTTAGCGCGAAGCTGCCGTCCTCCGCAAGGGACTTCTTGTCCGCAAGCTGCTCAAGCTCGTTGAGCGCGGTGATGCCGAACGAAGCCGTAGCCGACTTCAGCAGCGGCTTTATCTTGTCGTGAATGCCGAGATGACCTCCCAGGAATCCGCCCTCGCAGTAAGCCAGCGGGTTTGTGCTCGCCTTCATCTCGCCGAGGTAGTCATAGGTGCGAATGTGTATTTTTCTGATAAGATTCAGGTAGTAGTCAAGCACCTCAAAGAAGTCCCTGCTCTCCTGCTGAGCCTTCGCGTATATCATCGGAAGGTGGAGCGAAACCGCGCCGATATTGAATCTGCCGACGAACACCGGCTTGTCGTTCTCGTCCGCAGGCTCCATTCCGCCGCGCTCGAACCATGGTGAAAGGAATGCGCGGCAGCCCATCGGGCTGATGATCCTGCCGTATTTCTTGTAGATGGAGGCAACATAGCCGTCTCCGGTGAGGCTGAGCCAGTCGGGGTACATAGCCTTGGAGCTGCACTCAACGCCAGCCCTGAACACGTCCTCAAGTGGCTTTCCGGGACCGTGGAGGTTCTCGTCGTAAAGGAACACGATCTTCGGGAACAGAACCGGCTTCTTGCAGTTCTTCTTTCCCTGACCCTTGCGACGGACGTCCAGCATGGTTATGCTTGCCATCTTCGCGAATCTTCCGGTACCTGTGCCGGCAGTCATGGTGATGAACGGATAGTCTCCGCGGCTGGAGCTTACGGAGTTGAACTTGTACTCCCAACCCTGGAATCCCTGCTCGAAATCCACCTTTACGTCCGCCATCGCCTCGCGCTCGGCTGCCTCGTCGGACAGCCCCAAGCTCTTGTAGCGGTCGTACTGCTTCTTGTAGGATTTCTCCGCGTACGGTTCGAGCAGCAGGTCAACGCTCGGAACCGTGAACCCGCCGTACTGCTGGCTCGCAGCGGACAGCGTGATATCGCCGATAACATCGAACGCAACGGCAAGCGTCTTGGGCTCGTTGTACCAGAGGTTGCCCATCTCGAAGCCGCCCTCAAGCACGCTCTTGACGTCGAACAGACAGCAGTTCATCGTGTCGCGGCGGGCGCTCATGTCGTGGACGTAAATGTAGCCGTCACGGCACGCCTGTAGCTCCTCGGTGGTCATGAAGAACTTCTGGTAGAGTTCCTTGTTCAGTTCGTTGAAAATAAGGCTCCGCTTGGTGGAAACAAGCGCAGAATCTGTGTTGGAGTTCTCCTTGTCGCCGATGTACATGATTGACTGACTCTTCTTGTACACCTCGTCCAGCATGCTTACAAAGTCCTGCTTGTAGTTGCGGTAGTCCTTGTAGCTCTTTGCAACGTCCGGATTTGTGGCCTCCAGAGCGCCCTCAACTATGTTGTGCATCTGGGCGATGGTGATTTCGTCCGTGTGGAACGCCTCTGCCTTCTCGGTGACGTAGCTGCAGATATATTCGATCTCAGTGGGGGTAAACTCGTACATCACGCGGGTGGCGGACTTATTTACCGCGTTCACCACCTTCTGGACATTGAATTCTTCCTTCGTATTGTCCTTTTTTATTACCCTGATCATTGAGCCGACAGTCCTTTCGAATTTTCAATATTTGTATCATTCCGGATACACATGTTCTATATCTAGTAGCAGTATATCTATAATAGCACTTTTTCTTGTATAAGTCAACATATAAAATGCGATATGCAAATATAGAATATGTAGAATTAAATCCAAAGAATTCGTATAAATTTACCCTTGACAGCAATAAACCGCGCTGCAATGCATGTAACTCCGGTTACACGGAAAACGGGCGCAAAACGAAACGTCCTGAATGCGGCATAAAGATCCCGCCGGAGCTTTGAACCTCCGGCAAGGCTGTTTTCCCCATTCAGGACGTAATAATTTCTTCTATATCTGTAATTACTTTGTGCCGAAAAGTCTGTCGCCGCAGTCGCCGATGCCGGGAACTATATATAGGTTCTCGTTGAGTCCCTCGTCGATAGCGCCGGTGATGATGTCAACGTCAGGGTGAGCGTCCTGCACTGCCTTCAGACCCTGCGGACAGGTGACGATGCACATGAACTTTATCTGCTTTGCTCCTGCCTTCTTCACGATGTTGATGGCCTTCACAGCGGAGCCGCCGGTAGCGAGCATCGGGTCGAGAATGATAACCTCGCGGTTTGCGATATCGAACGGCAGCTTGCAGTAATACTCGTGCGTGGTGCTTCCGTTGGATTCGTCGCGGTACAGACCGATGTGACCTACCTTAGCGGCGGGAACCAGCGCGAGAGCGCCCTCCATCATGCCGAGACCGGCTCTCATGATCGGTACGAAAGCGACCTTTCTGCCGCTGATGATCTTGGCGTTGGCAAGCGCGAGGGGAGTTTCGATCTGAACTTCCTTCAGCGGAAGGTCGCGGGTAGCCTCGTAGCACATGAACATCGCGATCTCCTGAACCAACTCGCGGAACTCCTTGGAACCGGTGTTCTTGTCCCTCAGCAGGGATATCTTGTGCTGAACCAGCGGGTGGTCGCAAACGATAACGTTACTCATATTACTTTTCCTCCAGCTTCATGATCTTTTCAACGCGGCGCGCATGACGTCCGCCCTCAAATTCAGTATCAAGGAACACATCCACGATCTCAGCCGCAAGACCTGCACCGATAACTCTGCCGCCCATGCACAGCACGTTCGCGTCGTTGTGCAGGCGGGTGTACTTCGCGGAATACCAGTCGCCGCAGAGCGCAGCGCGTATTCCCTTTATCTTGTTCGCAGAAATGGAAATGCCTACGCCTGTGCCGCAGATGAGTATTGCCTTGTCGGCCTCCCCGGAAGTTACCTTTTCGCAGGTTTTCTCCGCGATATCGGGGTAGTCGACGCTCTCGCCATTGCAGCCGCAGTCGATGAACTCAACGCCCTTTTCCTCAAGGTGCTTTATCATTTCGCATTTAAGCGCGTAACCGGCATGGTCGGAACCTATAGCGATCATACAGATACCTCTTTTCAAAAGAATATATTATTATTTTATCACAAATCTCCCATAAGGTCAATATAGTTTTTGAAATAATTTCACAAAAGCTGCGGGGGAAAACTCTTGCTTTCCCCCGCAGCCCTTTAGCGCTTTTGAAACGTTTAGCTGCGCGCCGGCGCGCAGAGTAGTGAAGGCTCTGTTCTCACACTCCCGCTTCCTTTTGTAGGCAAAAGGAAACGAAAA
>OLOR01003800.1_pt1 | contig 10211 bp, 8 predicted proteins | sample 1672521 | NCBI WGS metagenome assembly OLOR01 (sample SAMEA3136695, study PRJEB25190) | human gut metagenome | biome: human gut; feature: human-associated habitat; material: faeces | place: Austria | collected 2013
CTGGCTCGCCAGGTTCGGGAAGAACATGGACTGGTTCCGTGCGATGGTCGCACCGGAGAAGCAGGTCAGGATCACCGCCGAGATAACCGTCGGGCAGAACAAAGTAGAGCGTTACCGCCAGGCACTCCAGGCGCTGGGGTGCTCTGTGAAAACTGAATAATGGCTATCCCCGGGGCGCTGGCTCCGGGGATTTTTCTGTTTTCTGCTGTTGTCTGGCTGTTGTCTTTTGCGTTCAAATTGTTGACAAAAAGGCTCATTTGATTGATATTAAGCGTCAAATGGTTGATACTTACAAATCAAATAAAATGGCTTAACAGTGCGGATTCGCGCCGTTAAGCCAAATTTCCTATGGAGCGGATAATGGGAGTCGAACCCACCACCTCAGCTTGGGAAGCTAATGTTTTACCGATAAACTATATCCGCATCTCACGAATATATTATATCATCTTTGGTCAGATTTGTCAAGACCCCGGAACGACGCTCCGGGAAATTCCTGCGGAAAACCCCGAACACTGCCGCTAATCCGGGGGCTCCTCCGCTGAAAGCGCTCCGTGAGCGGAGATCATCGCTTCCTCGCGGGAGCCATGGAACCTCCGCGCTGAGAAATTTCGTGTTATCTGAACCACCTTTCCGGAAAGCAGCAGAACTACCGGAAGATTCACCGCCGCCATCACGCCGTTGAACAGGTCGGCAGCGCCCCAGGCCGCAGAAACGTCCAGCATGCCGCCAACTACCGAAACCGCCGTGAATACCACCAGATAAGGCACCCGAAAGCCTTTCCCGAACAAGTACTCCGCCGCGCCGCTCCCGAAGCAGCTCCAGCCGATGACCGTCGTGAACGCGAACATGACCACCGCCGCGCTGATGAGCTTCCCAGCCATTCCGCCGAAAACAGACGAAAACGCCGTCGTTACAAGCTCCGAGCCGCTCACTTCCTCAATAACCACCCCGGAGATCTCACCGCACTGCCCTACTCCGGTGATCTTCATGATGTTCGCGCAGGTGATCCCCCCGCTCTTCACGGGCGCGCTGAACGTACCGCCGTCCGCTGTGCGGAACTCACGAAGCTCCCCGCCGCCTGAAACCAAAAGTTCCGCCCCAGGCGTAACCAGCCCCTCCTGCTCCGTAAGCCGGAAGTACTGCGGCTGCGCAGTGATGTTCTGAAAAACCTCGTCCATCGGAGCCGCCCGGCAGGGACAGCACAGCAGCACCAGTGCCGTCATTGAGCACATTATCAGCGTGTTGAAGGTTATCTCAACTATGCTCCACATGCCAAGAATGCACGGCTCTGTTTCCTCCGATGAGGCATGCGCCGACGGCGACGAACCAAGTCCCGCTTCGTTCGAAAACACCCCTCGGCGTATCCCCATGCCGGCCGCCTGCTTCACCATGTAACCGCTGACCCCGGCCGCCGCCTGCTCCAGCCCGAATGCTCCGCGGAAAATCTCCCCCATCACCTCCGGGAGTCTCCGGAAATTCACCGCAATTATCATCAGCGAGCCGATTATGTACAGCCCCGACATCAGCGGCACCAGCTTCTCTGAGACCTTCGCGGTGCGCTTCATTCCACCGAATATCACCGCCCCCGCGCACACGGTGAGCGCCAGCCCGGCTATCCATGCGGGCACCCCGAATCCGGATTCCAGCGCCAGAGCCGCCGAATTCATCTGCACGATGTTCCCCATTCCGAAGGACGCAAGCACGCAGGCTCCCGCGAATACCGCCGCAAGCGGCTTCGCAGCGCGGCTCGTGCGCTTGCGCTCAGCCAGGCCGTACCTGATGTAGTACATCGCGCCGCCGTGCCATTCCCCGCCGTTTTTCCTGCGGTAATAGCCGCCGAGTACGTTCTCAGCATATCCCGTCATAGTTCCGAGAAGAGCCGTCACCCACATCCAGAACACCGCCCCCGCGCCTCCGGAGGTCAGCGCCGCCGCCACTCCCGCGATGTTCCCCGTTCCCAGGGTCGCCGCAAGCGACGACGCCATCGCCTGGAACGGAGTGACCCCGCTCCCTGAGCTGTTCCGGCTGCTCTTTGAAAACACCGTGGCCCTCAGGCAGAACAGCCACCGCCTGAATTGCATCCCGCCGGTACGCAGCGTGAAATATCCTCCGGAAAACACCAGCACGGCTAACATTGGCGCTCCCCACAATATGGAATTTGCTTCCTCAACAAGTGAAAAAATGACATTCATTGCAGCCTCCCGAACTCAACGCCTGACAAGCCTGTTACGATGTTATTCCTGGAGGCATATCTTTATTCAATTTTTATTACCCAACTTTATATTGTTTTGTGCATTATGTTGCTTTTCGGTAATAAAAAATATTCCAATCATTAAAAAAATGTGATATAATAGTGATGGATAAATGAAAAATTCCGGAGGCGAGTACATGGAGTTCAGATACAAGGTGCTGGTAATTGACGACGACAGCAGCGTCAGCTTTTACATAAAATCTGTTCTGGAAGCCCAGGGGTACGACGTTATCGTTGCCGAAAACGGCAGGGATTCCGAAATATTCGCTAGCTCGCACTGCCCCGATATTATACTGCTTGACCTCGGGCTTCCGGATATGGACGGCGTAGCAGTACTGAAGAAAATACGCGAATGGTCGGCTGTGCCGGTGATCGTTGTGTCCTCCCGCCAACAGGAGCAGGACAAGGTACGCGCCCTCGAAAACGGAGCCGACGATTATGTACAGAAACCATTCAGCACGCAGGAGCTTCTCGCACGGATCAGGGTAGCGCTTCGGCACTCCCGCAACAGCGGCACGAACCTCTCCATAGCGCGGGATTCCCGGTTTGAAGTCGGCGGGCTGGTAATAGATTACGCGAAGTACCGCGTGTATGTCGACGGAAACGACGTTGAACTCACCCAGAATGAATACCGCCTGGTCGCGCTGCTGGGGCAGTACGCCGGAACGGTTCTTACCTACGCTGACTTGATACGCCGCATGTGGGGTCCCAATGCGAAGCAGGACAACCAGATACTCCGCGTGAACATGGCGAACATACGCCGCAAGATCGAGAAAGACCCCGCGCACCCGCGCTACATCTTCACCGAGACCGGCATAGGCTACCGTATGGCGGATAAATAACCGCCGACTTCAAATCCGGCGATAACCGGACTCCGCACGGAACCGGACAATACGGGGAATGACGTCCTCCCCGCGGGCAATCGCCCCGAACCGCCCTTACGGGCTGATGGCATCTGCAAATACAGATCAGCCGGGAATATTCCGGCGCGGTTTTTGTATCTGCGGGCTGTCAGCCCTTTTTGTTACGCCGCGCCCCGGCAGGGAGGCTTTTATGTTACTAAGCATTGCACTTATCCTTATCTTCGGGCTGGCGCTCGGGGAACTCGCGGGGCTTCTGCGGCTGCCGAAGCTCACCGGAATGATCGCCGCCGGGATACTCCTCGGCTCGCTCGGGTGGCTCGACCCGGCGCTGCTCGGGATCTCCGCCGACCTGCGGAAGATCGCGCTGATCATTATACTGACCCGCGCCGGGCTTAACCTGGAGCTGTCAGATCTGAAAAAATGCGGCAGACCCGCACTGCTGCTGAGCTTCGTCCCGGCGGCGTGTGAAATCGTCGGAGTTACGCTGCTCGCGCAGCTTCTGCTGGGGCTTGACATAGCGGAAGCGGCTACGATGGGTTCTGTACTCGCGGCGGTGTCCCCTGCCGTTATCGTCCCGAAAATGCTGAAACTCATGGAGGAAAAACGCGGCACCGACAAGCAGATACCGCAGATGATACTAGCCGGAGCTTCAATGGACGACGTGTTCGTTATCGTGATGTTCTCGGTATTCTCAGGGCTTTGCGCCGGCGGCGAGGTCTCGGCGTTCTCCATCGTTAACATTCCGGTGTCGATTCTGCTCGGAGCCGCCATGGGAGCCGTCTGCGGAGTTCTCATGGCGCTGCTGTTCCGGAAGCTCCACATGCGCGACAGCGTAAAGGTGATACTGGTTATGAGCCTCGCGTTCCTGCTGGTGACACTGGAGGACTTACTGCCGGACTACATCGGGTTCTCCGGACTTGTGGCGGTCATGACGGCGGGTATCGCGCTGCGCCAGCGTGAGCCGGAGCGCGCCGTGCGTATCTCCGCAAAATACTCCAAACTGTGGACTGCGGCGGAGCTCATGCTGTTCGTGCTGGTCGGCGCGGAAGTCGACCTGAATTCCATCGGCGGCATATGGCTTCCGGTACTTGGAGTTATCCTCGGCGCCCTGGCGTTCCGCTGCGCGGGAGTGTTCCTCTGCCTGCTGAGAACCCGGCTCTGCCTGAAAGAACGGCTGTTCTGCATGCTCGCGTATACTCCGAAGGCAACGGTGCAGGCTGCCATCGGCGGAGTCCCACTCGCGATGGGGCTTGCATGCGGAAACGTGATACTTTCCGGAGCAGTGCTTGCGATACTCGTAACAGCCACGGCGGGAGCGTTCCTGATAGACCTCACCGCACCCCGGCTGCTGAAAAAAGAGGAGTAAAATTTCACAAATTAATGCAGGTTACAACAAGCGGAACACTCGCTGCTTTATAGTTTACCTAAAAAAACGGGCAGACTCGCCTTGTCTGCCCGTTTCCTACAATCAGCCGCCTCAGATGCAGCCTTTATTTCTTCTTATCCTTAATATGGAGCTTCTCCTTACAAAGCTGCACCCGGTTAGTAACCACGTCCTTGAAAGAGTGCTTATTCTCAGGCTCCGGCGCAGGAACCTCCTCCGGCTCGTCGCAGACGTAATCCGGCGTGATATACCCAACGTCCCGGGCGTAATCCGAAGTCTTCTGCGGGAGCTGCCGCTTTCTCAGCCTGCCCTCGATGAAATCCTTCAACAGCATGTAAACCACCGCGCAGACCGGCACTCCCAGGAACATTCCCAGCATGCCGAACAGACCGCCGCCTACGAGTATCGCGATCAGTATCCACACCGCCGGAAGTCCGGTGGAATCTCCCAGTATCCACGGCGCAATGATGTTCCCGTCTACAGTCTGTAGCACCACAATGAAAATAACGAACCACAGCGCCTGTATCGGCTTGTCGGACAGAAGCAGCAGAAGCGTACACGGGATAGCGCCGATGAACGGACCTACGAACGGTATCAGATTGAACACGAACATTATCGCCGCGATAAGCAGTGAATACGGCAGGCGGAGTATAGTGCAGCCGATGAAGCATATCATGGCGACAATAAACGCCTCGATTATTTTCCCCACGATGGAGCCGAGGAACTTCTTGCTCGCCTCGCGGCATACGCCGAGGAACCGCTGTGCGCGCTCCACCTTCAGGAACGCGAATATCAGCTTCTTGGTCTGACCGATGAACATTTCCTTGCGCGCCAGCAGGTAGATCGAAATAATAAGCCCTATCAGCACGTTCTTCATCGTGTCGATGACCGCCCACACCGTCGACGCTACGTTTCCGGCTATGTTCATCAGCTCGTTGGAATACTCCTTCCATATTCCCGCTATGAACTTGTTGAAATCGTCCAGCGGGTTCCCCAGGAACTCCACCAGCGTGGGATTATCGTCGAAAATGTTGCTCAGCCATTCCTTGATGGTGTTGATGTAGGAATCCATGTTGCTGAAGATCACTATCAGGTTCTCGATAAGCTGAGGTATCACCATTATAACTATCAGACCAAGTATCACAAGAACCAGCAGCATTGTCAGCGTAAGCGCGATACCCCGCGCCTTGCTCCGTTTTTTCTTGTCCGGGGAATCCGACAGCTTTTTTAATGGGCCGGTCTCGATTTTTGTCATGAGCGGATTCAGCAGGTAGGCGCAGAATATCCCTATGATTATCGGAGTTGTGACCGCGCCCAGCACCGACAGCTTAGCCATCACCGAATCAAAATTGAATATCACCATCACCGCGATGGCGCTGACGATCACCGCGCAGGTCGCGTAGACCGCTATCGTCAGGTATTTTCTGTTCCAGTTTATGTTCATATTATCTCCCCCAGGCGCACGCCGCGCGGCGTGTATTCTAATTAATTATACTACACGGTACGCAAAAAATCAAGTGCGGTCAGAAATAATATTGGCACAACTTTCCTGAATAATACCGCGCCCCCGGAGCAAAATATCAGTGCGGCGAAAAGCCGGATATTTACGGAGCCTAGCTCCATAGGAGGAAAAACAATGTCCAACCAGAATAACCAGAACAATCAGAATCAGAACAGAAACCAGCAGAATCAGCAGAATCAGCAGAACCGTCAGAACCAGAACGATCAGGGTCAGAACCGCCAGAATCAGAACCAGAACAGATAACGGACTGACTTCAGACTCAATGCTCCGGGCGAATCGTCCGGGGCAGTTTTTTGCGCTTTTTCCAGACAAAAGCGGCTCTGTAAAAACAAAGCCGCATTCAATATCTGCGCAGAGGCTGCGTACGGAATTCACGCCTGTTCAGCCGCAGTCGTATCCCGGAACAGCAGCGAAATGCACCACGCTGCGGACAGCGCGACCAGTATATAGACGATACGGCTGAGAACGGCGCCCTGCCCACCGAAGAGCCAAGCCACCAGGTCAAAGCTGAAGACCCCGACAAGACCCCAGTTGAGCCCGCCGATGATCAGCAGAACGAGCGCCAGTTTATCTATCCACATAGTTTTCCCACCTTTCAAAAATACGCGGAAATTCCCGCTGCTGTTATTATGCACAAATCAGGGAGGATTATTATGTCGATTTATTTCTTTACAACTCAGTTTTTTTATGGTAAAATATTTATATACGGGAACCTCTAAAAACCGGTTTGAAAAGGGAAAATGTGTAGAGTGCGCCGAATGCGATGAAAGCCGACGAAGTAAGGCTGTATGCCTTACGAGGAGGTTTGAAGAAGCAGTCGGTGTGCTATACACATTTTCATTCAAACAAGGTTTTTAGAGGTGACCATACTATATTCCAACATAAAATACGGAGGGCTGCATGCTTATATACATATGCGATGATTCGAGGGCAGACCAGCTCCGGCTGGTCCACAACATAGAAAGCTACGCAAAGGAAAAGGGCGCGGCGGTCACGGTGAAGCTGTTCAGCAGCGCAGACGCACTCCTCAGGGAGTACGAAACTTCCACGGAGAAGCCCGCGGTCATTTTCCTTGACATCTACATGGACGGCACCAACGGCATGGACGCCGCCGAAAGGCTCATTGAACTCGGCATGGAAAACGGACTGGTTTTCACAACGTCGTCTGAGATTCACGCGGTCAAGGCGTTCAGCATCGGTGCCGACGGGTATCTCCACAAGCCGTTCACCCATGACGATTTCGTCCGCGCCATGAAGCGGTTCAGCCGCCTTTTCGAGGAGTCCCGGCGGTATATCACCGTTATGCAGGGCCGCGAGGAGGTCAACATATACCTCAACACGCTGCGCTTCGCTGAGTCCGTCGGACACAGCACCGTGCTCCACACCTCCGGCGGCGAGGTCAGGGTTTACCTGCCGCTCAGCAGCTTCTTCGGACAGCTCGAGGGCGAGCCGGACTTCCTGATGTGCGGCAGAAGCTACATTGCGAACCTTTCCGCTGTCGAAAGCTTCGACGCGGATTCCGGGGAACTCACCTTCCAGGGCGGCGAATCACTCATAGTTCCGGTCAGGCTACGCCGCTCCGTAAAGGAGCAGATGAAGTCCGCTGGAAGATCGGAGGGCTGATATGTACGCTGTTTTCTGCGGCGTCCACATTGTGGTGCTCATCGGAGTTTTCGTGCTGTTCCTGCTGTGCGTCAGGAACACCACCTCACCGGCGAAGCTCTCGTTCATGCTGACCTGCTTTTCGCTGTTCATTCTGATTTTCGGAATGTACCTTGAAATGGTGGACTCCGACACCACCGAATCCGCTATCAGCGCGCTCAGGATACAGTATATCGGCATGTATCCGTTCTCGCTTTCGCTGCTGTATTTCACCTCCAGCATGGGCGGGTTCAAGGTGCCGAAGCCGATGTGGATAACCTTCGGCGTGCTAGACTGCGCCAGCTTCATCGCCATGCAGACCTCCGGTACCTCCAAGGAAGAAAACCACGGGCTGTTCTATTCCACGATGAGAATAGAATCCGACGGCATTTACTCACGCATTGAAGTCGGCAAGGGTATCTTCTGGTACGTAACCTATGCGATTATTCTTTTCATCATAATTTACATCGTCGTCAACCTCATCTTGGCGCTCCGGAAAACCACCAATAAAATACAGCAGCGCCGTATCGCGCTTATTCTGGGCGGTATCTCAGCGATGGGGCTGGAGCTTGTCATGAAGTGGTGCGGTCTGTTCGGCAGCTATAACCCCTTCGCGTTCGGAGCATTCGTACTGGTGCTCTGCATGTATGAGTCCATGATTCGCTACGGGTACTTCTCCTCCGTCGTATCGGCACCGGCGAACGTTCTTGACATCGGCGACGAGGGCGTTTTCATGCTCGACGAACACGGCGGGCTTATCTATATGAACGCCACCGCCAAGCGAATACTCCCGGAGCTTTCCGGGATGAAAAACCCGTCCAGCCACAAGGTCGTAAAGGAAGCGCTCTCCGGCGGCAGGAGCACCGTCAGCATTGACGGCAATGTTTACGAGCTGCGCGTCGAGCGTATTCAGGAGTTCAGCTCCCCCTGCGGCTACGTTATCTGGCTGATAAACATGACGAAATATCAGCACCGGATTGACGAGATAAACGCCGCGAACACCGCAAAAACCGAGTTCCTCGCGCGCATGAGCCACGAAATACGCACGCCTATCAACACAATGCTGGGTCTGAACGAAATGGTAATGCGGACCTCCACAAACCCGGAGGTGCTGGAGTACTCCGCTGACATAGCGGACGCGGGCGGCATGCTGCTGACCCTGATAAACGAGATACTCGACATTTCAAAGGCGGAAGCCGGAAAGCTGACGGTAGAACGTGCGGAATACGACACGCTCACAATGCTCCGGGAAATACGCCTGCTGGTGATACAGAAAGCCGAGGAAAAGGGTCTGGAACTGGATTTCCGCATCGACCCCGGACTGCCCAGGAAGCTGGTCGGAGATCAGGCAAGGATAAAGCAGATGGCGGTGAACCTACTGACGAACGCCGTGAAGTACACGCAAACCGGCTTCGTAAGGCTGACCGCATTCATGGAGTCCGACACACTGGTAATTCAGATAGCAGACAGCGGCTGCGGCATACCGCCCCAGAAGCTTCCGCTGATATTCAACAATTTCGAGAGGATAGGCGCAGTCGGCGACGGAGTGGGGCTGGGGCTTCCGATAACGAAAAACATCGCGGAGATCATGGGCGGCGCGATAACCGCGAAAAGCTCCCCGGGAGCTGGCAGCACATTCACGCTGAAAATACCGCAGGATATCGCGGACGCGTCCCCCATCGGGGAGTTCACGCCGGAGCTTCCGGTGCGCCCGCATGTCAGCGCATCGCACTTTATATGCCCGGAGACCGAGATACTCGCCGTGGACGACAACCGCTACAACCGCGTGGTGATCGAAAAACTGCTGCGGCGCACCAAGGCAGGAGTAACGACTGCGGAAAGCGGCGAAGAAATGCTCCGGATTGCAAGGGAGCGGCGCTTCGACCTGATAATGCTCGACGCGATGATGCCGGGAATGTCCGGCGTGGAAGCGCTCCGGAAGCTGCGCAGCGACCCCGCCAGCCTCTGCCGGGAGACCCCCGTTGCGGTGCTGACTGCGGACGCGGTAGTCGGCGCCCGGGAGCGCTACATGAGCGAGGGCTTCGACGAGTACCTCTCAAAGCCGATAATCTCCGAGGAGCTTGAGCAATTGCTCTCGCGGCTTGTTCCGGGCAGAATTGTGACGGACAGCCTGCCGTCAGCGCAGAAGTCCGGAGAGCCTGGAAGCTCTCTGCTGAACACCGCAAAGGGTCTGGAGTACTCCGACAACGACCCGGATTTTTACAGGGAGCTGCTCAGGCTGTTCACCGAGGAGGCTCCGAAGTCGCTGGAGCGGCTTTCCAGCGCGCTTGCCGATAACGACCTCGAACTCTACACCACCCTGGTGCACGGGCTGAAAAACAACGCCCGCGGAATAGGCGCTGATTCAGCCGGGGAGCTTTGCTTCGAAGCCGAGCAGACCGCCCGCGCCGGGAACGCGGCTCCGCTTCCGGAGCTGCATTCAAAAATCGAACAGGCGATAACAGAAGCGGCGGCAGAAGCCGCGCGGCTCTCCGAAACAGAAAAGATAACTCAAGGTCACCTCTAAAAACCTTGTTTGAGTGAAAATGT
>OLOR01003802.1_pt1 | contig 10205 bp, 9 predicted proteins | sample 1672521 | NCBI WGS metagenome assembly OLOR01 (sample SAMEA3136695, study PRJEB25190) | human gut metagenome | biome: human gut; feature: human-associated habitat; material: faeces | place: Austria | collected 2013
CTGGATGCGAATGGTGAGCCGACGCAAGGATGTAGAATGCCATCAGTGCGGAAATGAACAGATGCGGCTGACCAATCTTGACCTGGAAAAATATACGGCCATGTCAGAGGAAGAGCGCGGCAGCTACGCGGACGCCTGGCTGTATATACATAATAGGCAAAAGGGTTAGGATTATGGCAAACAATAGACGTAAAAAAAGAAAGAAGAAGAAAAGCAGAAAGATTGTGCTTTTTATCTTTGAAATACTGCTCCTTGCAATCTTATTGCTTGCAGCATATTTTGTCAGTATGATGAACAAAGTGGATTATGAGCAGATGGACGAATCCGAAGCAGGAATCAACGATGACTTAAGTGATGATACGTTGTTATCACTGGAAGGATATACCAACATAGCACTGTTCGGACTGGACAACCGAAGCAAGAATAAGTATGAAGGCGGTAACTCCGATGTTATTATGATTGCAAGCATTAATAACAAGACAAAGGATGTAAAGCTGGTATCTGTTTATCGAGATTCTTATTTGAGCATCGGCGGTGGTTTATACCGCAAGGCAAATGCAGCATATGCCAATGGAGGCGCAAAGCAGGCTGTACAGATGTTGAATTCCAATCTTGATCTGGATATCAAGGAATATGTGTGTGTGGACTGGGCAGCTGTCGTAGAAGTGATTGATGATCTGGGAGGACTGGATCTGAATATTACCCAGGGCGAGATGAACCAGATCAACAAGTACAAGAAAGATGTGGACGGCGTAACCGGAAAGAATACCCCGAATGTGACGCAGTATGGTCTGGTGCATCTGGACGGAACACAGGCAACCACATATGCCAGAATCCGAAAACTTTCCGGAGATGACTTTAAACGTGCATCCCGTCAGAGAATTGTGCTGCAGGCAATGTTGGAGAAAGCAAAGAAAGCAAATCCGGCAACACTTGTCAAAATCTGTAACAGTGTGGTAGATGATATTTCCACAACACTTTCGCTGGATCAGATGGTGAGTCTGGCGAAAGATGTAACCAAGTACAAAATCAACAGCACCACTGGTTTTCCAACAGATCTGACTACGAAAAACATGCCGAGATGTGGAGATACGGTAATTCCGGCAGATCTTGTGACGAATGTAAAAAAACTGCATGAATACATGTTTGATGATGCCACGTATACACCATCACAGACGGTGCAGGCAATCTCTGAAACGATTGTAAATACAACCGGAATCACGGCAGATTCTGCAAAGATTAATACATCGGATTATAACGAGACAGTAGGTGCCACAGGCACGGATGAGATTCAGAAGGGATCAGAAACTACTGGCGGAACAAATGTACAGTAATCAATTGGGAAATAAGAGTAGACCAATCGGCATGATTGGTCTACTGTTGTCATTGGAGAGGAAAGTCAATAAAGATAAAGGAGAATGTTTCCATGAACGAACAGGTAAAGAAAAATATTATGGAGTATAAGCAGAAATATTTACAGAAACTGACAGATGCACAGGTGCCGGAGAAACTGGAAAAACAGCTGGAGGAAATGGACTGGTCCTGTCTGGAACTGATTCATCAGAAAAAACAGCAAAGAGGAACGTTTGCGCCACTGCAGGCGACCGAACTTTCCGAAATCCGAAAGAAGGAAGATCTGTATCGGGAAACGGGACTGAAAGCACTCCGGGAAGGAAAAGTCGGTGCGATTCTTCTGGCGGGAGGACAGGGTACCCGGCTGGGATTTGACAAGGCAAAAGGCATGTTTAATATCGGAGTGACGAAAACACTCTATATTTTTGAACAGCTGATAAAAAATCTGATGCAGGTAAAACATGAGGCAGGTGTGTGGATTCCGCTTTATATTATGACCAGTGAAAAAAACGATGCACAGACACGGGCGTTTTTTGAAGAACATGATTTTTTCGGATATGACAGCAGTTATGTGAAATTTTTTGTGCAGGAAATGGTTCCGGCGGTCGATTTTGATGGAAACATACTGATGGAATCGGAGGATTCTCTCGCGATGTCTCCGAATGGAAACGGTGGATGGTTTAAATCCATGCTCCGGGCACATCTGGATGAAGATATCCGGACACGTGGGATTGAATGGCTGAATGTTTTTGCCGTGGATAATGTATTGCAGAGGATTGCGGATCCGGTGTTTGTCGGGGCAACGATTTTGTCTGGATGTGTGTGTGGTTCGAAAGTCGTGCGTAAGGTTTCTCCGTATGAACGTGTGGGTGCAATGTGTCTGGAAGACGGAAAACCATCAATTGTCGAATACTATGAACTGACACCGGAGATGGCAGAGGCTGTCAATGAAAATGGTTCGCTGCTTTACGGGTTCGGTGTGATTTTAAATTATCTGTTCCGTGTGGATAAGCTGATGGAGATTGTAAAAACAAATCTTCCGATGCATATTGTAGAGAAGAAGGTTCCGTATCTGGATGAAAGCGGTCAGCTGCAGAAACCGAAGGAGCCGAATGCCTACAAATTTGAAACACTCATACTGGATATGGTGTATATGATGGATAATTGTCTTCCGTTTGAGGTTGAGCGGGAAAAGGAATTTGCACCGGTGAAAAATGCGCTCGGAACTGATTCGGTAGAGTCTGCCAGAGAACTGTTAAAGAAAAATGGCATTGCAATTTAACAGGGATTTACAAAATTTACAGAACTTTGTCACAATTTGAACACAGTTGACAGGTAGAATTCTCCTTAGAAAACAGGAAAGGAGTTTTTCATTATGGATAACAACTATTATAATAATATGAATCAAAATCAGAATCAGAGTACACAAAATAATCAGAATGGATACAATCCGTACAATAGTAACAGTCAGGGACAGACATACCAGAATACATCATACAATGCGTACAATCCGTATCAGCAGCCGACCGGAGGCTCGGCACCCCGGAAACCGCGTCGCAGGTCCGGATTTGGAGCTACCATTGGTAAGTGTGCGGCAGTTGCTCTGGTCTTTGGTCTGGTAGCCGGAGGGGTATTTACCGGAGTCAGCTATGTAGGAACCAAAGCGCTGGGAGTTTCCGGACAGAATGTAAGCAGTTCAAAGAGTTCTTCTTCCGCAAAAGTCAGCCAGACGAGTACCGGCAATGCAGCGGATCTTTCCGATGTTTCCGCAATCGCAAAAGAGGCAATGCCGAGTATTGTGGCAATTACAAATACCGGAACAGTATCCTATCAGACATTCTGGGGGACACAGCAGCAGCAGAGTGAGAGTGCAGGGTCCGGTATTATTATCAAACAGGACAGCAAATATCTTTACATTGCGACAAACAATCACGTTGTTGCAGATGCCGATTCATTGAAAGTGCAGTTTGTGGATAACGAAACCGTAGAATGTAAGGTGCAGGGAACCGATGCTTCGGATGATCTGGCGGTAGTCAAAGTAGCATTGAGTGATATTAAGGATTCTACATTAAAAGAAATCAAGGTAGCTACGGTAAACGAGGATACCGATACCCTGGAAGTTGGTCAGGGCGTTATCGCCATCGGCAATGCACTTGGTTACGGACAGTCCGTTACCAACGGTATTATCAGTGCGTTAGGAAGAACCGTTACCGTGCAGGATGAACAGACCGGAGAGACCGTGGTCAATAACAACATGATCCAGACCAATGCAGCAATTAACCCTGGCAACAGCGGTGGTGCGCTGCTGAATGCAAGCGGAGAGGTCGTTGGTATCAACTCTGCAAAATATTCTGATACGAGTGTAGAAGGATTTGGTTATGCAATCCCGATGTCAGATGCCATGCCGATCATTGAACAGCTGATTGAAAAAGGACAGGTAGATCAGTCCAAGGCTGCATTCCTCGGTATTCAGGGACAGGATATTTCCTCCAGTGTTGCCAGTGCTTATAACATGCCGCAGGGGGTATATGTATATCAGGTTGTCTCCGGATCACCGGCAGAAAAAGCAGGACTTCGTCAGGGCGATATTATTACAGAATTTGACGGTCAGACGATTACCGGTATGACCCAGCTGAAACAGCTGATCGCATCCCACAAATCAGGGGATGAAGTAAAAATGACAATGGAACGGCTGGGAAATGGCTACAAGGAAAAATCCATTACCGTGACACTTGCAGCACAGTCCGATTTTGTATCCGAGAGCAGTTCCGATAATTCCAATGATTCTCGGAACTCACAGGATTCCGGTAACTCCGGCGATTCCAGAAACTCGGAAAATTCCGATAATTCCGGCAACTCCGGTTTCTTCGATGGATTTGGTGGATCAAATAATTAATGACAAATTGCATAAGATGCGCTATAATAGATTGTCCGAACATAATTCGGGCAATCTATTTTGTATTTTAAAGCAACACTGCCTGTGGCAGCAGACAATGCTATGGGGTAGTTGCAGTTTTAGAAACAGGAGTCAGACAAAAATGAATAGGATAAAAGATCTGGTCATTCAGTTCTGTAAGTTTGGTGCGGTCGGTGGATTGTGCTTTGGCATTGATTATGGACTGATGATCTTTTTGACAGAGACACATATCATGCATTATTTTGCATCCAGTGCCGTGTCGTTTACCGTATCCGTTATTGTGAATTATATCCTGAGCATGCGTTTTGTTTTTATTGGAAAGGAAGACATGACGAAGGCACAGGAGATGGTTATTTTTGTGGCACTCAGTATGATCGGGCTTGTGATGAACCAGATGATCATGTGGTTTGCCGTAGAACATTTAGGAATGTTTTATGCAGTAGCAAAAATATTCTCCACCATGTTAGTTACTACGTATAATTTTATCTCCAGAAAAAGATTCCTGGAAGCATAAGCCGGGGTTGGAGAGTTAGGAGGATGTATGAAAAAGAAAAGAATTGTAATCGCATTGGGACATGAAGCTCTTGGAAGTACACTGCCGGAACAGCAGAAGGCAGCTGCGCGTACTGCAAAAGCAGTTGCGGATTTTATCCGCGAAGATTATCAGGTGGTTATTACACACAGCAATGGACCGCAGGTTGGCATGATCCATACGGCAATGAACGAATTCTGCCGTCTGTATCCGGAATATACAGCAACTCCGACATCTGTCTGCTCTGCGATGAGTCAGGGATATATCGGATATGATCTGCAGAATGCCATTCGTACCGAGTTATTAAACCGCGGAATCTATAAGACAGTTTCTACGGTTCTGACACAGGTTGTCGTTGATCCGTATGATGAGGCATTTTATCATCCAACCAAAGTGATCGGTCGTGTGATGACAAAAGAAGAAGCAGAGGAAGAAGAAAAGAAGGGGAATCATGTGACAGAGGTGGAAGGCGGATACCGCCGTATTGTGGCATCTCCAAAGCCAATGGATATCGTGGAAATTGATGCAATTTCCGCACTGTCCGATGCCGATCAGGTTGTCATTGCCTGTGGTGGAGGTGGAATCCCGGTTCTGGCACAGAACAACCGTCTGCAGGGAGCTAGTGCTGTCATTGAGAAGGATCTTGCAGCCGGAAAGCTTGCAGAACTTCTGGATGCGGATATGCTGGTGATCCTTACGAGTGTAGATAAGGTTTGCCTGAATTATGGCAAAGAAGACGAGGTAAAGCTGGATACCCTTTCTCTTGCCGATGCAAAGAAATATCTTGCGGCAGGAGAATTCGGAGAAGGAACCATGGCACCTAAGATTGAAGCTGCAATTGACTTCATTGGAGAGTCTGCGATCCGCTCTGTTCTTGTAACCAAATTAAATAAAGAAGCAGGAGAGATTACCGGTGGTATGGGAACTCTGATCAAGAAATAGTAGTTTTTTGCAGGAGGCACAAAATGAATCGAATTAAGAGTTTTACAATCAATCACAATCTTCTGATGCCGGGATTTTATATTTCCCGTGAAGATGGGGATGTGATTACCTATGATCTGCGTACGCGCAAGCCGAACGCAGGAGATTATATGGACAATGCAACCATGCATTCTCTGGAGCATATGTTTGCTACCTATATTCGCAATTCCGAGATGGGAAATGAAGTTGTCTATTTTGGACCGATGGGATGTCAGACCGGATTTTATCTGCTGGTTCGTAACAGCAGAAGTCCGAAAGAAGTGTTTGCCATGACAAAAGAGGTTTTGAGACAGATTTATGATCATAAAGGAGAGGTATTCGGTAAGTCTGCAATTGAGTGCGGACACTATGAAAATTTATCTCTCGCAGCGGCAAAGGCAGAAGCGGCAACCTACCTTGCCGTGCTGGAAGAGCAGACAAATATGGATTTTACATATCCGGAATAAAACAGATTGCAGGAGGAAAAGATACATGAGAATCGGAGTAATTGGTGCGATGCAGATTGAGGTGGATAACCTGAAAGCATCCATGAGTGATATCAGCACGAAAGAATACAGTGGTGTCACCTATGTGTGTGGAACCATTGGGGACAAAGAAGTGGTTGCAGCAGTGTGTGGAATCGGCAAGGTGTTTGCCGCAATCTGTGCGGAGGCAATGATTCTGGAGTTTCATGTGGATTATGTGATCAATATCGGCGTGGGTGGCACACTTTGCAAAGAACTTGGGGTAATGGATGTTGCTGTGGCAGATAAGGTAGTGCAGCACGATATGAATACGACACCTCTGGGAGATCCGGTTGGACTTCTTTCCGGTATCAACGAAGTGTATCTGCCGACAGACGAAAAAATGTGCAGACTGCTGGGCAGCTGCCTGGCAGAAAAAGGAATTCACTATCATGTCGGAACGATTGCCACAGGGGATCTGTTTGTCAGCACACCGGAGCAGAAGACAAAGATTCATGAGAGGTTTGATGCGATTGCCTGTGAGATGGAAGGCGGATCTATCGGACATGTCTGTTATGTAAATAAAGTTCCGTTTGCAATTTTACGTTCCATTTCGGATGGAGAGGGTGCTTCTATGGATTATGCAACATTTGCAGAGAAAGCAGCACTGCAGTCAATTCTTGTGGTGATTGATTTCATTCAGAGAGCGGATGAGCTGCAGGCATAAATTGCGTCTAAATTTTTGGAATGGTACATATACTCTACAAAGACATTTGATGGAGTTATTATGTTCAAAAAAATACATCGTGAATTAAAAAAAGAGTCATGCAGGAAGATCGGAAACGGTTTTCTTGTCATGGCTCTTATTTGCTGTCTGATGTTTGTCTCGTATCAGGCGACATCTGCAGTGATTACAAGTGCTAAGGTCGGGGATCGTGAACTTCCGATTTACTGTGTAGACACAACAGAAAAGAAAGTAGCACTCAGCTTCGATGCTGCATGGGGAGCAGAAGATTTTCCACGTATCATGGATGTTTTGGATAAACATAAAGTAAAGGTGACATTTTTTATGACCGGAGGCTGGGTAGAAGATAACCCTGATTGTGTGAAAGAGCTGGTAAAAAGAGGGCATGATCTGGGAAACCACAGTGAGCATCATTATGACATGACGACAATTTCCCAGGAGGAAAAAGACAGTGAATTAAAAACTGTGCATGATAAGGTAAAAAAACTGACCGGTTATGAGATGTATCTGTTTCGGCCGCCTTATGGGGCTTACGACAATGATGTGATCAAGACGGCGTACGCCATGCATTATTATCCGATTCAGTGGTCAGTGGATAGTCTGGATTGGAAGAATTATGGTGTGGATTCTATTATCACGACGGTTTGCAACCATAAAGCACTTGCACCGGGAGCCATTATCCTCTGTCACAATGGAGCAAAGTATACAGCGGATGCATTGGATGCCATGCTGACCAATTTAGAGGAACAGGGTTACAAGATTGTGCCAATCTCGAAGCTGATCATGAAGAAAAATTATCATATGGATGCGACCGGAAAACAGATTGCGGATGATGCCGAAAAACAAAAGACGACGGAGGCGGTAATACATTGAGTTGTGTATTTCCCGGAGTTTTGGTTATTGAAACCAACAGATATACGGATTTCCCTTTGCGAAACATTTCTGTTCTACATAAAAACCTGCTGAAAGAACCAGACGGGACATATAAAGGATAAAGGTCGAAAAATATCCCAGTGAATAAGGAAAGTGGGACATATAGACAGGAGAGTGAAAAAATGTCCTGCTGTGGCAGAAGCATGGGACATATAGACAAAACGATAACAAAAAAGTCCTTCTGAAACAGTCAAATGGGACATATAGACGTAAAGGTGATAAAAAAGTCCTATTATGACATTTACAAGGGACATAACAAACAGTTTTTTTCGTATATGTCCTGACTGACGAGAAAATGGGGATATAATATAAAAATTTTCCTCTATATGTCCTGTTTTTTCATGAAACTCATATTCTAGAAGCCAGAGAAGGGATTATGGGCAGAAAATATCAGAGAACGTAACGATACATAATATTTGCTTCTGGATAAAAACGAATTTCACATTGACATATCTTTTCGTGGGGGGGTAGAATCAATATGTAAAAAATATTATTTAAAATAAGGAGGAAATGATTATGAACAAGCTGAAAAAAGCGGTGGTAATGGTTTTAGCATTGGCAATGGTTTTAACATGTGCCATGGTAACACCGGTGCAGGCTGCGGGAAAACTGAACAAGAAATCGGTTTCTATTTATGAAACAGAGACAGTTTCACTGACTGTGAAAGGAGTAAAATCCGTAACCTGGAAAACTTCCAATAAGAAGATTGCCACTGTTGATAAAAAGGGACTGGTAAAAGGCGTAAAGAAAGGCACCTGTACTGTTACAGCAAAGGATACAAAGACAAAAGCTGCATATTCATGTAAAGTTACCGTAAAAGCAGCAAAATCACTTGGAATTGCAGCAAAGGATATTAGTGTATTCACTGGTGGAGAAACTATTTCTTATCCGGGAGAGGAAATCAAGGGCGCAACTTATGTACTGGATGGAAAGAAACTCGGGAAAAAGGATTACAGTACATGGACAGATAAGGATGGAGAGCGTGTAGTTTCTTATGTTACACTTACAAAGAAGCTTACAGATGGAAAACATACCTTTGCTATCCAGAAAAAAGGGTATAAGACCGTGACAAAATCCTTTAAATTTACTGCATTAAAGATTGATGGAATGTTTCCAGAGGGTGAAGATGGGGAACCTTGGGTATCCGATGGTATATTGTATGTATTCTGTACACCAAAGCTGGATGGAAAAGATTTTGTGATTAAAGTAGATGGTACAGAAGTAAAACCTAAGGATGCTTTCTTAAGTGGAGATGGTTTTTTTGTTATCTGGGTGGATGCTACAGGACTTTCCGCAGGAGAGCATAAGGTGAGCGTTACCGCAGAAGGAATTCCGGATGGAGAAGCTTCATTTACAGTAAAATAATATATCTGAATTTCAAAGGATATGAATCATTGTCAGGAGGATGACTATGAAACAAATGAAAAAACTGCTTGCATTTGTACTGGCATTTGCGATGATCATCACGATCTATCAGCCATCAGTGGCATATGCAGCAACCAAAAAACCAAGATTAAATGCAAAGACAATGACACTTCAGGTGGGACAGAAAAAGACCCTGAAAGTAAAGAATGCAGGGAAAAAGGCCAAATTGAAGTGGTCCAGCAATAAGAAATCCATTGCAACCGTTTCCAAAAAGGGAGTGGTAAAGGCAGTAAAAGCTGGAAATGCTGTTGTTACCTGTAAGGTGACAACAAAAAATGGAAAGACAACCAAGCTGACTTGCAAGGTTGCGGTTAAGAAAACAGCAAAAGTTACCAGCTTGACCGTTGGTTCTCAGAGCGAACTGGAAAAGGCTCTGAAAAATAAAAACGTCAGAAAGATCACGGTTGCAACGCAGGGAGCCGTTACATTTACGGTACCACAGGGCAATTACAGCAAAGTGGATCTGGTGATCAATGCACCGAATGCGGATGTTGTGAACAATGGAAAATTCAAGTCCATTGATATTCAGGCAATTAAGCCGAATACTTACCGCGAGAATGCGAAGGGAAATTCAATTAAAATTACTGCCGTAGATGCAAGAATTATTGTTGAAGCGGGTGCATCTTTGGCAAAAGTTTCCGTAACACAGGAAGGTGGAAAAATTAAAATTGAAGCATCAGGAACAATTGATGCAGTAGAAATTTCTGCACCGGTTATTGTTGATCTTGCTGTAGATGGAAAAATTGGAGAAGTAAATGTTAAAGCGGCTGCAGTACTTTCTGTAGAAGGAAAAACCACAACTGCAGTACCAATTAAGGTTAGTGAAAAGGCTGCAGGAGCAAGTGTTGTGTCCAGTACACCGGTAGATGTAAAAGC
>OLOR01003805.1_pt1 | contig 10195 bp, 6 predicted proteins | sample 1672521 | NCBI WGS metagenome assembly OLOR01 (sample SAMEA3136695, study PRJEB25190) | human gut metagenome | biome: human gut; feature: human-associated habitat; material: faeces | place: Austria | collected 2013
ACCCACTATCCGGACAGTGTGTCGTAGATATTTTTAATTATATATATTCTAAAGATATTGAAATAGAAAAAAGAATAGTAAAAGATAATCAAGAGTTGATAAAAATACTTGATAGTATAATAGCTAAAGACTTTGATATTTCAGAATTTTGGCAAGAAAATAGAGACTTGGTAGATGAAAATTGTATAGAAATATTAAGAGGAATTCTTGGACAGACACAATATAATCATTTTCCGAGACTGACTCAAAAAGGAAGAACGGACTTTTTGAATTACAAGGCTGTGCAAATGAAGGAGATTATTTATGAAAAAGGAGCATTAGAAAGAGAAGATTTTAAAAAGATATTTTTGAATATGGATGATATAGCAAGAGCAAATATTTTGAAATTTTGTAAAGAAAATAATATTATAAAATTCGAAAACGAAAAAACGATTATAAAAGGTGGACAAAATGGAGTAGCCTTTATTTATTATGAAAACATTGAGCCTATTATAACAGAAAATAAAAATACAGAGAATAAGATTATTACTCAAAATATTTATTGTAATACTAATAATGGAATAATAAATCAAACGAATTTTAATCAAGTGAATGATGATAAATTATTTGAAATCGTGTTAGAAAAACTTGATCTAATGCAAAAAGAAAGTAATCTAAGTGAAAAAATTATTGAAAATATAAAAGAAAGTTGTAATAAGAAAAATAAGAATAAGGTAGTAGAATTATTAAAAGAAATTGCAATGGGAACAGGAACAAATTTAATTGCTAGTGGAATACTCGGACTTTTTGGAATAATGTGAAAAAGAGGTGAATTTATTGAAACTAAAATTTAAAAAGCAACAATATCAAGAAGATGCTTCTTTATCTATTGTAAAATGTTTTGAAGGACAACCTAAAGGAACCAGACATGATTTAATTGGTAGAAGAGAAACTAAATTTGATTTAAGAAATGCGACTGGAAAAGATTATTGGAATCAAAATTCTGTTGAAGATATTATTTCTTTTGGAAACAATAAAATAATGCTTACATCAGAAGAATTAAGGAAAAATATAAGAACAGTACAAAAACAAAATAATTTAGATTACACAGATAATCAAGGCTATGAAAACTATTCTGTTGAAATGGAAACAGGTACTGGAAAAACTTATACATATATAAAAACAATGTATGAGTTAAATAAGGCTTATGGATGGAGTAAATTTATTGTTATTGTTCCAAGCATTGCAATTAGAGAAGGTGTACTAAAATCTTTTCAAATAACAGAGGAACATTTTCAAGAATTATACAAGAAGAAAATAAGATTTTTTGTATATAATTCAAATAATTCTTCAAATATAGCCAATATAAATAATTTTGCTGAAGATAATAGCATACAAGTTATGATAATGAATTATCAAGCATTTAACACAAAATCAAAAAATAATAGAAGAATATATGAAGAACTTGATGAACTACAATCAAGAAAACCTATAGATGTATTAAAAGCAACAAATCCTATACTTATTATAGACGAACCACAAAAGATGGGAAAAACAGAAGAAATGCTTAAAGAGTTCAATCCTTTATTTATAATTCGTTATTCTGCTACTCACAAAGAAAAGTTCAAATATAATATGGTATATAGACTTGATGCAGTAGATGCTTATAATCAAAAACTTGTTAAAAAAATAAATGTAAAAGGAATAGAATTATTACATAATAAATCAGAAGATACATATTTATATTTGGATAGGGTAGAAATAAGTAAGTCTGATCCTGTTGCATATATTGAAATAGAAACAAAATCATCTACAGGAGTAACAAAGAAAACTAAAAAGTTTAGTGCAGGAGCAAATTTATTTGAATTATCAGGTGAATTAGAAGAATATAGAGGCTATGTGATAAGTGAAATAAATGCTCAAAATATGTCTTATGATATTGTAAAATTTACAAATGGAAAAGAAATTACAACTGGTCAAATAATTGGAGATGCAGAAGAAGATTATATGGCTAGAATGCAAATAAGAGAAACTATAAGATCACATTTTGAAAAAGAAAGAGAATATTATAAAAAGGGTATAAAAGTATTATCTTTATTCTTTATAGATGAAGTAGCCAAATACAAAGTATATGATGAAAATAAAAAAGCACATAATGGAGAATATGCAAAAATATTTGATGAAGAATATAATAACATATATAACGAATTTTATAATTTTATAGATGAAGATTATAAAAAATATTTAGATTCATTAAATGGAAAGAAAGTACATAGTGGTTATTTTTCAATAGATAAAAAAGCATCAAAAGGTTTATCTGAAGATGAACAGATATTTATTGATTCTAAGATTGATGATAAAGCAGAGGGGACAAGTTCTGATGAAGATGCTTACGATTTAATTATGAAAGATAAAGAAAGATTATTATCATTATCAGAACCTGTAAGATTTATATTTTCTCACTCAGCATTAAGGGAAGGTTGGGATAACCCAAACATTTTCCAAATATGCACTTTAAAGAAAAGTAACTCTGAAATAAGCAAAAGACAAGAAATAGGTAGAGGACTTCGTATTTGTGTTAATAGCAATGGAGATAGAATGGATTATAGAGAACTTGAAGATGATTTCTTTAATATCAATAATCTTACTGTTATAGCAAGTGAAAGTTATGATTCATTTGCAAAAGCATTACAAAGCGAAATATCAGCAAACTTATCAAGAAAATCATTTGATAAGTTTGAGCAAAAAATATTTATTGATAGAGAGTTAGTAAATAAAGATGGAAAATCATTACCTATAGATGAAACAGTAGTAAATAAAATTTACAGAGATTTTATGAAAAATGATTACATTGATGAAAATGATAACATCACACACAAACTAAAAGAAGATATTGCAAACAATGCAATTAGTATTCCTGAAGTAATGCAAGATCATATAGAAGAATATACAAAACTTATAACATCACTATTTACAGAAACTAAAATTGAAATAGGCAATGCAAATAAAAACAACATTAGCAATCTAAAGTTAAATGATAATTTCTATAAAAAAGAATTTCAAGAGTTATGGAATAAAATAAATGTAAAATCTATATATGAAGTTGATTTTGATTCTAATGAACTTATAGAAAAAGCAATTAAAGCCTTAAATGACAAACTAATTATAAGCAAAATGAGAGTCAGAATAACTGAAGGAGAACAAAGAAATACAATGAGTGTAAGCCAACTAAAAGATGAAGATTCTATGATAGTTGGAAAAGTTAGAAATGAAGTCTATGATGATTTTGTACCAGTAACAACTAAATATGACTTAATAGGAAGTATTGCAACAGATACAGGACTTACAAGACATACAATTATAGAAATTTTGAAGAATATAAGACAAGATGTATTTGAACAATTTAAGTATAATCCTGAAGAATTTATAAGAAAAGCATCAAATTTAATAAATGATGAAAAAGCAACTACTATAATTGATGGAATTACTTATAACAAAACAGAAGATAAATTCAGCAATGAAATATTCACAGAAAATAACCTAACAGGAAAATTAGGAGTAAATGCACTTGAAGTTAAGAAACACATTTATGATTATGTAATAACTGATTCTACTATTGAAATGGAATTTGCTAGAAAACTAGAACAAGGAGAAGTTACTATATATGCAAAACTTCCAAACGGATTTAAAATAAGAACACCTTTTGGAAATTATAATCCTGATTGGGCATTAGTTTTTGATAATAAAGATATAAAATACATTTACTTTATTGCAGAAACAAAAGGAAGTATGCAATCAGCTCAACTAAAAGGTGCAGAGCAAGGAAAAATTGCTTGTGCTAGAAAACACTTTAAAGCAATAAGTAATGGAGCAGTTAAATATGGTGTTGTAGATAGTTATGAAAATTTGATCAATTTAGTTACAGGAGTAGTTCCGATAGAATAGGAGAAAAGGATGAAGAAGATAAAATTATCTAAAAAAAATAAACGAAATACATATAAGTTATTGGCAATATATAATTTGAATAGCTATGATATTGAATATATATTATATGATAAATTAATGCAATTAATATATCAATATATAAAAAAAACTGAAAAGATCTATGATTTATATAAGACATATATTTATAAAGAAACTTATGAAATTATTCGTAAAGAATATATTCAAGAATATAAAAGTGTAGAAAAAAGATTTAAAAATGTAACTAAAAAGATGAAGAAATATAATATTTTTAATTTTGTACTAAATGATTTGATTGAATTTCAAAAATTAGGAGAAAATATAATAGATAAATCATTAGTGCTTTTTGATAGCCAATTTATAGATAATGGTATAAAAGGTTTAGAATATAATAATATAAATATTAGAGAATTTGAATGTATAGAAAATATAAAGAAAAAGTTCAAAAACTATTTTGGTGATAAATATAATGAATCTGTATAAATAAAAAAGTGCAGACATATAATTAAGTGAAAAAAATAAAATATCAATAAACTTGAGAAAATTTTTCAAATTTATTGATATTTTTCTTGGTTTAATAGTTAGCATAAGAGTAAAAACTACCAAAGAAATTGAAAAAAACTTTGATTTTTATAAAGTTTTTTCATAATTTTGAAAAAACTTGACTATAATAATAAAAGATAGTATAATTATTATAGTTAGGAGGAGATTTATGGAAAGAATAAGTAGAGAAAATTATTTATCTATATTAAAAAATTTCAAAGATCAACAAATAATAAAAGTTATCACAGGAATAAGAAGATGTGGAAAATCAACATTACTTGAAATTTTTCAAGATTACTTAAAAGAAAATGGAGTAGAAGCAAAGCAAATAATATCAATAAATTTTGAAAATGCAGATTATGAGGAATTACAAGACAGAAAAAAATTATATGAATATATAAAAGAAAGATTAGTAAAAGGAAAAAAGACATACGTTTTTTTAGATGAAATTCAAAATGTAAACGAATTTGAAAAAACAGTAGACAGTTTATTTATAAATAAAGATGTAGACTTATATATAACAGGTTCAAATGCATATCTATTATCTTCAGAATTAGCCACATTGCTTACAGGAAGATATATAGAAATAAAAATGTTGCCATTATCGTTTAAGGAATATTTATCAAGCTTTGAAGACAAAACAGACTTGTCAAGAAAATTTAGAGATTATTTAAGATATAGCTCATTTCCTCAAGCAGTTGAATTATATAAAATAAACCCAGAAAACATAAATTTATTTTTAGATGGAATATATAATACTATTTTATTTAAAGATGTAATGCAAAGAAAAGGAATAACAGATAAAAATGTCTTAGAAAGAGTTACAAAATATTTGTATGACAACATAGGAAATAGAACAAGTATGAAAAGCATAAGTGATAATATTGAAGGAATAGATAAAAATTCATCATATAATACAATTTCAAACTATGTAGATGCATTAATAGATAGTTATTTAATATTTAAAGCCAACAGATATGATATTAAAGGAAAAGAGTTTTTAAAAACTCAAGAAAAATATTATGCAATAGATATAGGATTAAGATATTATATGTTAGGACAAGGCTCTGGTCGAGATATGGGGCATATATTAGAAAATGTTGTGTATCTTGAATTGTTGAGACGAGGATATGAAGTATATATAGGAAAATATGATGATTTAGAAGTTGATTTTGTAGCAAGAAAGCCAGAGAATACTATATATTATCAAGTTGCATTAACAACTAGAGGAGAAAATGAAGGAGATAATAAAATCTTAGATAGAGAATTAACTCCATTGAAGAAAATAAATGATAATTATCCTAAATATATTTTGACATTAGATGATGATTTAGATGCAGACTTTGAGGGAATAAAGAAGATAAATGTGTTGGATTGGTTGCTTGAAAAAAATGATTAATTAAAAAACAAAATAATAATGTAATTGCTTGGCTCTATTGACATAGAGCCTTTTATTAGTACATGAGTATGTATTTGTGTTGAAAAAGTAATCGAAAAATGTTACAATAATGCCAAAAAATAATATATTTTAAGGAAATGAAATGCAAAAAATTGGAGAAATAATAAATATTGCAAATAAGGTATTTGTAAAAAATATAAAAAAACAAATTAAGGAAATAAAAAATTCTCAATTTAGAGATGAAGTTAAAAACAATTTATCAATGGCAGGAGAACTGCTAATAGATAGCATATATATGTTTAATAAAAAAAAGACAATTGCAGCAATTTCGATATTACGAAATGTATATGAAATGACACTTAAAGGTATTGTGTTAGACAAAAATGAAGAAATATTTAATTCATATAAGATAATAAAGAAATCAGGGAATGCAGATAAAGATAATTCAAGTAAAATTAGAAAGTTTATTGGAGAAAATTTTAAAGAATATTTTTATGTTTTAGAAAATGATGAAAGTTTTAATAACATATATGGAAATGGAGTTTTAACATATTTATATGATAAACTGTGTAGTTATTCTCATGCATCAAAAATTATGGAGGAACTTTACAAAATAAAAAATGATGAAGTTATTGTTGAACAGATGATTTGTATATTTTTATTATATTCAATGGTGATTTTTTATATGGATGCAACTAGTGTTAAATTAAATAGAACAAATATATCAGAAGCTACTTGTATATTTTATACTATAATTGTAGCTTATACTTTTTATGATTGGACAATTAATAAAGATGAACTGAATAAATTACAAAAATATAATAAAATAATAGATTTATCAATCGATTTAAATCAGGATTATTACCAAAAAGAAAAGGGGCTTGCATCATATATAACTGGTGAAATACAAAAAGAAATTAAACAAGATATTAGTATAGAAGAAAATGTAGGGGGTGAAAAATATTTAGAAAAGTATTGTGGTAAAACTAATTATCAAAATTTTATAGCATTCGCAACTAAGATAAAAGTTTAAAAATATTATTTTCAAATTTTGATAATAAGCTACAAGATTCGACAAAATATTTAATATAAATATGTTATATTATATATGAAACCATATATGTTCAATAGAAATTATTAAAAATATAAAAATGAAGAGGAATAAATGAAAGTTGTAGATAAAATTGAAATAAAGGGTATAAGTGAATGTAAAATTACTTTTATAAGGATTAATCCTGAAGACAAAAAAGACACAATAAAAAAAATTCTAGAGCAAATATCTAATTTATCTTGGATCGATAAATTAATGCCGGACGAATTAAAAAATTCTATGAAAGCAAGAGTTGATCCAACAGTTGATTTCTTAGATAAACAGTTAAGTAACAATAATGAAGATGAAATAACCTCTAAAACTGGTGAATACTTTGTTTCAGAAATTGCTAGAGAGACCATAATAAATGAATTAGAATATTCAGATATTCCATTAGCGGAATTAAGAAAAGAGAAAGTATCGGGAAATCCTGGATTTGATTATCATAGTGAAAATAAAAATAATATAATCATTTTTGGAGAAGCTAAATATGTAGCTGGTCAAAATGCATATGGGAGAGCATTAAAACAAGTAGTGGAATTTATTGATGCTAAGAAAGACTTAAAAGAATTAACTGAATTAACATCTTTTGTTAGCAATGAAGCTATAAAAAATGCTAATTTAGAGAGAAAGGGATATGCAATAGGTTTTTCTTCATATAGTACTAGTAGTGAAGATTTAATTAGCAATATAAGAAAAAGTAAACATTTTAAAAAGATAATTAGGTATGAGGAAATCGTAATTGTAGCAGTAGATATTAATGGATAATTTAATTGATAAAATAGTAAAAGGTAAAGAGTTAGAAGAAATAATTGAATATGTTAGAAAAGATATATATGTTAATGGACCAATAAGCACATTAGATATGGAAATATTATCTTACCTAAAATACTATCAACCAGAATTCTTATCAAAATATGAGGGAGATATATTGGAAAGAATGGGAATTTTCTATAAAGAAAATAAAATAAATAGTATAGAAGGATTAATTATGTCTAATTATAAAAAAGTAATAGCTGAGAAATACAACAAATTTTACACGCCTATACAAACAAATTTAATAAATAATATTTTATTGAACAAGAACTTTAGTTTTTCAGCACCAACAAGCACGGGAAAATCATATGTTTTTAGAGAGATAATTGAAGATAAAGATAAAAAAGATGTAGCTATTATAGTTCCGTCAAGAGCTTTAATAAATGAGTATTTTATAAAAATTCGAGATATTATAAAAGATAAAAGTGTTAATGTGTTGACATCTGTAGAAATAATAAATAAAAAAATAGCAAAAAGAAATGTCTTTATACTAACTCCTGAAAGAGCAAAAGAGCTTTTTAAATATAAGGAAGAGTTGCAATTAGATTTTGTTTTATTTGATGAAGCACAATTAGGGGATGAAGAAAGTACTAGAGGAATGATATTCGATAGTATTGTTAGAAGAATAAAAAGAAATTTTCCGAAAACAAAATTATTATTTGCACATCCTTTTATAAATAATCCAGAAGCACAATTAAAAAAGAATAATATAGAAGAAGGGGACTATAAAAATTATTTAGAGAAAAATGTAGGACAAATGTTTATTTCTTATGATAGTGGTAAATATTATCATTTCGGAATTGAAAAAGAAGTAATGGGAAATAATAAAATAAAAATGGAAGAAGACCCAATTAAAAACATCATAATAAATAATGGAACTGTTTTAATATATACTGCCAAAACAAGTATATATAATGGAAAAATTTTTGAAAAATTTGGTAAGTATATAGAGTTATGTGAAGAAATAAAAGATAAGAAAGCCTTGAAGTTAATAAAAGAATTAAAAGAATTAATTGGAGCAACTCAAAAGAAAAAAAGCGAGAAATATTCTAAAATGATAGAATTATTAAAACGAGGTATTATTACTCATCATGGTTCGCTGCCATTAAAAGCGAGAATAATATTAGAAGAGTTTACTCAAAATAATTTTTGTAGAATTTGTTTTGCTACATCGACTTTAGTACAAGGAATAAATATGCCATTTGATGTTGTTTGGATAGATAAATTCGAAAGTAGTCAAATGCTAAGTATATTAAATTTAATAGGAAGAGCTGGAAGAGCTACGACAAAAGAAAAGTTTGATTATGGAATAGTTGTTGTAAAGGATGCCAATAAAAGCAGATTAAGAAGTATAATAAAAACAAAAATAAAATTAAAAGAAGTATCATTGCTTGATGTTGAGAATAATGAAGAAGAAGATAATGTAAGAGACTTTAAGGAGTCTATAAAAAATGGGACTTTGTCGGATGAATATAATTTAACTCAAAAACAGTTAGAAAGATTAGAAGAAAAAAGTTTAGATAATTCTATAGAATTTATATTAGAAAAAATGGTAAGAAAAAATTCATTTATTAGTGTAGATGAATTTAATAAATACGAACGTTCTATCCGAACTAAAATAAGAGAGGAGTTTGAAAAGATATATATAGCATATTTAAATAGAGCTGAACTATCTTCTGGAGAAAAATCAGTATTATCAAATGCAATTAAGATTTTAGTTTGGCAAATAAATGGAAAAACATTTAAACAGGTGGTATGGTATAGATATTCATATATAACTCGATTAGAAGAAAGAAAAGAGTTAATGAAACAAAAAAATAAAAAAGAAGCTCAAAACGAGATTGCTAATATGGAAGCAAGATTTACAATGGAATGCTCAGATATACCAAATAAAGATTTAATGTCTTTTAACATGCTTAAAGGAAAAAAAGTAAATGAAGTAAGCTATGATAGAATAGTATTTGATACATATGATTACATTGATAAAATAATTGGTTTTAAATTGAAAGATATATACTATGCGACTTTTCAAAAATTTTTTGAAAGAACAGGAGATATAAGGGCTAAAAATATGGCATTATATTTAAAATATGGAACAATTGATTATGTTGAAATAATGTTAATAAGGTATGGATTTTCTTTTGAGACAATTGAATGGTTGAAAAAATATGTAAAAAAAATAGATGAAGATGAGATTGTTTTTAAGAAAAAAATAATGGTATTGTCAAAAGATAAATTTAAAGAAATAGAACATTATGTATAGAAAAAGCCCAATAGGGCTTTTTCTATACCAACTTAACCTCCTCCATCACAAACTCATCAACCATTTTCTGAATCATATTCAAATACCTAACCTGCTCAACAAAACTCTCATTCTCAGAAGGAGCAGGAAACTTATCCCTAAG